>Ga0157371_10003041_pt1 | contig 15573 bp, 18 predicted proteins | sample C45metaG_FD_113462 | JGI IMG/M metagenome (GOLD analysis project Ga0157371, IMG submission 113462) | Corn rhizosphere microbial communities from Kellogg Biological Station, Michigan, USA - C4-5 metaG | ecosystem: Host-associated > Plants > Roots > Rhizosphere > Soil | place: USA: Michigan...
AGCAGGATGGCCGGACGGTTCACGATGGCGCGCGCGATGGCGACCCGCTGCTGTTCGCCGCCCGAGAGCTCGTGCGGCAGACGCCCGGTCTTCCCGGCCAGGCCCACCATCTTGAGCACGTCGGGCACGGCCTCCTGGATGAAGCCGCGGGACTTGCCGATCACCTGCAGCGAGAACGCGACGTTCTCGAACACGTTCTTCTGCGGCAGCAGCCGGAAGTCCTGGAACACGACCCCGAGACTGCGGCGGAAATAGGGAACCTTGCGGCTGGACAGGGTGCCCACGTTCTTCCCGAGCACATGGATCTGCCCGCGGGTGGGGTTCTCCTCCTTGAGCACGAGGCGGAGAAAGCTGGATTTTCCGCTGCCGGAAGCACCGACGAGGAAGACGAATTCGCCCTTCAGGATCTCGAGCGTGACCGCGTTGAGCGCCGGCCGCGTGTTCCCCTTGTAGAGCTTCGTTACTTGATCAAAGCGAATCATGACTGTCTGAGCCTAGGCAGCATCCGCAGTTCCGCGGCAGCGACAGGCCGCACAGCGCGCTCATGAGGCGAGCTCCCAGCTAGTCCTTGTCGCGCTTGCGCCAGCGGATCCCAGCATTGATGAAGCCGTCGAGGTCGCCGTCGAACACGTTCGAGGGGTTGTTGACCTCGTATTCCGTGCGCAGGTCCTTCACCATCTGGTACGGCGCAAGCACGTAGCTGCGCATCTGGTCGCCCCAGCTCGCCGTGATGACCCCGGCGAGCTCCTTCTTCGTCGCGGCCTCCTGCTCCTTCTGCACGACGAGGAGCCGCGACTGCAGCACACGCATGGCGGCGGCCCGGTTCTGGATCTGGCTCTTCTCGTTCTGCATCGACACGACGATGCCGGTGGGGAGGTGCGTGATGCGCACCGCGGAGTCCGTGGTGTTGACCGACTGGCCGCCCGGCCCGCTGGAGCGGAACACGTCCACCCGGATGTCGTTCTCGGAGATGTCGATGTGGTCGGTCTCGTCCATGAGCGGGATCACCTCGACCGCGGCGAAGGAGGTCTGGCGCTTGCCCGCGGAGTTGAACGGGCTCATCCGCACCAGCCGGTGGGTGCCCGCCTCCACGCTGAGGGTGCCGAACGCGTACGGCGCGTCCACCTCGATGGTCGTCGACTTGATGCCCGCCTCCTCCGCGTAGCTCGTGTCGAGCACCTTGGCCGGATAGTCGTGCTGCTCGGCCCAGCGCAGGTACATGCGCTGCAGCATCTCGGCGAAGTCCGCGGCATCCACTCCCCCGGCGCCGGCGCGAATGGTGATGACGGCGGGGCGGGAGTCCCACTCGCCGTTCAGCAGGGTCTGCACCTCGAGCTCACCGAGCAGCTTCTGGATGCTCGCGAGCTCCGCCCGCACTTCGGAGGCCGCGGCCTCGTCGGACTCCTCGTTGGCCAGTTCCACCAGAACCTCGAGGTCGTCGAGCCTGGACTGGATGCTCACGATCCTGGCCAGCTCGGCCTGCCGGTGGCTGAGATCGCTCGTGATCTTCTGCGCCTTCTCGGTGTCGTCCCACAGGTCGGGAACGCCGGCCTGCTCGCTCAGCGAGGCGATCTCCGCCGTCAGCCGCTCGACTCCGACGACCGAACGGATGTCCGAGAAGGTGGAGCGGAGGGCGGCGATCTCTACAGAAAAATCAAGCTCGTCCATGTCGGTGCCAGCCTAGCGGAGCGGAAGGGGCCGATTTCTGTATGCCTGCCGCCCGGGAATAGCATCGACCAGGTGACGAGTCAGCAGGGGCAGCCATTCAGCTTCCGCTCGATCGCACTCCCCGCGCTGCTGCCGACACTGCTGTTCTCCATCGGCGAAGGCGCCATCATCCCGATCATCCCCATCGTGGCCAACAACCTGGGCGCAAGCCTCGCGGTGGCTGGGCTGATCGCCTCGATGATCATGGTCGGCGAGCTGTTCGGCGACATCCCGAGCGGCTGGATCGTGAGCCGGATCGGCGAGCGCGACGCCATGATCTACGCCGCGCTGCTGGCCATCGTCGGGCTGATCACCGCGACCTTCTCGGCAAACCCCTGGCTGCTGGGCATCGGCATCCTGCTGATCGGACTCTCCACCGCCGTGTTCGCCCTCGCCAGGCACGCCTTCATGACCAGTTTCGTGCCGCAGGCCTACCGCGCGCGAGCGCTGTCCACGCTCGGCGGAACCTTCCGCCTCGGCTACTTCGTCGGTCCCTTCATCGCCGCGGGCGTCATCCACCTGACCGGCAGCGCCCAGTCGGTGTTCTGGGTGCAGGTGGTCGGCTGCCTGGGCGCGGCGCTCACGCTGATCGTGCTTCCCGACCCGGCCGAGACCCTCGCCGCGAACCGCGCGGTCTCCGGGCGGCGCGAGGGGCAAGAGCTCGTCGCCGAGGAGGCGCACGGCCTGTTCCAGACCATCCGGAACAGCCGTGCGGTGCTGGTGCGCGTCGGCACCGGCGCGGCGCTGATCGGAGCCGTCCGCTCCAGCCGCCAGGTGATCCTGCCGCTCTGGGCGGTGAGCATCGGGATATCGGATGCCAACACGGCTCTGATCATCGGAATCGCCGGCTCCCTCGATTTCGCCCTGTTCTACGCGAGCGGGCAGATCATGGACCGTTTCGGCCGGCTGTGGAGCGCCCTGCCCTCGATGATCGGCCTCGGTCTCGGACATCTGGTCCTCGCGACGACGCACGACCTGCCCGCGAACGTGGAGTGGTTCATCGCCATGGCGATGGTGCTCTCGCTCGCGAACGGGATCGGAAGCGGCATCCTGATGACCCTCGGTGCCGACCTCGCCGACAAGCGCAACCCCGCACCATTCCTCGGTGCCTGGCGGTTCACCGGCGACTTCGGCAGCGCGGTGGCCCCGCTCGCCGTCGCCGGCATCACCGGGGTGCTCTCGATCGCCATCGCGAGCGGCGTGATGGGAGTGCTCGGGCTGCTCGGAGCCGGCGTGCTGTGGCGCTATCTGCCGCGGTACGTGCCGAGGAAGCCCCGCGACCCGTAGCATCGTGCTGTGATACCCACAGCCAACCTGCTCGCCTTCGCCCTGGCCGCGCTGCTGCTCATCGTCCTGCCCGGGCCGAGCGTGCTGTTCGTCATCGGCCGTTCCCTGTCGCTCGGCAAGATCGGCGGGCTGCTCAGCGTGGTCGGCAACGCGCTCGGCATCTTCACGATCGCCCTCGCGGTGGCTCTCGGCATCGGAACGGTCATCGAGCAGTCGGTGCTGATCTTCACCGTGATCAAGATCGTGGGCGCCGCATACATGATCTACCTCGGCATCCAGGCGATCCGGCATAGGACCCGGGTGGCCGAGCAGACCGTCGCCGCTCTGGCCAGGCGCGGTCGCCTCCGCACCCTCGTCGAGGGCTACATCGTCGGAGTCTCCAACCCGAAGGCGGTCGTGTTCATGATCGCGATCCTGCCGCAGTTCGTCGACCACGGTACCGGGAATATTCCGCTGCAACTGGCCATTCTCGGGTTCGTCTTCATCTCGATCGGCCTGGTCAGCGACGGCGTCTGGGCCCTGACCGCCGGCGCCGCCCGCGACTGGTTCGCACGCTCCCCCAAGCGGATCGCCCGGCTCAGCGCGACCGGCGGCGTGATGATGATCGGCATCGGCGCGGCCGCGCTGTTCGTGCCGCACAGCGCGGACTAGCCGGGTGCCCGCGCCGACACCCATCAGAGCCGGCGACCGCCCGCGCTGGCACCTGCGCTCTACACGAATCCGAACAGCGGGGGCAGAACCAGCACCACGAGCGTGACCCAGACCGCGAACACCGGGAGGTAGCCGGTCTGCCAGCGCTCGATGCGCACCGGCAGTGCCCGTCCGGCGAGCAGACGCGCCGTCAGCCAGGCCGTGACGGCGAGGTTCGCCAGCAGCACGAGGTTGAGTCCGAGCGCCGCCACGCGGTTGGCGGTGAAGCCGAACTCGCCGATGCGTGCGAACATCGAGACGAGAACCAGGGCGTCGAGCAGGATCGCCGCGGCGACCGCGACCAGCCGGATGACATCCATCACTCCGGCGTCCCTGGCCGATTCTCTCGCGGAGATGCCGTACACGACGAGCCCGAGCACGACCAGGAGGAGCACGTCGAAGACGGTCAGCAGGTCGCGGTCGAAGTCTCGCCCGATCCCTGCGACCGTGTAGACGACGGCGGAGACCAGCAGCATGACCGCGAACAACGGGGTGAAGATCGCGGTGAGCACGGGTGCGAGGTTCTCGATGACGCTCTTCTTCTCCTCGACCAGCCAGGCCGCGACGACGACCGCACCGGCCGCGCCGGAGGGGACGACCCAGTTGAGAACCTCCTTGATGCTGCCGGGGGCGATCGGGGTGAGGACCGCGACCGTCAGACCCACGAGCACGGCGCCGCCGAGGGCGATGAGGGTGTAGTAGATCGCCCATTCGCCGGAGAAGCGGATGAAGTCCATGCGGCGCGCAGACCAGCGGAGCTCGCCGCCGAGATAGGCCGCCCCGACGACGACCCACAGCACCACGGGAAGGTGGATCGCCACGAGCAGCTCGGTGCTGCCGCCCTGCGCGAGGGGGAAGAGGTTCACGGCGACGGCGAGAGCCGCCACGACGGCTCCGAGGCCGAGCACCCAGCGCCACGGCATCCGCCTGAGCACCGCAAAGTATGCGGCCAGCACCGGCAGCACGAACAGGCTCGCATCGCGAAGGAGCCAGGCCCCGCTCGTGCCGGGAAGCTGTGCGAATATCCTGGCAAACTGGGCGAGCACCGCGGCGACCACGGCGAAGGAGAACATCGTGATCACCGCCCGGCGGCGGCCATCGTCGGCGCGGGGCATGGCGAGCTGCTTCCACAGCCGATCGCCGTGTTCGCGGGCGAACTCCGCGGTGATCTGGTCTACCCGGCCGAGGCGCCTGACCGCGATGAGGAACGCCTCCTCGCCGCTCAGGCCGGCCGCTTCGAGGTCGGAGATCTGCTCGCGCAGGTGCCCTTCGAGCTCGTCCGCGTCGGTGGCGTCGACGGCGCGGCCCCGTAGGATGGCGGCGCGCCAGGCGCCGATCTGGGTCTCCAGCAGTTGCTCGCTCATGCTCCCGCCACCACCATGTTCGAGCCCCAGAGCCCGCCGAGAGTGCGGGTCGCCGCGGCCCACTGCTTGCGCTGCTCGGCCAGCTGGGCGATGCCCGCCTCCGTGATCTCGTAGTTGCGGCGGCGCCTGCCCTCCGGCGACCTCCCCCACTCGGCACGGATGTACCCCATCCGCTCCAGCCGGTGCAGGAGCGGATACAGCATGCCGTCGGTCCACTGCACATCACCCTCGGAGAGTTCGCGCACTCGCCCCAGGATGGCGTAGCCGTAGCTCATGCCCTCGACGAGGATCGCGAGCACGAGCGGGGTCGCCATCGCCGCGACCAGGTCTTTGTCGATGTTCATGATGCCTCCATACCTAGCACTGTATACCTTGCAGATCTATGTATATCATTACTCAGGGCGAGTTCACAGGAACACGGATGCCGCGCCTAGGCGCGGGACCGCGCCCGGCCGAAGCTCAGCGGAAGACCGAGCGCGCCCGCACGGTCACGTCGATGCGGAGGCCCTCGGGGACCAGCAGCGAGACGACCGGTGGGCGCCAGTATGCGGAGAGGGCGACGGTGGCGCTGCGCCCGTCCACGGTCTCGGCACGGTCGATGCCGAGGTTTTCGAAGCGGTCGTGCGGGGTCCGGGCGAGGTATTCGGTGACCGCGGCGGTGACATCCGGCGTCTTCAGGGTCGGACGATAACCGGACGCCGTGGGGGTGACGGCGTCGAGGGGAAACGCTTCCGCGCCGACCAGCGCGGCGCCGTCGGCGAGGGTGAACAGTCGTTTGCGCTCGATGTAGAGGGAGGTCGCCGCGACCACGAGCAGGATCAGCACGAGCGAGAGGAAGCCGTAGAAGATCGTGAGCGGGAGGATGGAGCCCTCGTCGTCCCGCGTCCGACCGCGCCAGCTCACGGCCCGCTCCAGAACCGGGAAACCTGTTCGGTCGCCTCGGCCGCGATGGGGACGGTGAGCGGCAGGTTCACCGTGAGAGCGGGCGGCGCGAGCGGAAGCCGCACGGGCACCGACACTCGCACCGTGACGGATCCGAGGCGGTGGAGGCAGTCGTTCGGAGTGGGCAGGCAGCTGATCGATACGGTCGCGTCGGCGGCATCCAGACCGTAGTCCTTGAGACCGAACTGGATGGCGCGCTCGGCCATCGCCTGCCCCTCACCGACGGTGCCCGCCTGCACGAACACCCGGACGGCCTGCCGCGCCGCGCCCTCGACCGCGAGCGATCCGCCCTGGAGCGCGGCCATCGCCATCACCAGGTAGACGAGCGGCAACAGCAGGATCAAGCCCGCCGTGATGAACTCGAGCGCGGCATTGCCGTCGTCGTCAGTCCAGCGTTTCCACCGCGGCATGCCCGGTCACCTCCAGCCCGTCGTCGATGCCGACCAGGCCGATGAGCGGCAGCGGGGTGCGGACCGTGATCTGTGCGGACGGATGCCCGAGATAGCTGCCATACGATGCCGTCACGTCGCGCGCATAGCCGGCTCCGATCGCGACCGTGATCAGATCACGGGTGCGCGCCACACCATCCGGCAGACCGCTGTCGGCGAGGGCCGCGTACCTCGCACCCTCCGCCGCCGCATCGATCACGGTGTTGCGGATGTGCAGGGCGAGGGCCAGCTGGATCACCGACAGGGTGAGCACGGTCAGCAGCCCGGCAACCATGACGAACTCGGCGATGGCGGAACCGTCGTCATCCCCCAAGCGCATCATTCGGCGGCGCATCGCCCGGAGGCGCCTCATCCGAAGTTCAACACCCGGGACATCGCCTCGGTGAAGACGTTGCTGAGCGCCGGACCTGCGAGCGCCCAGATGATGATCACCAACCCCGCGGTCATCAGCGTGATCAATACCCAGCCGGGCACATCGCCCCTCTCCTCGGTCGCAAGACGTGCCAAGGCCCGGCGGGAAAAGCTGTGCAGTTTCGTCATGGTCATTCCTCTCGTGTGACGGCTAAAAACCCATTCGGAGTGCGAAGATCCCGGGAAAGATGGCGAAGACGATCGTCATCGGGAGAATCAGGAAGACGAGTGGCACGAGCATGGCCACCTCCTTCTTGCCGGCGACCTCGAGCAGTTCGCGCTTGGCCTCGTCCCGGCCGTCCTGCGCCTGGGCGCGCAGCACCTCGGAGAGCGGAGTGCCGCGCTCGAGCGCGCCGGTGATCTGCTCCACGCAACGGGAGAGGGCGGGAAGTTGCAGCCCGTCTGCGAGGGCGGTGAGGGACTCCCCCAACGGCAGGCCGGTATTCACTTCCGCCACGACTCCGGCGATCTCGCCGGCCAGTGCACCGTGGCCGATCCTCGAAACCCGGCGGAAGGCATCCAGGATCCCCTCGCCGGCGGAGAGGCTCAGGGTGAGGAACTCCAGGATGGTGGGCAGCTCGTTCGAGATCCGTTCCAGCCTCGCGCGCGCAGCCCGCTGCAACAGGTAGTCGCGCAATGCCACACCGGCGACACCGAGCAGTGCGACGATGACCAGCTGCGCGAGCGGCGGAAGGGCTTGCCCCCGGGCGATTGCGAGGTCGAGCAGCAGCCCGCCGACCAGCCCGCACAGCCCCCACACGAGCTGACGGGAACGGAATGCCTCGACGCTGAGTTCGGAGCCGGACTGGCGCAGGCGCAGCCCGATGGTTTCCGCCCCGCCGAGAACCCGGCCCAGCGTGACACGGCCACGGGCGAACAGCGGTGCGACGAGCATCCCGACCACGGGAAGAGGGTCGGCTGTGCGGCGTGCCAGGAGCTCTCGGGCTCCTGGAGAGATATCGGCGAGGTACGGCGCCACCCGCGCGACGAGTCGCGGTCGCCCGAGCCTCGGCAGCAGGCTGACCAGAGACCAGAGCCCCAGACCGAGCAGGATGCCCCAGGTCACCGCCCAAGCCGACAGCGTCGTCACTGAAACCACCTGCGTTCCTCGGGCATCCGACCGATTCCGAGCATGATGCGGTACGCGACGATGCTGACAACCAAGCCGCCGACGATCACGCCGACGCCGACGGAGGTGTTGTATGCCGCGGCCGCCTCAGGCCGGGACGCCAGCAGCAGAAGGATGACCCAGGGCGCGGCGACCCCGAGCTTGGCCGCGTTCATCACCCAGGACTGTCTTGCCTCCACCTCGGCCCGGATCGCAGCATCCTGGCGGAGATATGCCGCCAGGTTCCGCAGCACGGTGGTGAGCTCGCTGCCGCCGACCTCGCGCGACATCCGGAGGGTTTCGAGGATGCGATCGGCGATCGGATCGGCGAGCCTCGCCTTCAACTCGTCGAGGCAGAGCGCGAAGTTGCCGGTGCGGCGGTACTGCGCCTCGAACCCGAGGAACGCAGCACGGGTGAATGCCGGACCGGTGTGCGCAAGCGCGACGACGCTGTCCGGCAGCGCGAGGCCGGAGCGGACCGCGGACACCAGGTGGTCGACGATGTCCGGCCAGACGACCCGGTTCGACCGACGGCGCACGGTCGCTCGCCAGTTCACGACGAGCAGGGGAAGGAACAGTCCCACCACAGCGGCGGCAATGCCGATCGCGGCCACGGACACGAGGGCGAAGGCAACGGCGCCGCACAGCGCCGCGGCGACGAAAGACACCACGACGAAGGCGGGAACCGGAGCGGACTGCATGCCCGCTTGGGCAAGCCTGACGCGCAGTCGGGAAGGCAGCGCCGATCCGCGCCGCCGCACCGAACGGCTCCGCGGCCACAGCAGTGGGGAGAACACCAGCACCAGCCCCAGACCGAGCAGGCAGCCGAGCACCGCTGTCATGCGATGCCCGCCGCGAGAACCGCCGACAGGTCGAAGCCTCCCGTGCGGAACTTCGCCGTCTTCGTCGGATAGCTGCCGGTCGCCGTCAGCACGCCGTGCTCCACCGCGAAGATCGTGCTGGCCTCGATCAACGACCCGGTGACCTGGCCGCTCGGCGCGAGAATCTCCACGATGCGCCGCACGCCGTTGCGGGCCAGTTCGCAATGCACCACGATGTCGATGCTCGCCGCAACGGTCGGGACGACGAACGAGGCGTCGATGTTGCGGCCGGCCAGCAGCGGCAGGGTCGAGAGCTTCGACAGGGCGTCGCGCGCGCTGTTCGCGTGGATCGAGCACATCCCGGGCAGCCCGGAGTTGAGTGCGATGAGGAGGTCGAGCGACTCCGCCTCGCGCACCTCGCCGACGACAAGCCGGTCCGGGCGCATCCGCAAGGCCTCCTTGATGAGCCTGCGCAGGGTGATCTCGCCCGTGCCCTCGAGGCTCGACTGGCGGCACTGCATGGCCACGGTGTCCCTCGCACTCAGGTCGAGTTCGAAGGTCTCCTCGACGGTGACGATGCGCTCGGTGGGACGCGCCGAGGCGAGCAGCGCGTTCAGCAGCGTGGTCTTGCCGCTCTGCGTGGCCCCGGAGACGAGGATGTTCTGGCCGGCGAGCACGCACATCCTCAGGAACTCCGCCGCCTGCCTCGGGAGCGAACCGAGAGCCACGAGCGTCTGCAGGTCGCCGATGCGCTTGGTGAACTTGCGGATGTTGACGGCCCAGTGCTTCTGCGTGATGTCGGGGATGACCACGTGGAGTCGGCTCCCGTCCGGCAGGGAGGCGTCCACGAACGGCGAGCTCAGGTCCACCCGCCGGCCGGAGGACTGCAGCATCCGCTCGACCAGGTCGCGCACCTCGGTGGCGGTCAGCTCGACGGTCGTCAGCTCCGGGATGCCGTTGCGGGCCACGAACACCCGGTCCGGCCCGTTGATCCAGATCTCCTCGACCTCCGGGTCGTCGAGGAACGGTTGCAACGGACCGAACCCGGTGAGCGTCGCGACGATCTGCTTCGTCGCGAGCACCTCATCCGCCAGCAGCGGCACCGAACCGCCGAGGGCGTGCTCGCTGTAACGCTGCACCTCGTCGCGCACGTAGCGGCGGGCGAGCGCGTGATCGCCGCCGAGGTCGACCCCGTCGTGACGCACCCGCTCTCGCACTCGCTCTGTGATGATCGACACGGCCTTCGGCATCCCGACATCATGCGCCAACCGTCACGGGCGGCGCAGAGATTATCCACAGGCTCTCGCTACAATTGACCGTCCGCGGGAGTGGTGAAATTGGTATACACGCAGGATTTAGGTTCCTGTGCCGCAAGGCGTGAGGGTTCGAGTCCCTTCTCCCGCACCGGCCCGCCCCGTCACCGGGGACACCGCCGAGCCCTTCCGGCGAGCACAGCGCGGAGGCAACCCGTTATCGCGTTGCCCCGCCACCCCGGCTCGTGTCATCGCGGAGTTCCGCAATGACCAGGTCGGCAAACCCGTCGGTCGTCTCCACCCCGCCGAGATCGCGGGTGGAACGCCCTGAGGCGAGCACGGCCTCGAAAGCCGCGACCAAGTCTCGCGCCGGAGCGGGATGCCCGAGGTGATCGAGCATCATCGCCCCGGACCAGATCTGCCCGATCGGATTCGCGACCCCCAGTCCGGCTATGTCGGGAGCCGAACCGTGCACGGGCTCGAAGAGCGACGGATGGCGCCGTTCCGGGTTGAGGTTCGCGCTCGGCGCGACGCCGATCGACCCCGCCACGGCCCCGGCGAGATCGCTCAAGATGTCCCCGAACAGGTTGGAGGCGACGATCACGTCGAACGACGCCGGCGCCAGGACCAGCTTCGCCGAGAGGGCGTCGATCAGCACGCTCTCGAGGTGCACACTCGGGTACCCGCCGAGGACTTCGCCGACGATCTCGTCCCAGAACGGCATCGTGTGAAGAATGCCGTTGGACTTCGTCGCCGATGTCACCTTCCCCTTCCTGGTGAGGGCGAGCTCCGCCGCGAAACGGGCGACCCGGTCGACGCCCTTCCGGCTGAAGACGCTCTCCTGGATCGCCATCTCGTTCTCAAGTCCGGGAAAGACCCTTCCGCCGATCTCCGAGTACTCCCCCTCGTTGTTCTCGCGGACGATCATGAGGTCCATCGCGTCCCCGCCCGCCACGGGACTCTTCACTCCGGGGAGCGCCCGGGCGGGACGCAGATTGATGTACTGCTCGAAGGCGCGACGGATGGGGATCAGCAGCCCCCAGAGGGTCACGGTGTCCGGGATATCCGGCATCCCCACCGCACCGAGGAAGATCGCGTCTTTCGTCGCCAGGACGGCGAGCCCGTCCGGGGGGAGCATCGTCCCGTGCGCACGGTAGTAATCGGATCCCCAGTCCAGATGGGTCCAATCGACCCGGACCCCGTATGGTTCGATCGCTTCCTCGACGCAACGGATGGCGGCGGGGACGACCTCTTTGCCTATCCCGTCACCGGGGATAGCGGCGATCGACAGTGATTGCACCATGCTCTTGGACGACCTTTCCTGCTGTTGACGACCTTCACGGGCAGGCACGAAGGACGTCGGCGAGCGGGCCGACAGAGCGCCGGGAGTTCGTCACGGCGGACCTTGTGCACAGGCCGCCAACACTAGCGGTACTTCTGACGGGTGTGCATCGCGGGAACCCGGGAAGCAGGCCAGCGCGTCGTCCACAGGCCCCATGACCGCACGACGCAGTTTGTCGAAGACATGCCGCGGCGGGGTGCTCCTAGGATTGCTGCATGGCCGAAGAACTGGATGAGATCGATCGAGCGATCATTCAAGACCTCCAAATCGACGGCAGGCGGCCGTTCCGTGAAATCGCCCGGTCTCTCTCGATCGCGGAGGGAACCGTGCGCGCACGGGTCAAACGTCTGCAGGCATCCGGTGTTCTCAGCATCGTCGCGTTCGTGGATCCCATGCGCCTCGGCCAATACCGCCTGTCTCTGCTCCTGGTGAAGATCGACCCCCACGAGCGAGACTCGGTGGTGGGCGCGCTCTCTTCCCGGGATGATGTCTCCTACCTTTCGTCGGCACTCGGCATCACCGACCTCCTGGTGGAGTTCGTCGCCCAGGACGAACACGGGCGTTCGGACTTCGTGAACGGCGTCGTGCGCTCGCTCCCCGGGGTGTTGAGCGTGGAGGTCATCTCCATCGTCGAGACGCACAAGATCCTGTACCGGCTGCCGAAGTCGGGTGCGGACTCGTAACTCGCGTTCCGCATCGAGGATCACGCCAGCGGAATTACCGGCGGGGAGCACCGCTGCCGCACCAGGGGAATCCGTCCCCGCGGCAAACCGCTTGTGCCCTCGCAAAGGGTCCAGCTTGCCCGCATGACAATTCGCTGTATTACGCAATGCATCTTTTAATTGCCAGTTTACCTTCGTGATGATTGTTGCTACTCTCTTCTGATTACGCATTGCGTAATATTTTGCCCAATGGAGTGCACATGATTTCCTCGTCCCTGCCGTTGCACGACGGCGTCGTCTGGCCCAGCGGCTCAGTCGCGGTGGCATTGACCTTCGACGTCGACGCGGAGGCCGGATGGCTCTGCGAGGGGAAGCAGTACGAAAACCGGCTGACGACCCTCTCGGAGGCGCGCTTCGGAATCACGCGCGGTCTGCCCCGAGTCCTGTCGCTTCTCGAGCGGCATGGCCTGAAGGCGACGTTCTTCATTCCGGGCGAAACCGCGGAACGATACCCGGCGGCGGCGCACAGCATCATCGACGGCGGTCACGAACTCGCCCATCACGGTCACGCGCACCTGCGCTCGGATCACGTGGACGAGGTCGCCCAACGTCGCGAGATCGAAGAGGCACTCGACACCTTCGAGTCACTCGGGGTTCCCCGCCCCTCCGGCTACCGCTCTCCCGCCTGGGAACTCACCCCCGAGACCTTCGCGCTGCTGAAAGAATTCGGCTTCCGCTACGACTCGAGCTGCATGGGCGACGATCGCCCGTACTACGAGGTCTACGGCGCGCACACGATCCTCGAGCTTCCCGTCCATTGGTCTTTGGACGACTGGCCCCGCTACGGCTGGAACATCGATCTCGGAGGCGTACTGGGCAGTCCTGCTGCGATGTACGACGAATGGCTCGGCGAATTCGAGTCTGCTGCAAGCGAAGGGCACGGACGAAGCCTCGTCCTCACGATGCATCCGGAGGTCATCGGGCGCGGCTACAGATTCACGCATCTGGAGCGATGGATCGAGACAGTGCAGTCGACTCACGAGGCGTGGTTCACGACTCTCGACGGCATCGCAGACCACTTGAGCAGCACGGATCCGAAAGCATGACAGGCCATGGCGAACGGGATCGGTCGAAACGGTTCGAGTCCACTGCGACCGAGCCGATGGCACGGGGCGTCGAATTCGGTGAGAGCAATCGCGAGGAAATCGACGCCACCGTTGGGCACTACCTCGAACTCTTCTCCGGCCCCGCCGAACTGAACGCGGATCGGATCGCGCAGCTCGCAGCGGGCAGCCTGGCCGCCATCGATTCCTGGGCGCCCGAGATCGGCCGAGAAATCCGGGGTATCGCCCTGGGCGCCAACCAGCCCCTCGAGAACCTGGCTGCGATCAACTCCCGCACCGAGCTCCTCGCCGCCAGCACGACGAATTTTCGCGGGGAGTGCTCGACGGTCGTGCACCTCGGAAGCGCCACCGATCCCTACCCCGAAGCCCAACAGAATTGGGACTGGTATTCGGCCTTCTCGAACGACTGGTTGATCTGGTCCTTCGAGCTGGAGGACGGACGCCGGGTCGAGACCATGACCGAGTACGGCATCGTGGCGAAAGTCGGATGCAACAGCTCCGGTGTCGGCCTGCACTTCAACATCCTTCATCACCGGGACGACGGCGGGCGCATGGGCGTTCCCGTGCACGTCGTCGCACGCCGCGTACTCGAGACCTCGACGGATGCCGCATCGGCACTGCAGACGATCGCATCCGCATCCCTCTCCGCATCGACGACCCTGACTGTGGTGAGCGGGGGCAAGGCGGGCAAAGTAGCCGTTTCCGTCGAGGCGTCGCCCAACGACCTCGGCTTCGTCTTCCCCGATGAGACGGGCCTGCTCGTGCACACCAATCACTTCCTCACCGACCCGGCACGGCTGGGCGACACCGAACACCGTCTCTACCCGGACACGGTGCTGAGATACGACTCGCTGGTCCGAGAGCTCACGTCCAATCCGGCAACCGACCAGAAGGAATCGATCACCGAGGCGCTCTCCAGCCGGGTCGGCGGTGCTCTCGCAGTCTGCTGTCGGCCGGACCGTAGCCGACCACCGGAGTTCCAGTTCGAAACACTCGTCCATGTGCGTCTCGACCTCGAGAACGGGCGAGTCCTCGCCTCCCCTGGAGGGCCGAACCCCCGGACATGACGACCTCACGCGACAACCCACACCGACCACACGGCGGCCGCCCACCAGCGGTTTGGCCAAGCACGAAATGGAGCAACCATGACCGAGATCACCAACCTCTTCACCAACGGCATCGATAACGCGGACATCCTCACCAAAGACGTCGACAGGCTCGTCGACTTCTACAACGGACTCCTCGGCCTGCCGCACTTCCTTCCCTATGAAAAGGGCCAGGGCTGGGCGGCGATCGACACGGGGAACGTGGTGATCTACATCTTCGACACGGAGGTCGGAGAGCACGAGCCACGCAGGACCCCCACCAATTCGGAGAACGCGCCCGGGTTGGACTCCTTCGCGCTGACCGTCACCGACCTCGATGTAGTCGTGGACTATCTCGATGGGAAAGTGGAGTGGGCCAGCGACGAGATTCTGCCCTGGCACCACCCCTCCGGAGTCTGGTACCGCTTCCGACCGTTCTACGACCCGGACGGCAACATGGTGTACGCCACGGAACCGCACACCGAAAACTCTCTGCGATGAGCGCGTACGACATGAAGGGCCGTGTGGCCCTGGTGACTGGCGGGGCCCGCGGGATGGGTGTCGCACACGCACGGGCGCTCGGATCCGCGGGGGCGAGCGTCGCCATCGCCGACATCGACCTGGACGCGCTGGAGAGTTCCGCAGCGCTTCTCAGCGCCGAGGGCCTCCAGGTTCGCGCATACGGGGCCGACATCAGCGACTCGACGGCGTGCGCAGCACTCGTCGCCGGCGTCGTCGCGGACTTCGGCGCAATCGACATCCTCGTACACAACGCGGGCCGGCTCTTCTCGCTGACCGGACTCGAGAACACCGACGACGACGATTTCGACGCCACGATGCGCGTCAACGTGAACGGACCCCTCTATCTGACCCGCGCTGCGCTTCCGTGGCTGAGCCGCAGCGAGAACGGCCGGGTGATCTTCATCTCCTCGCAGTGGGGCCAGGTTCCGGATGGCCACTCCTACGGCTACATGACGTCGAAGGCCGCGCAACTCGGCCTGATGAAGACCATGGCGAAGGAATTCGCGAGCCGACGGATCCTCGTCAATGCGATCACTCCGGGTGCGATACAGACGCGCATGGTTCCCGAAGACAGGATCGCCGACGAAATCGCCGCCATCCCCATCAACCGGTTGGGCCAGGTCGAAGACATCGCCAATGCCGTCGCCTTCCTCGCATCCGACAACGCGTCGTTCATCACCGGCCAGGTTCTCAGCCCCAACGGCGGCGCCTGCATCGTCGGAATCTAAGCCGGCTGGCGCGACCACCGCTCAGCGTTCAACAAACTAAGGACAAGAGATGACTATTGACGGATCGGGAACCCCGAC
>Ga0157371_10003042_pt1 | contig 15561 bp, 10 predicted proteins | sample C45metaG_FD_113462 | JGI IMG/M metagenome (GOLD analysis project Ga0157371, IMG submission 113462) | Corn rhizosphere microbial communities from Kellogg Biological Station, Michigan, USA - C4-5 metaG | ecosystem: Host-associated > Plants > Roots > Rhizosphere > Soil | place: USA: Michigan...
CAAACCGATTTGACAATATTAAATTTGCCGTTTACTTCATTGCCGTTTTTCTTCAACTTCGCCAATTGTCTCTCTTGTAAATTCTCCATTTATTTTCCTCATAATGTTAAGAGGATTTTCATCTTTTAGTGCATCAGGTAAAAATTCCTGTGGACAATCCTGGTAACACACAGGACGCAGAAAACGTTTGATTGCTTCTGTTCCAACAGATGTAAAATGGGCAAATGTTGTAGCAGGAAAAGGTCCGCCGTGCATCATCGCATCACACACTTCAACACCTGTGGGAATACCATTGTATATCACTCTTCCTACTTTCGATACGATTATGTCAATACAGTTTTGGAACTGCTTAAAATCATCTGAAGTTCCAATGATAGTTCCTGTCAATTGTCCATGCAACGAGTGCAAAGCAGATTGCAACTCTTTTTCATCTTCACACACAACTACCAAAGATGTAGGACCAAAAACTTCGTTTTGCAATGTATTGTTTTGAATAAAATTTTTTGCTGTTGTTTGTGCAAGTGAAGGGCTGCCTTTGAATTCTCCGTTTGTGTCTTCACCCGCCCAAACAACATTCACTCCTTCCTGCGAAATTAGTTGCTGCCGCTCTTTATGATATGCTGAACAGATTGTTTGGTTTAACATAGTTGCAGGAAGCACCTGCTGTAAGGATTGTGCAAGTTTTTGAATGAAAGTTTCTGTATGATCATTTTTTTCAACAAATAGCAACCCAGGATTTGTACAAAACTGTCCAACACCAAGTGTGATAGACCCAGAAATTTGTAAAATTACACTATCTAAATCCTGCTTTATTTTGTTTGGAAGGATCAAAACAGGGTTAATGCTGCTCATTTCTGCATAAACAGGAATCGGTTCTTCTCTTTCGTTTACAGCCGCTTTAAAAAGTGACATTCCCGCACGAAAAGAACCAGTGAAACCAACCGCTTTTATTTTCGGATCTTTTACCAGTTGTTGCCCTAATTGTGAGCCTTCTCCTATTAAAGAAGAAAAAACACCTTCCGGCATGTTACATTTTTGTGCAGCCTTGATAATCGCTGTTGCTACTAATTCATTGGTACCAAGGTGTGAGCTATGTGCCTTTACAATTACGGGACAACCAGCGGCCAATGCTGAAGCAGTATCACCGCCGGCAGTAGAAAATGCCAAAGGAAAATTACTGGCAGCAAACACAGCAACAGGGCCGATTGGCTCCATCATCCTTCTCAAATCGGAACGAGGTAAAGGTTTGCGGTTCGGCAATGCAGTATCAATAATAGCCTCCACAAAGGAGCCTTCACGCAAAAGCGTAGCAAATAGTTTTAATTGACCAACTGTTCTTCCTCTTTCTCCGGTGATCCGCCCTTCAGGCAAACCGCTTTCAAGATGAGCTCGTTGAATCAATTCATCCAGTTGCATAATTTCATCGGCAATGGTGTCTAAGAATTCAGCTCGTTTTTCAAAAGATGTTCTTTTATAAATTTCAAAAGCAGAAGACGCTTTCGATGTCGCTTCATCAATTTCCTGTTTCGTTGCTATTGTGAATTCACCAGGCAAATTGCTTTTCAAAGCAGTACTAAAGGCAGATAGTTTTTTTTCTCCTGCCGCTTTTTTTTCGAATCCAATAAAATTCTCTCCTGATATCATGATTTAAGTTTTTAGATGAATGAATAGATTTTTAGTCGCTTTAGCAATCTTTCAGTTCAATTTACAAAATTTCTTTTCGCCATATTTGCATTCAATTTCATAAAAAAATACGCACTTTCGGCAATTATTCTATGTTCTTTTAAGCGCCGAATTATATCCTGCTTCCTTATTGGATGATTGTCAAGATCAAAGATCATGAATAATGATTCTGGATCTAAAATCGTCAAGCATCAATTGCCTGTAATAGCATTTGGATAATTCACAACGTATGAGCATGCAAAATCATTCCAATATATGTAGCAATTTATCATGCCAAAGGTAGCGCTAAAACTGACGTAGGTCAAAGAATGATGTACGATGGTCCAAATGTGTATTCACACTTCTTCATCCAGATTCAATTCTAAACCTATTAAAAGATTACAAAGCACTCAAAACAAAAATGTAAAAACTTCCAATAAAACCCGGCGAAACATTTTAAACAATAATATAAAGCTGTGGAAACGAATCTAATGCTTTTCTATTGATGTAAGCATGAGCTTTTTATTTTTGCAAATTGGGATTAACTGAAATAGATAGAAAACGCGTTCTTTATGGCCTCAAAAAATGCATTATAATGAATTTTGTTCATTTGCTGTATTTGTTTTTTTACCATTTCCGCTGCATTGCACAAAAGCTGTCGAAGGAATAAATGAAGCATTTCATAAGTGCGGCAGACTGAAAACCAAATTTTTATCCTCTTCAGAAATAAAATATTGTCTTAACAAGAAAGCCGCTGCTCAATTTTTAAATTAAATATCGTCCCTTGAAAAATGAATCGGCCGGATATTGTATTTTTACCGCCTTAATTAAAATGTTTATTTAAAAAATGACTCAGAAAATTTCCGCTGCAATCACTGCTGTTGGTGCTTACGTGCCTGAATACAGGCTTACAAATGCTGAACTTGAAACAATGGTCGAAACCTCTGACGAATGGATAAAAACCCGCACGGGGGTAGAAGAAAGAAGAATTTTAAAGGGAGAAAATATGGGTGTTTCTAAAATGGCAGTTCCGGCGGTTTTGGAACTTTGTAAAAAAAGAGGCATTGATCCGGTGGAAATTGATTGTATTATTTGTTGCACGGTTACTCCGGATATGACTTTTCCCGCTACGGCTCAAATTATTTCTTATGAAGTAGGCGCAGTAAATGCTTTTGGCTTTGATCTTTCCGCCGCGTGCTCCGGGTTTTTATTCGGAGTGACAACGGGTGCAGCGATTATTGAAAGTGGCCGTTATAAAAAAGTAGTTATAGTGGGAACCGATAAAATGAGTGGTATTGTAGATTACAGCGACAGAAAAACGTGTGTACTATTTGGTGATGCCGCGGGAGCGATTTTATTAGAACCGAATGAAGAAGGGTACGGAGTTCAGGATAGCTTATTAAAAACAGATGGAATTGGTAAAGAATATTTGAAAATGGTGGCAGGCGGTTCGGCAAAACCCGCTTCAGTAGAAACAGTGATGGCAAAAGAGCATTACATTTTCCAGGAAGGACCGCAGGTTTTTAAATTTGCCGTGAAAGGAATGGCAGATGTTTCTTATGAATTATTAGAAAGAAATAAGCTAAAAGGCGAAGATATCGCATGGCTCGTTCCTCATCAGGCCAATAAAAGGATTATCGATGCAACTGCCAACCGGATGGGCTTAAGTATGGATAAAGTGATGATCAATATACAACGTTATGGAAATACCACTTCCGCAACAATTCCCCTCTGTTTATGGGAATGGGAAAAACAATTGCACAAAGATGACCTCATTGTCCTTGCTGCCTTCGGCGGAGGATTTACGTGGGGAGCTACTTTGGTAAAATGGGCTTATGATACGAAATGATTTGATTTGCAAATTAAATTCATATTTAGAAGCATAGTAAACAAATAAATATTACACATTCTTGTTTTAGGGAAGCAGGTGTTTCGTATAATGGGAGCTTTAAGGGCGAATGAGTTTATAGGCAGAGGGCAAAATTTCAATAGAAAATTCTTTGCCGCTAACAGCCGGATCTCCATCAATATGCAAAGGGGCAAGTTGCGGATTTTCTATTTTTAGTTTTTTCGTCTGAAAATAAAGAATGTGTTTTTTATTTAAATTTTTTGAAGAAAGTTTTTCTACTTCTCCAAATATTATTTGTTTTAAAAAGGATAAAACAATTTGAGGCTTACTGGTTTTTTTTAAAATAATAATATCCAAAAGTCCATCGCAAATACTGGCACGCGGGGCGATTTTAAAATTATTCCCAAACTGGTTGCTGTTAGCAATACAAACTAAAAAGGCGTCAATATTCAGTTTTTTTTCATTCGCTTCAATAATAAATGAATAAGTGCTTGCTGAAAAAAAATTGGTTAACGCAAGTTTTGTATATCCATGAAGTCCCCGATTTCGCTGCCTTGAAAAATCCGAAGCTACTTTTGCATCAAATCCCAAGCCGCTTACATGAGTGCTTAAATTATTGTTGATAAAAAAAGCGTCGGTAAAAACCGCTTTTCCATTTAATATAACGTCAATAGATTTATCTATAGATTTTGGAATTCCTGCGGTTCTTGCTAATCCGTCGCCAGAGCCTAAAGGAATAATTCCGATGTTAACGTCGATGTTTAAAACTGCCGAAACAATAGCGCGAATACTTCCATCACCGCCAGCAATAGCAATGTCAGTAATATTTTCGTTTCTTATTTTATCATGCAAAAAATCATAATCGCCTTCTTTCGAGGTAAATAATATTTCAAAAGCGACATTTTTTTCTTCACATTTTTTAAGGATGGTTTCTTCTAAACCGGCTTTATTTTTAGTTCCTGATATGGGATTGATAAAAAATAAAATTTTGCGGCTCATAAATTTTTAATTCCTTGAAAAAACTGTGCTTATTTTACATTTTCTCGTTTAGGGCATTCCACAACATATCCTTTAATTCGGTCAATCCTTTATTCGTTAAGGATGAAATAAAAACGTACGGAATATCATCAGCCAATTCTTTTTCAATGGCTTCTTTTAATTCCTCATCCAACATATCGCTCTTGCTGATTGCAATAAGGAATTTCTTGTCAAGTAATTCCGGATTATATTCTTTCAATTCATTTCGCAAAATCTTAAATTCCTCAAGATGATCTTTACTATCTGCAGGAATTAAAAAAAGCAAAACGGGATTCCGTTCTATGTGTCGTAAAAACCGGTATCCAAGCCCTTTCCCTTCGGCAGCACCTTCGATTATTCCCGGAAGATCCGCTACGCAAAAACTTTTGTTGTCTCGATATGCTACCATTCCAAGCTGCGGAGTTAAAGTAGTAAAAGCATAATCGGCGATCTTCGGTTTGGCAGCGGTAATTACAGAAAGCAAAGTGGATTTTCCTGCATTTGGAAAGCCAACTAAACCGACGTCCGCAAGTACTTTTAATTCTAAACTTACAAAACTTTCTTCCCCCGGTTCACCTGGCTGTGAATGTTCGGGTGCCTGGTTTGTCGGCGTGGCAAAGTGGGAATTTCCTTGTCCCCCGCGTCCGCCTTTTAATAAAATTTTTTGTTCGCCGTCTTCAAGAATTTCTACTGTTTTCCCGTCTTCTTCAACCGTAGCAATCGTACCAAGAGGCACATCAATAATAATGTCTTTTCCGTCATGGCCGGTACAATTATTTTTGCTCCCGTTTTCACCATTTTCTGCAAAAACATTTTTGAAATAACGTAAATGCAGCAATGTCCAAAGATTTTTATTTCCCCTTAAAATAATATGGCCACCACGTCCGCCATCCCCCCCATCAGGTCCGCCAAAGGCAGTAAGCTTATTGCGCAAAAAATGTCTGCTCCCCGCGCCGCCATGTCCGCTACGACAAAATATTTTTATTAAATCTATAAAATTTGATCTTTCCATTCTGTAATTTTTGCCTGAAAGAAATAACACAATTGAAAAAGAACAGAACTAATAATTACTCAGCAAAATTTTTATTGTTGATATTTATAAGATTGAGATGCTTTCTTTTGTGCGAATTTAAGAATCAGGTTATTTGTTTGTTTACTGTTTATTTTTTCAGTAATGAGAAAAAAGTAGCTAAAGTTAACCCGAATTATTTTTAAAAAATAATTCCCGTGATTTAAGAAAGCTATCCGGAAATTACCACAATAACATTTACAATTTATCCTCCGGATTTTTCTGGAACGCCAAAGCGACCATTATCAGGGCAAAAACGATAAAAGCTATTCCACACCAGCGGTTTACAGTGGCATGTTCAACGGTAGGATTGGTAAAACTGTAGATCAACAATAAAATACCTACAGCAAGAAAAAATATTCCAATTACAAACCGGAGATCAAAAAATTTATTCATTATCATTTATTTAATAGAAAAGAATATTAAAGAATACGGTAATCAACAATACAATCACAGCAAGCCAAATTGGATTTTTGTACCAAACCCTGTTTTTATCACGCTGCCGTGGAGTCAGGCTATAAACCAATCCAACTAATTCATTTTCAGGTTTTGGCTTTGTTACCATACTGATTACAGCAGTAACAATAAAGCAAACTACAAATGAGATCCAGGCAATATTAAATGCCTGGCTGGTTCCTGAGTAAAAAGTGTGCAGATTTGCAATTGAACCGCCTTTGCCTTCTGCTGTAGTCAGTGAATAAGTGAGTGCGGCTGCAACCGTTCCCGATAATAATCCCCAAAAAGCGCCGTTGGAAGAAGTTTTTTTCCAAAACATTCCCAGAAAAAAAGTAGCGAATAAAGGCGCGTTTACAAAACTGAAAACAAGTTGCAATAAATCCATAATACTATTAAATCCGCGGGCAACATAAGCTGTGAGAATGGATAATAAAATACCTACAACCGTTGTTGCTTTTCCGACATATAAATAATGCCTTTCACTGGCATGTTTTTTTATGTGAGTCTGGTATAGATCAAAAGTAAAAACCGTATTGAATGCTGTTACGTTGCCGGCCATTCCCGACATAAAAGAGGCGATCAGCGCTGTAATTCCAACTCCCAAAATTCCACTCGGATAAAGTTTTGACAACAATAAAGGCAAAACCATGTTGTAATCAGTTTGTCCGTTTGTATTTAAAGGAAGGTCAAAACCGGAAAACTCATTTTGCAGAGCAAGCAATAAAATTCCGGGAACAATTACGATCAGTGGCATAAATATTTTCGGCAAAGCGGCAATAAGTGGCGTGCGTCGTGCATCATTCAAATTGTGGGAGATCATCGCTCTTTGAACCACCAAAAAATCTGTACACCAATAACCAAAAGCCAGCACGAAACCCAAACCGAAGATAAGGCTGAAAGCGTTCGTACCCATCGGATTAGTAGATGCACTTGACATTCCTTTCCATAAATGCAACTTGGCATTATCCACATTCGCAATTATTCCATCTATTCCTCCAACCTGGTGAAAACCAATATATACCAAAGGCGCAATTCCCAGAACAATTAGAAAGAATTGCAGCACTTCATTATAAACTGCGCTGGTTAATCCACCTAAAAAAGTATAAGCCAAAACAATTCCCGCCGCAAGCCAGATAGACACATTAAAATCCCACCCAAGAATAGTTTGCATCAGCATTGCAAGGGCATATAAAGAAATACCCGATGAAAAAATGGTCATGACGGCAAAGGTCAGAGCATTATATGTTCTCGTTTTTTCATCGAACCGCAATTTTAAAAATTCAGGGACGCTTCGCGCTTTACTTCCGTAATAAAAAGGCATCATAAATACACCGAGAAAAACCATTGCCAATATAGCGCCCATCCAATAAAAATGCGCCGTATACAATCCATATTTAGCACCATTGGCAGCCATTCCCAATACTTCCTGTGCGCCAAGATTTGCAGAGATAAACGCAAGACTGGTGATCCACAAAGGAATATTTCGCGTGCTCATCAAAAAATCGTTGCCGGTTTTTATTCTCTTTTTTAATAGGAACCCGATTCCTATTACAAACAAAAAATAGAGGCCGATGATGGCGTAATCAACAAGATGTAAGTGCATAAATAATTGCTAGTTTTTAGTTCTGATCTTTTAAAAATTCATTTTTAATTTCATCGAATTCATTCATGTACTGATTTGATTTTCCATCTTTATCAAAAACAGATTCCCAAGTGCTCAACGGTTCCCATATAAAGGTGCCTTTCATTTGATTTCCAGGAATGGAAAAAGCAATTTTATTCACTTCTTTTTTCAACTGCGAATACTCTGCAACAATTACTGGCTTGTTATATTTTTCGTGAAGTAAATTCAAATTGGTCTGTAGATTTTCTAAAGTTCCATGCCATTTTGGATAATAAGATTCGCCAATCACATCAAAAGAAACGCCCCGCCTGATCATGTTATCAAGAAAAAATTCAGACTCAGCGTTTTGCCCACCTAATGCAATATGCAACAAAGTAATGATTGAGGGGTCAACTTTTTTTACTGCCGACATTGCAGCATTTAATAGTACCGCCAGGCTATCCAAATGCTGCACATTTCCTTCAGGCCAGATAATTCCATGATTGATTTCATTTCCTGTTTGCACCATGGCCGGCAAAGTTGACTGTGCTTTTAAAGTGAGCAAAACGCTGGTTGTATAATCAAAAACTTTTTTTGCAAGATCATTAAAATTTAATCCTTTCCAGGCCTCCGGTTTGAATTGCTTTCCGGGATCCGCCCAGGTGTCACTGTAATGAAAATCCAAAAGAAACTTCATGCCCGCTTTTTTAATTCTTTTTGCCATTTGTAAAGTATGTGGCAAATCACAAAAACCTTTCTTCGGAGAATAACCGCTGTCACTGGCCGGATCAACAAATAATCTCAAACGGATATAATTGAAACCATGATCTTTTAAAATTTCAAACACATCTTTTTGAACACCGTTATCAGAAAATTTTATTCCACGCGCTTCTAATTGAGGAAGAAAAGAAATATCAGCACCCAAAATTTTTCCTTTAAGCTTTGCAGTAGAATGAATGTTTAATTTTGAAAAAAGATAAGGATCATTTTTTAGATCAATGGGCTGATCAGGATTAACCGTAATAATATCTGTATTGCCTTCCCACAAACCCTTAGAAGTTGCTTTAAATTTAATCATTCCAGGTATTTTTGTCGATTGCACAATCACTTTACAACTGCCATTAAACGCGGAAATTTGCCAATCACCGTTTGAACTTTTATTTTCCTCATTCGCGCTTACAGCACCATTCGCCACATGAATTATTTTCGCAGGACCAGTTATAGAAAATTGAATCAGATTGTTTGCATTCATTACTTGATTCCCTTCTTTATCAACGAGAGTTACTTTAATAACCGCAGAATCTTTTCCATCCGCAAGCATAGTGGTTTTATAAGGAGTAACTACTACTTCTGCAGGATTTCCGGTCATTTCCTGTGAGCTGGCAGAAAAAATATTAAAGAGTAAAAATAGAAAGAGAACAGTTTTTCTAAACATTATCGGTATCCACTTAAGAAAAGATTGAAACTGAAAATTAACAAGATTCATTGAGATGAGAAGAATTAGAACAGTAAATACTTTTTAAATAGAAAAAGAAAACCTGAACTAAATGTTAATACAAAATAATAAACCGTTTCATTGCGGAAACGGTTTATTATTTAAAAAAACACTTTAATTGTTATTTTACTGTATAAGTATTGGTAATAAAATTTACGTCAATAGTATATGTGCCACTCACAGATGGTGCAGGCGTATTTGTTCCTGGAACATCCCCATCTGCTAACAGAGTAGCAGGACCAGCAGTACCATCAGAACTTCCGCCGTATTTATGATCCCAGTTTCCATTCAAGGGCAGCAACAAATAAGATTTTCCACCGATCAAAGGCAGCGTTAGGCGGAATTCCGCATTACTTATGCGGGTAAATTTTTGAGCAGGAACAGGTACCGGGTTATCCCAGCCTCCTGCAGTTGCGTCGCCTACAATATACAAATCAGATGGAATGGCTGAAGTATACGGTGTCACTGTATAGGAATTGGTGGCAAAATTTACGATGATTTTGTAAAGACCACTGGCAGAGGGCGCAGGAGTATTAGAGCCAGGAACCGCATTGTCCGCTAACAATACTCCCCCACCGCTGGCTGTACCATCTGTGGAACCACCGAATTTATGATCCCAATTACCATTTACCGGTAAAAATAAATAACTGCCCGCGCCAAGATGGGTAATCATTCCAAATGATACCGCATCTATTTTAGTGAACTGCTGCGAAGGGATCGGAACCGGGTTAGTCCATCCTCCGGTAGTTGCATCGCCTACGATATAAAGTTTATCCGGAACCGGAACCGCGGTAACAGTATAAGTGTTTGTCTGAAAATTAACAACAATGTGGTATACACCTGAAGTAGCAGGAGCAGGGGTATTAGACCCAGGTACATCGTTATCCTTTAAAAGTGTACCGCCGGTAGCGCTTGCGCCACCGTATTTGTGACCCCAATCACCGTTTTTAGGCAAAAACAAATAAGATTTGCCGGTAGTAAGGCCAATGTTAATTGAAAATGAATAAGCGTCTGTTTTAGTAAACTGCTGAGACGGTACAGGAACCGGGTTATCCCATCCACCCGGAGTAGCATCACCAACTATAAAAAGATTGTCAGGAACAGGAACATAGGTAGTTAATTTTATCGTCACCGGATTGGAAAAAACCAAAGGAGTAGCGTAAGTAGCATCCTTATAACTTACAATTCTAAACTCTACATCCTTAGTAGAGCCACCAATAACGCCTGCATTAATTGCAGCAGTATTTAAATCATTCTGAATAATATCAGCATTTAAAGATGTTCCAAATTTAATCAATTGAGGATGCTCAAAATTGCCACCAACTGTGTCAATTTGTAAAGCATAATTGATTGTATTATTTCCGTAATTACTTGCATTCCAGCTAAAGGAAATGGCATTGGTCGTTGCATTAGTTACCTGTAACGTCAAAGGATCAGTTGATGATGACGAAAGAGTAATAGGAACCAAATAGGGAGTCATTGCTATAACAACAGGATTTGATTCATATAGCTCATTATTGTTTGCATAAGAAGAACTTACTCTGATATTCACGTTATAAGGACTGCCGGGAGTAAACCCAAAGTTGGCCAAAATATTATTAAGCTGGTCACCGGTAAATGAATAAGTTAAAGGACCGTCTACCTGAAAAGTAACCGGGTTTGCAAAAGCAGCCGAAGTATCGATTGCAATAACGAATTTTTGATGCGCCGAATCAGTGGCATACTCCGGGTTTGTCCAGTTGAGGGTAAGAACAGTATTTGCTGAATCAGCCGGCGTTGGAACGATAGTAGTAGTTGAACTTGTTAAAGTAACTGCCTTACCATTCGGAAAATATGTATTGTCAACTTTTTTGCACGCACTGAATAATGCCAAAAAGGAGATAAATGTTAAGAGGAGCTTTGTATTATATTTCATATAACAGTTATTAAATTATTAGTGAGGAGTTACAGTAAATTTTCCAAGTTGAAAATTGACCACAATATCATAAAGGCCACTTGTAGCCGGAGCAATACAGTTCGCGCCGTTCAAAACAAAATCCCCTCCATTTGGCAATGTATCTGCCTCTTTCACACTCCATTGTTCTGTCCACTGGCCGGGAATTGCAACCAGCTTATATTCTTTCCCTCCATTTAGTTGGATGGTTATCTTATAAAGTGTAGGGCTTACCTGGGCAAACTGCTCAACAGAAGGATCATTAGTTAGAGGAGGCCATCCGCCGGGTGTAGCATCACCAACAATAAAAAGCTGGCCATTGGAAGGAGGAGTTATTTTCGGAGGTGGAGCAAATGGAGTTACTGTAAATGCAAGTGTATTTGAATATAAAGGTTCTGCACCTGTTCCTAAAAACGATTCTACCCTTGTTTCAATTCTATGTTTCGTCCCTGTAGCAAATAGAAGTCCGTTTGCAAGTAGTTTATTTAAAGAGGAAACGGTAAAAGTCTTACTGAGATCAGAATTAATAGCTACAGTTTGCATGTTAGGACTACTAAAGTTTGCTCCAGCGGTATCAATCTGCAGATAATAAGTTACGTTCAATGAACTTATTCCGTTGCTAAACTGATAGTTGGGATTTGTCCAGGAAAAAGTAATAGCATTACTGGTTGTATCTGTAATTGGTAAGGGAATTGAGTCAGAAATGTTTGCAGTTAAAACCGGCGGCGTGCCTCCTTTAAAAATTACTTTCGTTTCATCTTTTTCACAAGAAGCAAGAAGGAACGAAGCCGCCGCTATGATATAAATAAGGTTTAGAAATACTTTTTTCATATTGTTATGTTTCAGTTTTTTAATTAATATCCGGGATTTTGAACTAAATAAGGATTAGCCTGTATATCACTTAACGGAATAGGAAAAATATTATATTTGCTTGAAACTGCGGTTCCATTGGAAATACCACCTTTCCAGGGCCACAAATAAGCGCTGCTGGTAAATTCTCCGAACCTGATCAGATCCGTTCTTCTGAAACATTCCCACCATAATTCCCTTCCTCTTTCATTAATAATAAAAGGTAAAGTGAGATCAGAGGCGGTGATATTTCCACTTGCATTTCCGTAAGCTCTGGTTCTCAAAAGGTTGATATAACTTACAGCAGTATTTATATCACCGCCCGTTCCTCCACGCAAAACGGCTTCTGCGTAGATTAAATATTGTTCCCCAAGTCTGAAAAGTGGAAAATCGGTAGATGCATAAGTGCCACCTCCTGGAGGGGTTTCACCTGTGCTCGTAATATTTTTAAATTTGACAACCTGCAAACCCTGGTCAAAATTTGTTACGTCTACAATTTTTGATTCTGTGCCATAAAAAATAGCTCGTTTGTCAACAGTAGTATCTAATGTAGGGAAAAGATTGCCGAATGCCGGTGTAGCCCTGTTTCCTCCCCAGCCGCCACTCGGTACGCCAAAAGCAGCAGGATTCATTCCAGCACTAATCTCAGAATTGATGATAAATGTAGTGCCTCCATAGTTTTGAGTATTTACACCGTCATATTGAATGGGCAAAATCACTTCGGGATTATTCACATTGTTATCGGCAAGAAACAAATGCTGATAATCCGGATCTAATGAATATCCGGAATTGATCACTTTTTCAGAATAGGTGATAGCATCTGTATATCTTGCTGTACCCGTATAAACTTCTGCATTGAGATACAGACGGGCAAGTAGCGCCCATGCTGCTGCCTGATCTGCCCGTCCATATTGGTTGGTTTTTGGAGCCGCCATATCAGCACTGCAGGAAAGTAATTCAGATTCTATATAATTGAAAAGATCTTTCCGTTGTATCTGATGCGGTATTGATCCTACAGCAAGACTATCAGTAATAAACGGAGGATTTGCAAATTCATCCATTAGAACCCAGTATTGAAAAGCACGAAGAAATCTTGCTTCGGCACGGTAGTACTTTATATTGGTGACATCAGCACTGCTAAACTTCTTTGATGCCAATGCCGCGTCGGTAGAATTTCTTAAAAAATCATTACATACGGTTATCTGGTAAATGCTTCTGGTATATAATCCTAAAAGAATGAGATTATTTGACGCCCAGTCCAAATTATGAAAATCAGGAACACCGGGATCATTCCACGCACAAATCGCTTCATCGGTAGTTAATTCCTGTGTGTTCCAGAATAAACGTAAGAAATCAGAAGTGCCGGCATCTACTCCCTGTACATCAGAACTGGCTGGCCCATTACTGCTGGTTAAAGCAAATGCGCCATACACTTTTGCGATCGCTTGTGTATAACCTTCAGGTGTACTGTAAACCTGGTTTACATTATAGGTGTTTGCAGGATAACGGTTCAGGTCTTTGTTACAACTATTAATAGCAATTGCAATAAAAGCTAAACCGGTTATTCTTAAAAAAATATGTTTCATTTTGCTGTTTTAAAATAACTATAATAATTTGATGATTATAAAGTCAGGTTTAGACCAAGCGTGTAAGTACGCGGCCGTGGATAAAAGTTATTATCAATTCCACTGAATATTTCCGGGTCCATGCCGGTGTATTTTGTAATTACAAATACGTTCTGGCAATTCAATGAAATTCTCAGATCATGGTTTTTGTTCTTTGTAATTGAACCATAATTATAAGTAAGCCCGATATTATCCAATTTAAGGAAAGAGGCATTCTGTAAATAATAATTGCTGAAATACTGGTTGTTGGTAAAACGGCTGTATAATACTTCAGAAGGTGCATTTGCCAGATTTTTATTTGGGGTAATAATGCTTCTTGTCACTTCGTAGTTAGAAGCAACATTATTATACATGTAATTTCCAATATTTGCCCTTGCAACAAAATTCAGCGTCCATTTTTCGTAGCTGACAGAATTACTTAATCCAAATATCCAGGTAGGATAAGGAGATTTATTTTTCACCAAATCATTTTGGTTTATGATTCCATCCCTGTTTTGATCTACGTACAATGCTTCAATCGGTTTGCCTTTTTCATCATATACCTGTTGATATAAATAAAACGTATTTGGGGCGCTGCCAACCGCATCAATTTGAACAGTATTTCCCGTTCCTCCTGAAATTCCGCCAGTGGCATTCCCAATAAAATTCGGGTCAGGAACCAGAGTAAGGTTGGTGATTTTAAATTTATTATAAGAAGCATTAAAATCAAGCTCCCAATTCCATTCATTATTTCTTACAGGAATTACGTTTATATTAAAATCAACGCCCTGGTCTTCCATACTTCCAATATTGGTTGTCTCTTTGTTAGAAAAATTAGAGCCTGAAGGGATAGACACATTGGCTAACAGATCCGTTGTTTTTTTATAATAATAATCGACACTTCCATTGATCCTGCTATTTAAAAATCCAAAATCAATACCTGCATCATAAGTAGCCGTCGTTTCCCATCTCAGGTTACTGATGTAAGCGGAGGGCGTGTACATGTTATAATACGTGCCTCCAAATGGATATAATGATCCGGGTGTACTTAGGAAATAAGTTGGAATATATCCGTATAAGCCAATCCCTGCCTGGTTACCGGTTTCTCCATAGCTTAAACGGAGATTCAATTGGGAAACGGCAGAAGAATTTTTCAGGAAATTTTCCCGGTTCATCCTCCAGGTGAAAGCAGCAGACGGGAATTTACCCCAGCGATAATCAGGGCCGAATCTTGAAGAACCATCTGTTCTTATGGAACCCATCAAAACGTATTTTTCGTTTAACGTGTAGATCAAACGTCCATAATAGGAAATGAGTGTGTATTCGGTAGGATTATAAAAATAAAGTGGTGGGTTATTGGCAATGTCAGTTCTGATTGCATTTGTAGCGCTTCTTTGAGTGTAACTGTAATTTTTAGTTAGATTATCATAATAACCGTAACCGGCAACCGCATTGATATTACTTTTTATAGACGGAATATCTTTATTATATCCAAGATAAAACTCGCTGGTTAGATTTTGATATTTTTGAAGGTAAGGAGTATTGTATCCCCTCAGGCTATCCACACTATTATTATAAGACTGTGCAGCATTTGCCGGAATAAAAGTATTTCCATTCCCTTTCGCGATATCATAACCAAGATTCAGATTGGCATGCAAACCGTCAATGAACGGCAGCGCATAATCAAATTGAATATTACCAAAACTTCTTTCCACATGACTTCTTCCATTATTTTGCATCAATAATGCCACCGGATTTCTGTTAGAAAGATTATTAAGCGTGCTGTCAGTGGCCCCTAACCATTCATAATAACCACCAAACTTACTACCCTGCACATAAACCGGTTGCGTCGGGTCAAAGGTTATTGCACTTCCAATAGCTCCCTGGTTTGCAAAACGCGTATTGGTTGCTGTTCCATGCAAATTGAGGTCTATCTTCAATGTGTTATTGAATAGATGCGGGCTTAAATTTAATCCGGCCGAAAAACGCTGTAAATTATCTGTTTTTAAGATTCCGTTCTGATC
>Ga0157371_10003045_pt1 | contig 15555 bp, 13 predicted proteins | sample C45metaG_FD_113462 | JGI IMG/M metagenome (GOLD analysis project Ga0157371, IMG submission 113462) | Corn rhizosphere microbial communities from Kellogg Biological Station, Michigan, USA - C4-5 metaG | ecosystem: Host-associated > Plants > Roots > Rhizosphere > Soil | place: USA: Michigan...
GGGGTGACCAGAAAGTTACTTACAGATAAAAATAACATCTCCAATGCCATATTTGTTCAGGGGTGTGGGGGCGATATTAACCCTGTTGATGATAATCATCAAAGAACAGCAGCAGCACTTGCCGCTGATGTTACGGCTGTTTTAAACCAGCCATTGCAAAAAATACAAGGTCCCATCAGTTTCTATATGGATTCAGTTAATTTTCCGGTAAAAAAATGGACAGAGCAGGAAATGCTGGCATTCAGGAAAGAAAATGATAAGGGTAACGAAAATGTAGAAGAGGAAAAGAATGTACGATGGGCCGACCACATGCTTAATCTCAATAAGGCCAATAAAATACCAGCCTCTATGCCGGTCTATATCCAAACGTTCAATGTCGGTAACTGGAAATTGATTGGGTTATCACGGGAGGTGGTGACAGATTACAGTCTTGGTATTAAGAAACTCTGGCCGGGCAAACTCGTAAGTGTTGCAGGCTATTGTAACGATGTGTCTAGCTATCTGCCTACATCCCGACATATCAACGCACACACTTACGAAGGTTTTGGTTCATTTTTCTGGTATGCCCAGCCGGCTATTTTTCCCGAATCAGTATATGAAACAGTGATTGATAAAGTAAAGCAGGAAAACCGTTAGAGATGGCCATAATGACTAAAGAAATCCCTGTTGTCAGGACAGAAAAGAGCCTGGTTAATCCGTTAATCATCATTGGCATATTGTTTTTTATTTTTGGTTTTGTTACCTGGTTAAGTGCCGTTCTTATCCCTTATCTGCAGATAGCTTGTGAACTGAATAATTTCCAGTCCTATCTGGTGGCTTTTGCTTTTTACATTTCCTATTTTGTGATGGGTGTTCCATCCGGATGGCTTTTAAAAACTACCGGATTTAAAAAAGGAATGTCACTCGGTTTGCTGCTTGTGGCCGCAGGGTCCCTGCTTTTCATTCCGGCTGCATTGAACCGACAATACACGATTTTCTTGCTGGGCCTTTTTGTGCAAGGTGCAGGACTCACGGTATTGCAGACGGCCTCAAACCCATATGTTACCATTCTGGGGCCAAGGGAAAGTGCAGCCAGAAGAATCAGTTTTATGGGCATATGCAATGGTATTGCAGGGGCCATAGCTCCGGTAATACTGGGTGCAGTGATTCTAAATGATGCAGACGCATTGAAAAGTAAACTAGGTTCTTTAGATACAGTACAAAAGCTAATTGAATTAAATGACCTGGCCGATAAAGTAATTATACCATATGCGATTATTACACTAGTACTAATTGTATTGTCGGCAGTCATTTACTTTTCTGCTTTACCCGAAATTGATGAGGAAGAGCTAGATGAAGGCAACACCGATCTGGAAAAAAGCACCAAAACATCTGTTTTTCAGTTTCCACACCTTATCATTGGGGTTTTGGTTCTGTTTGGGTATACGGGGGTAGAAGTAATTGCAGGAAACAGTATTATTGGTTATGGTGCCTATCAGGGTATTCCACTTGCTATGGCCAAATTTTTTACCTCTTTTACCCTAATCAGCATGCTTGCTGGCTACCTTATAGGGATTTTATGCATTCCAAAGTATTTTAGTCAGGAAACAGCCCTTAAAACCTCTGCTGCTTTAGGTATTTTATTTACTGTGCTGGCTATTTTCAGTACCGGTTTAACTTCAGTAATCTTTGTGGCCCTTCTTGGGCTGGCAAATTCTTTGATGTGGCCTTCTATTTGGCCATTGGCAATTGCAGGTCTAGGTAAATTTACCAAAACCGGGTCTTCACTGCTGGTGATGGCCATTTCAGGTGCCGCAGTGCTGCCACTTTTATACGGTTATCTGGCTGATCAGGTGAATGCCCAGCAGGCCTATTGGATGGTAATCCCCTGCTATCTGGGTGTGGCTTACTATGCAGTAGCAGGTCATAAAGTGGGGAAAAAGAAAAATAGCTGATTTATTTAAATAACAGACGTATGATTTTAATAGCCGACAGTGGCTCAACTAAAACAGACTGGTGCCTCATCAGGAATTCAGGTAAATGCCTTTATTTTAAAAGTGAAGGATATAATCCTTATTTCTCTACCAAATCAGATATGATTGACTCCATTCGCAAGAGCACTTCCGTTCATGTAGATCCATTGGAAGTCTCTAAGCTTCATTTCTACGGTGCAGGTTGTGAGGCCGATAAAATTGACGTGATGACAGAGGTGTTAAATTCCGTTTTTAGTAATTGTGAACAGTTACATGCTGAGGTCGATCTGCTTGCAGCTGCAAGGGGGCTGCTCGGGCGGAAATCAGGTTTTGCAGCGATACTTGGAACGGGAACAAATACATGTATTTATGATGGAGATAATATCACATTGAATATTGATTCATTGGGATTTATACTTGGAGACGAAGGGAGTGGGGGAGCTATTGGGAAAAGGATTCTAGGAGATTATTTAAGAAATAAAATGCCTCAAATCGTCAGGGCTAAATTCAACGAGCTTTACAATTTATCAGCAGCTGAAATTATACATCAGGTTTATACTCGGCCAATGCCCAATCGCTTCTGCGCTGAGTTTGCCAAATTCCTCAATCACCACGAAGTTGATGCAGATTATCGTTGCCAGGTAGTAAAGGCATCTTTCCGACAATTCTTTGAAAATCTGGTTAGCTGTTATCCAGATCACACAAAATATTCTTTCAATTGTGTAGGTTCTATTGCTTATCATTTCAAAAGTATACTGCTCGAAGTTTTAGATGAATTTAATATGATACCCGGGTTGATCATACCTTCTTTGATTGAAGAGTTAGTAGATTATCATCAGATCAATTAGGTAGTTTGTAATGCATAGTACAGTATAAAACACATATCCTTGTGTAACATATTACGTAGGTGAACGTCTTATTTCCAAACATTATTGTTATGGAACGGAAAATTATACTCACTTTCATCATATTTTTTATCGGCCTCTATGCAGCCATTGCACAATCCACCACAGGTACATACATCCTGAAAGGATCACTAATCGATTCTGTTTCAGGAAAGGGAGCAGCCTTTGTAACGGTTGCAGTTAAAAATGCAAGTAAGGAAGTATTAAAAACTCAGTTAAGTAAATCTGACGGATCCTTTTCGCTTGATAAACTTCCGGCCGGGAAGTTTTCAGTAACATTCGCTTCAATTGAATATAAAACGAAAACAATACAGGTTTCAATCGGCTCTGGCAATCCATTACTCGACCTTGGGGTAGTCCTTGTTAGCCCTGCAAGTAATCAGCTTAAAGATGTCTCGATTGTAGCTGCTCGTCCCACAATCAAGCAAGAAGCAGATCGAATCATCTACGATCTGCAGGCAGATCCTGATAGTAAGTCTTACACCGTATTGGAAATGATGCGAAAAGTTCCTATGCTGACCGTTGACGCCGAGGATAACATACAACTGAACGGAAATTCCGCTTACAGGATTTTTATCAATGGTAAACCTTCAAGTTTAATGGAACGCAATCCAAAAGATGTACTCAAAAGCATGCCGGCCTCTTCTATTCAAAAAATTGAAGTCATCACCACACCATCTTCCAAATATGATGCAGAAGGCCTGGCAGGGATTATTAATATCATCACCAATAAAGCGGTAGATAATGGCTATACCGGAAACATAAATATCAATGAGCGTTACCCATTAGGCGGACCATCTATAGGCAGTTCATTTACCACTAAATCCGGAAAGCTTGGAATATCAGCTTTTGGAGGGGCCAGCTTGTCTAACACACCATCTACAGGCATCACCATCTCCAGAGTAAGCACTGATGTAGAGCCCTCCAATCTTTTCCAGTCAGCAGATCGCGAAAGTGATAATAAAAATGCTTATCTGGGTACGGAACTGAGTTATGAGATTGACTCGTTAAACCTGTTTTCAGGCCAGTTAAACCTAAACGGTAGCAGCGGTTCCGGCGAGTTTTTCCAGCGCTCCCTTCTAAAAAACAACACCGCAATTTTGCAGCAGTATAATCTGTCTACGAATAACGACAATTCCGGCAAGGGTGCAGATGCAGCCATAAATTATCAAAAGGGTTTTCGCAGAAACAAAAATCAACTGCTAACCATATCTTACCGCTACTACGGTTTCACGAATGATGATACTTCTGACCAGCTTTTTACCAACCGAACCAATTATAACCTTCCCGATTTCCAACAGGTCAATGAAAGTATGATGAACGAACATACTGCCCAGTTGGATTATGTTCACCCGGTTAAAAATCTAACCATTGAAGCGGGGGTAAAAGGTATTTTTCGTAATAACGAAAGCGATTTTAAGTATTTCTCCCGAACCCAATCAAACGATTATATTATAGATACTTCAAAAACCAACACTTTTAATAATACCCAAACCATTCTGGCGGCCTACAATACCTACCAGTATAACCTGAAAAATAACTGGTCGTTTAAAGCCGGCATTCGGATGGAACACACAACGGTTGATGCAGACTTTGTGACTACAGAATCGCAGGTTAAACAGAATTATTTTAGTTTCGTACCCTCGGTTTCCTTTAGTAAACGATTTAAAACAACCGGAATAAGTTTCGGATGGAACCAACGTATCCAGCGCCCGGGTATTAACCAGCTGAATCCTTTTGTTGACCGTACCAATCCAACTTTCGAAAATACAGGAAATCCCGATCTGCGACCAACTAAGGGTAATTCCATCCGTTTTGGTTTCGACTGGAACAAAAAAGGTTCCCTAAACGTCAGCCTTATGTACAATTGGATCAGAGGCCTGATTTTCCAGGTATCTGAATACAATTCGGAAACCAACATCACCCGTACCAGATATGAAAATACCGGTGGGGCAAAAGCACTTGGGGGAAACATAAATTTTAATTATCCGATGAGCAAGGCCTGGAACCTCAGTTTAAATGGTAACCTGATGCATGGATGGGCCGATGGTATCAGCGATGGAAAACCTATCCGAAATCAGGGCTTTATGTATAGGTTTAACTTAACTTCAGGCTTGCGCCTGGATAATGGCTGGCGATTAAGCGGCAGTGTTTACCTTAATGGTGGAGAACTGACCATCCAGCAACAGTCAAATACCTATGTAAGTACCACCTTTAACGTCAGTAGAGATATTCTTAAAGATAAACTCAGTTTTTCAGCTTTTGCCAATAATCCGTTCAATCGCTACCGCACTAATGTAACTAATAGGTTTGGTCCGAATTTTAACCAGGTCAACAATAGCCAGCAAAACTTCCGTACAGTGGGCGGAAGTTTAAGCTATAAGTTTGGAAAGATGAAAGAATCCATCAAAAAAAATAAGCGCGGCATCAGCAATGATGATGTAAGCAATTAAGTGGTTACCATATCTTTTTATCATATGTTTCTGAATTATATAAATTAATCACAATATTATGTAACCCCCTCCGGCACTTTGCATGGTACCTTTGTCTTGTAAATAATAAAGATTATGAGTTTACAAGACAATATTGAAACAATTTCTTTTCCCGTTCTCGGGATGACTTGTGCCAGCTGTGCGGTAAGTGTAGAATCTATGATAGGCGCACAAAACGGAGTAAAGCAAGCAGAGGTAAATTATGCCACTCAAAAGGTAAAAGTAACTTATGATGCAGGTGTAATACAACCAGAAGGGATGCAGAAAGTAGTTCAGTCAATAGGCTACGATTTAATTCTGGATGCAGAAAAAGGAAGCGAAAAACAGGAACAAATAAAGGCCGATAACTATAAATCGTTAAAAAAGAGAATAATTGCTGCAGGAATATTAACCATACCTGTAGTAATAATAGGTATGCTTTTTATGGATATGCCTTATGCTAATTACATTATGCTTGTTTTATCGGCTCCTGTAGTTTTTTACTTTGGCAAAAACTTTTTTATAAATGCCTTTAAACAAGCAAAGCATAGCAGGGCTAACATGGATACGCTGGTAGCCTTAAGTACTGGTATAGCTTTTATTTTCAGTGTGTTTAATACATTTTACCCAGAGTTTTGGCATCAAAGGGGCTTACATCCGCATGTTTATTACGAAGCAGCAGCCGTAGTTATTGTGTTTATAATGCTAGGTAAACTGCTCGAAGAGCGAGCTAAATCTAATACTTCATCTGCCATAAAGAAACTAATTGGTTTACAGCCTAAAACAGTAGTGCTAATTACAGATCAAGGTGAAAAGGAAATTGAAGTAGCTGATGTAAAAGCAGGTGATAGGCTATTGGTTAGATCAGGAGAAAAAATCCCTGTTGATGGTAAAGTTTATGATGGAAATTCATTTGTAGATGAAAGCATGATTACTGGAGAGCCTGTAGCTGTTTCCAAACAAAAAGACGACAATGTTTTTGCAGGCACCATCAATCAAAAAGGGAGCTTCCGATTTATAGCAGAAAAAGTAGGTAGCGAAACTATGCTGGCTCATATTATTCAATTGGTTCAGGAAGCCCAGGGCTCTAAAGCCCCGGTTCAAAAACTGGTAGATAAGGTAGCAGGGATATTTGTACCTATAGTAATATTAATTGCCATAATTACACTGGGCACCTGGCTGTTATTTGGTGGAGAACATGCCTTTACACAGGGATTGTTAGCTATGGTTACTGTACTGGTGATTGCTTGTCCTTGTGCGTTAGGACTGGCAACACCAACAGCAATTATGGTTGGAATTGGTAAGGGTGCAGAGAGTGGTATTTTAATTAAGGATGCCGAGGCACTTGAACTTGGTTATAAAGTAAACGCCATAGTTTTAGATAAAACCGGGACTATTACAGAAGGTAAACCAGAGGTAACTTCTATGCATTGGGCTAGCTCTTTACCCGAAACTACAGATGTATTAAAACAGGTATTTGCTGCTATGGAACAAAGCTCTGAGCATCCATTGGCCGAGGCAATTTTTAATCATCTTAAAAAGGATGGTGTAAAGCCTGCTGCAATTACAGATTTCGACAGTTTAACAGGTAAAGGAGTATCAGCAGTTTACGATGGTAAGAAATACTGGGCGGGTAGTCATAAAATATTAGCTGATCATAATCAGATAATATCCAGTGAGTTAAAAGAACAGGCTAAAGTGTTGCAAAACCAAGCTCAAACCGTAATTTACTTTGCAAATGAAACAGAGGTACTGGCTGTAGTATCAATTGCAGATCAGATAAAGACAGGATCAAAAGAAGCTGTTTCAAAACTTATTAAGCAGGGTATTGAGGTTTATATGCTTACCGGCGATAACAAACAAACTGCTGCTGCGGTTGCAGCAACGGCAGGGATAGACAACTTTGTTGCCGAAGTATTGCCTTCTGATAAGGCCGAGTTTATTAAAAAACTACAAGCTGATGGTAAAGTTGTGGCAATGATAGGTGATGGAATAAACGACAGCCAGGCATTAGCACAATCTAATGTGTCTATAGCAATGGGCAGAGGTTCTGATATTGCCATAGATGTAGCAAAGATTACCCTTATCTCTTCCGATCTTTTACAGGTTCCAAAAGCACTGCAGCTATCTAAAAAAACAGTGCGAACTATTAAGCAAAATTTGTTTTGGGCGTTTATTTATAACCTTATAGGGATCCCAATTGCCGCAGGGGTATTGTATCCGGTTAACGGTTTTTTATTAAACCCTATGATTGCAGGAGCTGCCATGGCATTAAGTTCAATATCGGTAGTAAGTAATAGCTTAAGGCTAAAATTTGCAAGGTTGTAGAAGGATATCCAGATTAAAACATAACATTATAAGAACAATTAAAATCAAAAAAAATGCAAACTTTAAAATTCAAAACAAATATTAAATGTGCAGGTTGTATTGCAACAGTAACTCCTCATTTAAACAATTTAAATAAATTAGAAAATTGGGAAGTTGATATCGAAAATCCTGATAAAATATTGAAAGTGGATGCTGATGATGAGCTTAAAGCCTCAGAAATAATAGGTACCTTAGAAAAAGCTGGCTACAAGGCCGAACAAGTATAATAAGCTTAATAATTATGACATTATATGTAAAAAATATGGTTTGCGACCGCTGCATCATGATTGTAAATGAGCGGTTGCAAGGCCTTGGTTTTTCAGTTAAACAAATTACGTTAGGTAAAGTAGAGGTAGCTCCCGATCCGAACCCGGAGCAATTAAAGGATATTGCTTTCGAATTTCAGGCTCTAGGTTTTGAACTTATAGAAAAGGAAAAAAACCAACTGATAGAACAGATTAAAAATGAAGTAATCAATTTAGTTCACTACTCAGATCTTGGCGAGATTAATCAAAGCCTGATGCATGTGGTAGCAGATAAATTAAATAAAGACTATAATTACCTGAGCAGATTATTTTCGGAATCAGAGGGTTTAACGATCGAGAAGTTCATCATTCAACAAAAAATAGAAAAAGTAAAAGAACTATTAGAGTACGGTGAATTGAATCTGAACGAAATATCTTTTAAAATGGGATACAGCAGCAGCGCACATTTGTCTGCACAATTTAAATCATTAACGGGGCTGTCTCCAAGCAAATACAAATCTTCGGCTGTTAAGAACAGGAAACCCCTTGATAAATTAAACTAATGAGAGCCGTTTAAAACAGTTCAAATGAAATTTAGATCGTTTTAATGTCGTTTTAATCTGAGTGTGTTATTCTTGTGCTAAATAATCTTATAAATTTTATAGCACATGTTACATAACACATTACTGGCCGCATTGGGTACACAGGAGATCCTGGTTATTTTAGTTGTAGTTCTTTTGCTTTTTGGAGGAAAAAAGATTCCGGAACTGATGAGTGGCTTGGGAAAGGGTATCAGGGAATTTAATAACGGGAAAGACGGGGTTGATGAGGTAGGAGAGAAGAATGAAGAGAAAACTGCCAAGTAAGATTTCTTTTATTTGTATTTCAGTATTTTATTTCAGAAAACTGGAAGGGTATTAACCATTAGGTTTAGACTCAATTTTCTGAATTACACTTCAGAATTTCATATTTTTATCCAAAATATTAATTTTAGAGAAATTAGTAATAGTTTAAGTGTTTTTTGTTATATTTGATTTATTGTTAATTGAATACTAAAACAGGTTAATGAAATTATAAAAACTACTATTTAATCAACTTCTTTAAAGAGGTATTAATACAAGAGTCTCTACTACCAAATTCTCACATACAAGCCCAGAGACAATAGCTTAATGCCCATAACAATATTAGTTGTACTTTTGAGGGTGCACTATGGCGTTATGGGCTCTATTGTAATTCCGTGGGCAAGGCCGTGAGAAGCCCGGTTGTACGGTATTTAGGGCCCCTGCCATAGTGTATCCCTTTTTTATACCCCACGGAGACTCATTTAATTATTTAACAAAATAAAAAATGAGCCATGAGCCAAGCCAAACAAATTTCTGAGTCGCTAAATACCTGCAAGCAATACATAGATCAATTCTTAAAGCACGCTTACACACTTGATGTAAGTCAGTTAAGCACTAATCGTAGTTTAATGGTCCTTGCTTTTTACGAAGAATTGCTGGCATTACTATATGATAACTACAATCTTTTTGAAGCGGATCAGTCGGATTTGAAAGATTCTGAAAAAAATTAGGCAGGATGTAGAAGAAAACCAGAAGATACTATTGAGTAATGCTTAAGAAATACCTGAGAAACACTTGAACTTAAGTATGTTACAGATATGTTTGAATAATGCTTAAGAGATGGTTGAAATATCACAACACATATTTCAACCATCTCTCAACGATCTTTTAACCATCTCTCAACCATCTTCCAACCCAAGTATTTCTCAGGTATTTCTTAAGCATTTCTCGAATGTTAGCTATGCTTTTCAACTTTTTCAGACAAAAGTGTTTTAACGTGATCTATAAATAAATCTGTATCGATTGATAATAACGTTTTTGTATCTGTATCCCTTTGTTGCAGTTCCCTAATTTTGTGTAATAAGTTTTAAGTTATGCGATCAACAGAAATAAAAAAAGAGGATATAAAGGTTCGAGAAGTCTATTTGGAAGATTTGAAATCGGTTATCATCCTTTACAGCACTAGTTTACCGGCTATTAAACATGAAAATGGATTTGGTACCCGGCTAACTTCTGATTTTGGTTTACCCATTGGAATTGCAGAAAAGAATGGTAAGGTGGTCGCTTATTCTCGCGTAAATATCGACAGTAAAGGAAAGCCTGTTTTCCAGATTCACACCAATGAAACATGTGGAACCGATACAGTTTGTGAAAGCCTAAGCAACTTTTCGGAAGAGCGTTTTGCAACAATATGGGGAGACGATAAGGAGAACAGTTTGTTGATGAATAAGCCGGTTGAAAGTGCAATAAACAAGTTAGTGGATTGGCTTAATCACTGTAGTTGAGTTGTGTTTAGAAATAGAATAGGTGTTTAAATCGTCATCTCTCGTTGCCTCGAGATGACGGTGAGAACTCGAGATGACGATAATAATATGATGTCAGGATTTAGGGAAATCTGCACCAACGGTGGTTTCTTCCCAAGTATTGAAATCATGTGCTAGTTCTTCGATTTTTTTACGGGCATTTTTTAATGCTGCGACACCCAGTAATAGACGCAAAGGTGGATTTTCGGCTTCTACTGCTTTAATAATTGCCTTGGCAGCACGCACAGGATCGCCTGGTTGATTGCCACTGTAAGCCCTGATGTTATCTTTGTTTGCCCCGGCAGTAGTTTTGTAATCTTCTATTTCGTTTTGCACTTCATTGGCTGAGCGGCCTGCCCAGTCGGTACGGAAACCACTTGGAGCAACAATGGTTACTTTTATGCCTAGTGGTGCAGTTTCTTTAGCCAGGGCTTCAGAAAATCCATCAACAGCAAATTTTGTTGCATTATAATACGCTAGTGCCGGAAAGGCCATTAAACCTCCAATGGAAGCAATGTTAATGATATGGCCACTTCTTTGCTTTCTCATGTGTGGTAACACTGCCTTGGTCATATTAGCCAATCCAAAGAAGTTAATATCAAACATTTTTCTGGTTTCATGTTCATCGCTGGCTTCTACGGATCCAAAATAACCCACGCCTGCATTGTTTACCAAAACATCAACGCGACCAAATATTTCGATTAATTGTTTTGTTGCACTGGTGATATGATCGTGTTTGGTAACATCAAGTGTTATTGCAATTGATGTTTCGGGGTATTGTTTAACAATATCCTCTACATCGGCAATGTTTCGGGCGGCTACGCCGGCTTTATACCCAAGTTCCAGTACTTGCTTAGCTAATTCCCGGCCAAAGCCTGTTGAACAGCCTGTTATGAGCCATACTTTTTCCATAATATGATTTTATAATTTTATACCTAAGTAACATCATAATTAGAATATGGTTGTCAGCATTTAATCATTTTATAAAGTATAGAAAATTTATTAACAGTGCTTAAAGCCGATCTTTTTTAGCATTTTAGCGGAATTTCAAAAGAGAAGTAAAAGATGAGTAATAATTTAATTGATCACCCCGGGGTGATTATCGGATTCGGGGTTCTTGTTGTAGTAATGTTGCTTTTAGATTTGGGTGTATTTAACAAAAAAGTACACGCTGTTAGTAGTAAAGAAGCACTTGTGTGGTCTGTTGTTTGGATAAGCTTATCCATGATTTTTAGCGGGGTAATTTATCTTACTTCTGGTTTTGAGAAGTTTACGCAATTTCAATCTGCTTACTGGATAGAAAAGGCGCTCTCGGTTGATAACCTTTTTGTTTTTATTTTAGTATTCGGGTTTTTTAAAGTTCCAAAGGAACTGCATCATAAAGTATTGTTTTGGGGTATTATTGGCGCATTAGTGTTTCGCGCTATTTTCATTTTTGCAGGTGTTGGACTGATTAATTTAACCTATTTGCCTGAAATGACGGTATTTGGTGAGTTGATCAGGATTAATATAGTTTTATTGATTTTTGGTTTATTTCTTATCTATGCGGGTATCAAATCAGGAATGTCTGATGACCATGAGGATGAAGAGAAAGACTTTAGTAAAAGTCCTGGTGCACGGTTGATTTATAAGTTTTTTAAAGTGAGTAAAGAGTTTGATGGGGCTAAGTTTTTTACCGTACAAAATGGTGTAAAACTAGCAACGCCTTTATTGGTTGTTGTAGCTGTTATTGAATTTACAGACTTATTGTTTGCAGTAGATTCCATCCCGGCTATTTTTGCTATCGCCCCAGATGATCCATTGATTCTATATACTTCTAATATTTTTGCAATACTTGGTTTAAGGGCGTTGTATTTTCTGTTGGCCAACTTTATTTATATGTTTAGCCTGTTAAAGTATGGTTTGGCAATTATTTTGGCATTTATTGGTGTTAAAATGGTAATTGCTCCTTTTTATCATATTTCATCACCACTATCGCTATCTATAGTAGGAGGTGTGTTGGTGTTGAGTGTTATTGCCTCTTTGGTTTTTTCACCTAAGAAAGGGATTGAGGGGTAAGGGAGTTTTTTAGTACTTAGTACTTAGTATTTAGATTGAGCGCCTGTAGGAGGATTTTATAACAAAAAAGCCTGGTCAATTGACCAGGCTTTTTTATTTATGAGATTGGTATTTATACTAGTGAGATACTAGTATAATGTAAACTCTACTCTACGGTTTTTCTGACGACCTTCGGCAGTTTTGTTAGATGCGATAGGTTGGTTTGGACCGTAACCTGTTGCTTCGATACGTGAAGCATTTGCACCTTGTGATACCAGATAAGCTTTAATTGATTCAGCTCTGTCTTTAGATAAACGTAAGTTTAAAGCCATTGAACCAGTATTATCTGTGTGACCAGCTAATTTCAGGCTGAAGTTTTTAGCGATTAACAACTCAGCTACTTTGTTTAAAGTTGCATATGAAGTTGAACGGATAGTTGATTTACCTAAGTCGAACTCTAAGTTTTTGATGGCTTCATCAACAACTTTACGGTCAGCTTCTGTTACAACAACTTTAGTTTCTTTGATAACTTCGCGTTGAACTTTAATTGGACATCCAGCACCATCTACTACTGTGTTTGCAGGAGTACCAGCACACTTATCGAATTTGTTAGCAACTCCATCTCCATCATCATCACCTAACTGAGCTTCTAAGGCTTCTTTATCTCTTCTTGCATTTTCTTCGGCAGTTGATAATGCTCTTCTTAATTCAGCACTTTCAGCAGCACTTTCTTCGCGGATAGCAGCAATAGGGCTGAAGTTTTGTAATTGAGAAGTTCCTTTTCTACCTAAAGCAATTTCAATACCTGCGTGAGCATAAGAGAACCTATCATTAGCTCCAGCTGTTACACCATCAAAGTTATTTGCTTTCATGAAGCTAACTGTGTAACCTAAGTCGATGTTTACGCCTTTTGAAACACCTAATTTAAAACCAGCTCCAATTGGAACAAACCAATTTTGGTTGTAACCTGTGCTAGCTCCGGCAGGATGGTCGGTTGTTGCCGCAGACGACATATAACCAGCTCCAATTGTAGCATAAGGAGAAAGGAAGTTACGTTTTTGGTTTAAACTCATGTTAGCGATAGTAAAGTTACCACTAATAGCTGCTGACCAGTCGATTCTTGATTCGAAAGTTGATTTAGCACCACCAATAACATTGGCACCTTTAACTTTACCTGCAAGGAAATCGGCCTGGATACCAAATCCTGGCACTACTTGTTTTTTGATGTAACCACCGTAACCCCAGGCTTCGTATGGAGTATTGAAGTTTCCATTGGTTCTGTTGTTAAATGGAGTGTAGTGTGTTAACATACCGCCATTAAGTCCAACAGACCAGGTACGGAAATATTTCTTAGAGAATCTTTCTGATGATTGAGAGTCAGCCTCCTGTGCAAATAATTGCGTTGATAGTCCCACCAGGGATAATATCATTGCTGCTTTTGTAATTTTTGATTTCATGTTTTTTATAAATTAGATATTTGAGTTCTTTTCAGTTTCATTTTAATTACTGAATGATAATCTGCTTGTAATAATCTTGCCAAAGCCGATTTTATCTAATTTTAAATTTGAAATATCTAATAATCAGTTAATTAGTTTTTGGTTCTATTTATACCAAAAAAAGCAATCTAACGTTTAAACGTTAAGAATTTTGTATAGTATTTAATACAGTTTGTGCTTGGGCTGATATTTTATAACTCGAAAGTTTCACCTTTTTCAGGTAAATTAACTTTGTAATTGAGGGCTGTTAATGCATCAGAAAGCATGGTCATACTTTTAACTTCTCCATGAACAAGAAATACCGATTTTAGCTTATCAGGATCTTGCTGTTTAATGGTATTAACAAGATCATTATGATCGCCATGGCCACTTAACAAGTCTGTTTTTTGTATAGTAGCATAAACCATTAAATCGCGGTTTCTTAAACGAACTATTGGATCGCCTCTTAATAATCTATCACCCAGAGTTCCTTTTGCACAATAACCAATAAACAGGATAGTGCAGTAGTAGTTTTGAATATTATAATAAAGATGATCCTGAATACGTCCACCCTCGAGCATACCGGCAGAAGAGATTATGATACAGGGTTCATGATAATTGGAAACTGATTGGCTTTCGCGCTTATCACTTACATAAGAGAGTTCATCAAACTCAAATTCATCACCTTGTTTACTATAAAAATCCTGAGATTCCTGATTCAACAGCTGGTGGTGTTTTCTATAAATGTCTGTTGCAATGGTTGCCAGTGGGCTATCTACAAATATTTTTACCGGCGGAAGCAGCCCACTACTAAAGATCTTATTTAAGGAATAAACTAATGCCTGCGTACGGCCAATGCTGAAGGCCGGAATAATTAGTCGGCCCGGATATTTAATGCACGATTCGTTTATGGTTTCTATTAGCTTATCTTGCAGGGTTACATCATGGCTGTGTAAACGACCGCCATATGTGGATTCGGATACAAGATAGTCTACCTGTGGCAATGGATGCGGATCAACCAGGACCGGATAATTGGAACGCCCAATATCGCCGGTAAAAGCGATCTTTTTTTCTATCCCTTTATCCTTTACTGTTAAAACTATAGCCGCGGCACCAAGAAGGTGGCCAACGGGTATAAAGGTTAATGATACATTGCCATTTAAACGAAACTCTTTATGGAAAGCTATGGTAACAAACCTGTCCATTGTATCGTTTACATGTTTTTGAAGGTACAGGGGCTGAGGACCCGATCTACCTCTGCGGCCTTTTGGACGTCTGTTTTGTTTTCCAATAAACACATTTACTGAATCGTGTAGTAGTAGCTCAGTTAAATCTGCTGTTGGGGGTGTACTTAATATCTGGCCTTCAAATCCCATTCTAACCAGGGTTGGCAGATTTCCCGAATGGTCTATATGTGCATGAGTTAGGATCACCACATCTATCGAAGCCGGATCGAAAGGAAAATATTGGTTCTCTTCCTGAAAAGTATCTTTTTCGTAGTCGAGACCACAATCTATTAATATATTATAATTTTCTAATTGCAAAAGGTGCATGCTCCCTGTTACCTGTTTAGCTGCTCCCCAAATGGTCAATTTCATATCTCGTGGTTATCCTAATAAGGGCAAGTTATCATTTTAACAGCTAAGCGTAAACTAAATTATAATTTACCTTTTTGTAACCATTGTACCCAATTGGTTATCTGGTAATTATATTTTAACGATACACATGAATTATTGGA
>Ga0157371_10003046_pt1 | contig 15554 bp, 11 predicted proteins | sample C45metaG_FD_113462 | JGI IMG/M metagenome (GOLD analysis project Ga0157371, IMG submission 113462) | Corn rhizosphere microbial communities from Kellogg Biological Station, Michigan, USA - C4-5 metaG | ecosystem: Host-associated > Plants > Roots > Rhizosphere > Soil | place: USA: Michigan...
CGCATCGCGCTTCCACTGCCATTCCAGCCGCTTGGGCAGGCGCAGGATGACGACGTTCAGGAAGCTGCCCAGAAGCAGTCCCAGGCCGGCCGCGGCGGGATAGCCGAGGCCGGGATGCTGGTCAAGAAATGCCATGTATGTTTTATCCGACGACGGAAGCGAGCTTGAAAATCGGCAGGTACATGCCGATGACCATGCCGCCGACGATGGTACCAATGAATACCATGATCATCGGTTCCAGCAGACTGCTCAGGGCGTCAACAGCATTGTTGACCTCCTGTTCATAGTATTCAGCCACTTTGAACAGCATGGCGTCCAGGGCGCCAGCCTCTTCGCCGATACCGGTCATCTGGATGACCATGTGCGGGAACAGGTTGGTCTGCTTCATGGATACGTTGACCGGATAGCCGACAGACACGTCATCGCGCATCCGCAGCACCGCCTCTTCGTACACAGTGTTGCCGGTAGCGCCAGCCACGATGCCGAGCGCCTCCACTAGCGGTACACCGGCCTTGAAGGTCACTGCCGTGGTGCGGGCGAAGCGCGCAATGGCGCTGTTGTGCATGATCTGGCCGATCACTGGCACCTTCAGGATCAGGCGATCCATTCCGTGCTGCATCTTTGGTGAGCGCTTGTAGGCGGCGATCAGCCCAACAATGCCTCCAACTAAAGCGATCAGTATCAACCACCACCAAGACACCATAAATCTGGATAGGTTGACAATCATCTGAGTGAAGGCAGGCAGTTCGGCGCCGAAGCCCTTAAATACATCTTCGAACTGCGGGACCACCCAAACGAGCAGAATGCTGCTGACCAAGAGCGCTACTGCCATCACCATGACGGGATAGAAGAGTGCCTTGCGAATCTTGCCTTTCAGGGCTTCGATGTTCTCTTTGTAAGTAGCAACGGTGTCCAGCACCGTTTCAAGTACACCCGCCCCTTCGCCCGCCCGCACCAAGTTGCGGTAGAGCTCGTCGAACTGCACCGGATGCTTGCTGACCGCCTCATACAAGGAGGATCCGCCCTCGATGTCGGTACGCACGGAGTCAACCATTTTTTTCATGCGCGGGTTCTTATGCCCGCTCGCGATGATGTCCAAGGCGCCAACAATGGGCACACCGGATTTCATCATTGTCGCCATCTGACGGCTGAAGAAGGCGATGTCCTTGGGCTTGATCGCACTACCAGCGGCGCCGAACAATGGCTTCGGCTTCGTTTTCACCGTTCCCGGATTGATGCCTTGGCGGCGTAGTTCGGCCCTAAGCAGGTTGGCATTCTTGGCCAGCTGCTCGCCCTTCATCTTCACGCCCCGCTTGTCGGTCCCCTCCCAGACAAACGGCTGCAGCTCCATGGTGGCGCGCGCCACCGGTTCTTTCTTGATCGCACTGCGACTGACAGACATGTTGGCTCCCCGGCCCGCCATCCCCAGACGGGCATCCAGTTGCCGATGGTAGCGGGTTCATTGCCGTCTGGGCAGTTGCCGAGCGGGCCGGAATGCAATTTCGTGCCGGCCGCCGACCAAAGGTGACGCACTGCGTCACATTGCCGCGTCCATCGCAGATTCGCATACGGGGGGTTCCCATCCACGAAATTGCTGCCATCATGGGCGCGGGGAAATCCAGGGGGAGGCGTGCCGGGGTTGGCACGCAACCTGCGTTGATCCACCCGCAGGTGCAGGACCCGCTCAGCCGGCCGAAGGTCGGACCGATCCTGTGCACTGACTCAACCACCACTATCTTGGGGATGTACGACTATGAAGAACCAGAAGGGCTTCACCCTTATCGAACTGATGATCGTCGTCGCGATCATCGCGATCCTGGCCGCCATTGCGCTGCCGGCTTACCAGAACTACGTCGCCAAGTCGCAGGTCACTGCCGGCCTGGCCGACATCCGCGGCGGCGTGACTGCCTTCGAAGAAGGCATCCAGTCGGGCACCAAAACTGGTAGCCCGGTGGCTGCTGACCTTGGTCTGAACTCCAACACCCCGCGTTGCGGCATTGCCCCGAGCGGCGCTTGGAGCGATGCTTCTGGCCAGAAGATCGTCTGCACCCTGAAGGGTAACCCGAAGGTCGTCGGCGAGACCGTCACCCTCACCCGCAACGCTTCCGGTGCCTGGAACTGCACCGCATCGGCCAAGCTGGCTGATTACAAGCCGGCCGGCTGCTGATAGCGGGCTCGCAGGTGTTTGAAGAAGGGGGCGAATTCGCCCCCTTCTTCGTTTTTCATCATGGAAAATCAAGAGTATCCAAGGGGAGGCGCCATGCTTGGGGAGCGTGGTTTTACGTTGATTGAGCTGATGATCGTGGTTGCGATCATTGCGGTTCTGGCGGCCATTGCCGTGCCTGCGTACCAGATGTTCGTGGCGAAATCGCAGGTAACTGCGGGGCTGGCCGAGGTGGCCGGCGGCCGTACCATGTTCGAATCACAGATACTTGCCAATAACATCACCACTTTTCAGTTGTCTGATATCGGCCTTCAGTCCAGCACCGCACGCTGCACCATGAGCATGGATTCGTCGGAGACCGGCAGCATCCGCTGCCGCCTCAAGGGCAATCCGATCATCAATGGCAAGACGGTGCAGATTGCACGCAATTCGTCAGGCGTCTGGCAGTGCAAGGTCGATGCGGATATACCCTCCTACGCCCGGCCTCGCGACTGCAACTGATGGCGCTGCCTCCGAATGACACACGCGCGAAGCGCCTGTTCGCATCGTCTTACCTGTGGTTGGCGGTTGTCCTGCTGCTGGTTGCCGGCATCTACTGGCCCGGCATGCGTGGCCCCTTCCTCTTTGACGATTTCGGCACCATCGTTGAAAACAGGGCTATCCATGCAGATTCGTTGACATGGCAGGCGATCCTGCAGGCGGCAACCTCGTTCGAGCCCGGCGGTCTGTTGGGCGCCCGGCCGCTGTCGATGGCTGGCTTCGCGCTGAATCACGCTTTGGGAGGGCTGGACCCTTGGGGTTACAAACTGATCGGCGTGCTAGTGCACCTGGTCAACGTTGTGCTCGTGCTGCTGCTGACCCGCCGGATACTGATCCTCCTGGAGACCGCAACGCCGACTGTGGCGCTGCGCATCAGTTTTGTCGTGGCATTCATATGGGCCATTCACCCCCTGCAGATCTCGAGCGTGCTGTATGTCGTGCAGCGGATGGAGACGCTTGCGGCGACCTTCATGCTCGGTACGCTGCTGTGCTACCTGCAGGCACGTACTCAGCAGATGCAGGAGCGCCGCGCATGGCCTTGGTTCGTTGCATGTCTGCCGCTCGCTTTGCTGGGGGTGCTCGCCAAGGAATCGGGCGTTCTGGTCGCTGCCTATGGCGTGTTGTTGGAGTGGGGAGTACTGCATTTCAGGGCGCGCTCGCCGCACGTGATCCGTTTTTGGAAGTCGCTCTGCGCTGTTGCCTTGATCGTGGCGATAGTGGGGTTCCTCTTCGTCGTGGTCCCGACCTACTGGGTTGACAATTACCCCGGGCGCGATTTCGGAACCTATGAGCGCCTGCTGAGTCAGCTGCGCGTCCTGTGCATGTACCTGACCCAAGTACTCCTGCCGCTACCGACCTCGCTGACTTTCTATTACGACGACTTCCAGCCCTCGCATGATTGGTTGCATCCGGCTTCGACCCTGCTCTCCGGCCTGGTGTTGTTGACGCTTGTGCTGGGAGTTTCTGTTTTGAGACGCAGGGCGCCACTGCTCTGTCTGGGGGTGCTCTGGTTCTTTGTTTCCCATCTGTTGACCAGCAATGTCATCGGTCTTGAGTTGATTTTCGAGCATCGCAACTATCTTGCGCTGTTGGGTATCCTCTGGGCTGTGGCGGCGATCATGGTCAACATCCGTGTTGGATCGCCTCTCGTTCGCCGGGCGGTCGTGGCTGCGATTGTCGTACTGCTGTCAGGCGCATCGTTGATCCGTTCCAGCATATGGGGCGATCCTCTGCTGCTTGCTTCTGACCTTGCGGTGGAGAATCCGCGCTCGGCGCGTGCGGCCAACGACCTGGGTGCGATCTATCTGGAGATGTCTGACGGATATCTGGATTCTCCGTTTGTAGACTTGGCCATCAGCCAGTTCGAGCGCTCTGCCGCTCTGCCGGGGAGCTCGGTCATCAGCGACCAGGGATTGATCCTCGCGGCCACCCAGGCGAGGCGTCCGGTCCCGGATGCCTGGTGGCAGCGCCTGATTGGCAAGTTGCGACGACAGCCTATTGCCCCAGAAGTAAGAGGCGCACTGTTTTCGCTCATGAACAGTCGTTACGAAGGTTTTGAATTGGATGATGGCCGACTGATGGAAGCCTTTGGTGTATTGTTTGATCGCACCACGTTGCCGCCCAGCAGTTACGCTCAGTTCGGTGACTACGCCCTGACCCGTGCTGGTAATCCAGCAATGGCCGATTGGGCGTTCGCCAAGGCAGTAGAGCAAAGCTTGGGTTCGCCTGATTATGTGCAGAAGATGATCTCTACGATGGAACGCCAAGGCCACCTTCAGCAGGCCGCAGTGGCCAGACAGACCGCGAAGCAGCTGGGAATCGAAACTGCTCCGCCGGTGGCTTCTCCCGCGAAGCCTCCTCAGTGAGCGGTGCCTGTCGTCGCCACTGCTCGGATGAGTAGGTCCGCCAGTGCCGTTGCCCGATGACTCCAGTCGTATATTTCTACTGAGTCGGGGTACTTTGGGCTGAACAATTGATCGCTGATGGCCCCAGCCAGGCCACGGGTATCTCCGGGCGTATAGAGACAGGCGGGCGCATTGTCCACCAGTGCGCCGGCGTCTCCTATAGCGGCGGCGACCACCGGCGTCCGGCACGCCAGGCTCTCGGCGAGCTTGAGCGGGTAGCAGTACCGACCGAAGGCCGAGTCCCGATTGCAGGTGATGGCTACGTCCAGCGCATTGAGAAGGATCGGTACGCGCTTCCAGTCCAGTACACCCAGATCCAGCAGGCGGGGGTGCGCGAAGCGCACGGCTGTTCCGTCCCCGGGCCCGGCAACCACCAGGTGGAGGTCGGGATCGTGTTCCGCCAGCTGTTGGAATGCCTGGAACAAGTCGGCGATGCCCCGGCTTTCATCAATGGCACCAGCACAACCGATCAAGCGCGCGTGCGCTGGCAGGCCCATCGCCTTGCGGCATTCCTGTTTGTCGAGCGCGCGAAAGATATCGGTTCGCACCGCATTTCCAATCACCTCAATGGGCAACCATGGGTTGACGATGGTGCGGAGGTAGGCGGCCAGCGTGTGAGTGACGGCGCTGATCCCGTCTGCCGATGCGCATGCGTTCCTGAAGGCGGTGGTGACGCCGGGGATACGGCTCAGTCCGAAGCTCTCGTAGTTGTCGTACAGATCAAGCACATAGGGCACGCCGAGACGTTCTGCGATCTTACTGCCGAGAATACAGCAGGGGGCGTCCGAGCCTGCCAGCACGACATCCACGGGTCTGCGTCGGTGGATGTCCCGAATGGAAGCAGGCAGGGCAAGAAGACCCTTGGGCCTGACGTTGAGCGATTTCCAATGCACACCCGCTGGGGATCGATGCTCCCGTTCTGCCCGGGGGCGATAGCTCAGGGTGACGCCGCTGACCGCGAAACCATGGCGGGCTAGACCCTCCGGCAGTTCGTACAGCCTTCCGTATTGGTCATCAAGCAGATCCCTTCCGGTGTACTGCCGTTTGCAGAGCATGAGGACATGCATGGACGGACCTGTAGGGCTATTCTTGCGGGCAGTACCTCATGATGGGCAGTTGCAGGTGGAAAGTCACCTTGGGGAAAAGCGATGGGGCTGATGACGGTGCTTCGGCAGATGGGCAACAGCCTGCGCGTTGGCGAGCGGCCCGGCGTGGCCCAGAGTGCGTTGCGCAGGCTGTTCCGGCATTTGCGCGGGCGGCAGATCATTGATGACTTCGACGGCCGGTTTACCGTGTCACTGGATCTTGCCGAGCACATGCAACGGCGCATGTTCTGGATGGGCTACTACAACATCCACCTGGTCTCACTCCTGGATCGAATTCTCGAACCTGGCATGACCGTGATCGATGTCGGAGCCAACATCGGCGAGATAAGCCTGGTTTGCGCAAATCGCGTGGGGCCAAGCGGCTGCGTGATAGCCATCGAGCCCATCGCCGGGATCGCTGATCAGTTGCAGCGCAACGTACAGATCAATGGTCTGCAGGAAACAGTACAGGTTCACCGGCAAGGACTCGCGGCCCAGGCTGGTCAGTTGCCGATATACGCATCCTGTGGGCAGACCGACGGAGTGGAGTTCAACCAGGGCCTTGGCAGCCTGTATGGAAATGCCAGCGTGGATCGCTGTGTCGGTGTGGCCGACATTACTACGCTGGAGGACGTCGCCCATCGCGTCGGGCTGACCCGTCTGGATTTGCTGAAGATCGATATCGAAGGCGGTGAGCTCCCGTGCCTGCAGGGTGGGTTGAACATCGTGCGTCGGTTTCTCCCGGTCATTGCCGTTGAGGTACAGGAACAGGCCTGCGTGGCAGCGGGTTATCAGAGCCGGGACATCCTCACGTTTCTGCAGCCGTTGGGATATCGCTTCCACCGGCTGGAAGCCCAAGGTCGATTGGTCAGGATCGAAATTGCAGACCTGCGTGACTACCAGGATGTCATCTGTATCGCTGGGCCGCTCAGAGCGGTCGAAGCGGCATGATCTGGTTGTTGGCCAGCCGCTGGGAGCCTGGTGGCTTGGAGCGAGTGCAGCTGAATCTGCTGCGTGGCTTCAAGAAGCAAGGGGAGGCGGCGCGCATCATTGCGGGCCGCGATCTGGGTGGGCCGGGAGATGCTGGCGAGGTTGACTTCATCGCACCTGCCGGTGCCTGGCAGCTGCTGCTGCGGCTGCCGTGGCTGATTCGCAAGCAGCGTCCCCTCGTCGTCGTCACCACTGCCAATGATGTGGCCATCTGGGTCGTTTTCTGGCGCCGACTACTGTATCCCACAACAGCCGTGGTGATTGCCCAGCATCTTTCACTGTCCGCTCCGCGGAAGGCGGCGCGTGGCTACGCGCGTTGCAAGCGGGAGATCATCCGCTGGCTGATGCGCATCGTAATGCCAGCCGCACAGGGAATGATCGCGGTTTCCGCCGCCTTGGCCAGGGATATGGAAGGGGAGCTTGGCGTTCCTGCTTCCAGGGTGCAGGTCATCCACAATCCGATCACGCGCGCATCTCGCCGCGCTCAAGCCTTGCCCAAGCAGCTGTGGCCGTTCCCCGATGATGGCGTTCCGGTGTTGATCTATGCCGGGCGTCTGTCAGCGGAAAAGCGCCTGGACCTGTTGTGGGAGGCGTTCACGCGGTTGCGACAGACTCATCGGGCACGCCTGCTGGTACTGGGGCAGGGCGAGGAGGGGCGTCATCTTTCAGCTTGGGTGGCGGCCAGCACCTTGCAGAAGGACGTCGCGATGCCCGGGCGTGTAGCGGACGTACTGCCGTGGATAGCGCGAGGCAGGGCGCTGGTGCTGTGTTCGGATTACGAAGGCTTTGGCAACGTTTTGGTTGAGGCCATGCACTGCGGCGTCCAGGTGGTGTCCACCGACTGTCCGCATGGCCCGGCCGAGGTGCTCGGTGCAGGAAAGTACGGGCAACTGGTGCCGGTAGGGGATGTGTTTGCACTGACCCAGGCACTGCGCAATGTTGTCGACGGGCGCTGTGAGGTTCCTGCGGAGGTACTGCGGGCACACAGCAGTGCTTTTTCCATCGACGCCGCCTGCCGCGCGTACCTTGACCTGTTCAGTGCTGCGCGTGTGCGTATGCAGGCGCGGGGCTGAAGGGGACGGTCAGCCATGCAAGGGAGGCCATCACGGCTTCGGCGGTGATGATCATCCATACTGCGCCCTGCAGTCCATGTGCCGGTATCCATAGAGCCGAAAGCACCGCCATCAGCATCAGTCCGAGGGCTTCGATGAGGAACCTGCGCATCTTCCAGCCTCGACCTACAAGCGTGTTGCAGCCGATCTGCCGCAGGCTGTAGCCGGCGACGAACAGCCCCATCCATTGCAGGGCCGGTATGGCGGCAGTGAACTCGCCGCCGAGCAGATGCGGCAGCAGGTGGGCGCAATAGGCCAGAACCAGGCTGGCGATGGCGCCGTAACCAAGCGCTGCCAGTACCATCGAGGTGACCAGACGGCGGTAACGGACATTGTCCTGCTGGGCGCGGAACAGACGCGGCATGGCGGACATCACCATGGCATCTAGTGGCATCGCCAGGACCATGGCGATGCGGTAGGCGGCCGAATACTGGCCAGCAATCATGCTGCCGCTGGTGTGCAGCACGAAGGATTTGTCCAGGGTGGTTACCCCCACGGATGAGCTCCATGCGGCGGCATGGCCGGTGCCATGGATCAGGTCGCTACGGTTGATCTGCAGCTGCGCCGGTCCTGGCTTCAGTAGGTGGCGCACCGCCAGCAATGCGAATAATGCGCTGCAGGCGGCCGATGCCAGATGCAGCAGAAGATAACCGGTCAGGGCTGCGGACGATGGCAGGGCACTGAAGATGCAGATCGCGGCCAGCCGTAGCATTGCATTCAGCGCAGGCAGCGCGGCTGACCATCCCATCCGATCATTTGCGGAGAAGGCGAACGCGGCATTGGTCACGAAGGGAAACGCGACGATTTCCGAAAGCGCGACCAGGCAGAGCGCAGGCCATGACAGTAGCCCGGCACTGAGCAGGCAGAAGACGAGGGAAAGGGGTGGCGCGCTCATCAGGCAGAGCAGCAGGCACTGTTTCCAGTAACGGGCAAAGCGTGCGCGGTCTGCAGCAGCGTACTGGTACATCAGCATGCCGCCGCCCAGCCCCACCAGACCAGCTAGGGCCGACGCGGTTCCGACCGTGCCGGAGAAAAGGCCATAGTTGTCCGCGCCCAGCACGCGCGCACCGACGAGGATCCAGGCGGCCAGGCAGACCATGCGGACGCTCTGCCAGAACATCACCAAGATCGAGGTTCTGGCCAGCTTGCCAAGACGCGGCAATTCAAGGGGCACTCGCTGCCTCCATGATGGTCTGCAATTGCCGGGCATACCTGGCGGCGACTTCGGCGTGATCGAATCGCGCCAGTAGGGCAGGGCGCTGAGCTCGGGCCCAAGCTTCGGCCTCTTCCGGCGCATCCAACAACTGCACCAGCACGCTCGCAAGGGCCTCAGCATCGCGCTGCGGGGCCAGATAGCGCGGGGGGGCGGTCGGGAACGCATCGCGTACCGCAGGGACGTCAGTGGTTACCACCGGGCAGCCGCAGCCGAGAGCCTCGACGGAGACCAGCCCCAGCCCTTCTTGGTCGCCATTGCGGGCCTGCACGAAAGGGGCGACCAGAGCACTTGCGCGCTGATAGTGCGCCGGCAGAGCGTTCTGCGACAGGGCGCCAAGGAAGTGCACATGGTCCTGCAGTCCTAGGGCTTCCACCTGGGATTGCCGTGCCTCGCGTTCCGGGCCATCCCCAATGACGGTAAGTGTTGTGCAAGGGTGGTGGGCGAGAACTGTGGGCAGCGCGTCCAGCAAATAGACCAGGCCCTTCTTCTCGACCAGGCGGCCGACGAAAAGCAGTTCATTGCTTGCGCGTGCAGCCGTGGAGTGCGTGAAGTGATGCTGCAGATCCACGCCCATTGGGGAGACCAACAGGGGTAGGTGCGGCGCCAGCGCTTGCATCGGCGCGATCATTGCTTCGCTGACCACGCTGGCCGCCTGTGCGCGGGCAAGCGCGAAGCGCTTCAACGCTTGGAACATTCGGCCATGCAGCGAGAACAGGTCGCCGCCATGGGAAGTGACCAGCATCGGCGGCCGCAGCCGTTTCGGAAGCAGGGCGCTGGTCAAGCCCTGTGGCACGATCCAGTGGATGTGGAGGGCGTGGTGGCGATGCCGCTGCAGTTCGCGTCGCACGGCCCACCACTGGCCAAACAGGAAGCTGGGTACCAGCGCCAGCGTCCACGGGCGCCGCCGCAGGTTGGAAACGATACCTCCGCCGTTGACCAACTGTTCCAGCGCTTCGGGTGCGTAGCGGTAGCGGATGACTTGTACGTCGTCCAGATGCTCCCGGTGGGCTGCACCGGGGGCATGCGGGCATAACACTGTGACCTGGAAGTGGGCGGTCAGGTCCCGGCTCAAGGCGTGGACGAATCCAGGTTCCGGGTCGCCTCGCCAGCGCGGATAGGTGGACGCCACGACCAGGAGTTTTGGAAGGGCTGCAGTGGCCCCGCCCCCTGCTGTCACGGTTGGGAGTCCTTGCGCGACGCGAGGTAAGTCAGGCCGGTGATCTGTTCCGAGATCAGGCCGATCAGGAAGATGATCACTGACGCACTGAACAGTAAAGTGCTCATGTTGGTGAAGCGGTGCATGGTCGTAAAGGTATAGCCGTAGTAGCCCAGCCCCAGCAGGAAGAACGCCGCTGCGACGGGTGCGAACAGCTTGAGCGGTGAATAGAGCGTGGCGATCTTGAAGATGATCAGCAGAAAGCGGATGCCGTCCTTGATGGGGCGGATGTGGCTGCCATTGCCCACTCGCTTGCCCACGGGGATGGGGACGTAAGCTACCGGGTAGGCGCTGCGGAAGAAGGCCATCGTGCTGGTGGTCGGGTAGCTGAACCCATTCGGCAACAGGTGCAGGAATTCGCGGAAACGCCCTGCCCGTACGGCCCGGAAGCCGGAGGTGAGATCCATGACCTCAAAACCCGTCATGTGGCTCGCTAGCCAGTTGTAGAACCGGTTGGCCAAGCCACGGTGCACGTTGGCCTGGCCGCTGCTGTCGCGGGCACCGACGACCATGTCATAGCCCTCTTCCAGCTTTTCCAGCAGGACGGCGACGTGGCTCGGGCTATGCTGCCCGTCGGCATCCATGAACACCAAAATGTCCCCGGTGGCCATGCGCGCGCCTCGCTTGATCGAGGCGCCGTTGCCCATGGAATAGGGGCTGGAAAGCACCCGCGCGCCTTGCTCGTGGGCTATGGTTGCCGTGGCGTCAGTGGAGCCGTCATCCACGACGATGATCTCGGCGTGAGCGTACAGTTGCCGGAGTGCCGGAAGCGTGCGAAGAAGACCTTCGGCTTCGTTTTTTGCTGGCAGGATGATACTGAGCTGATTCAATGCGTGTCCCCGTTTTCCCCTGTCCAATCTTACTCCGCCATGGTGCCTGAATGGGCTGCTGGCGGTTGCAGTTCATGCGGTCGCTGATTGCCGTCATGTGCGCGGATCAGGCCGGGGGGGCTTGGGAGAGCGATCACCTCAGGGGGAGCCCACAGTGTGCCTGTCGGACTGGAAGCGGTGGGCGACCCCGGGCCGGAGTGTGCGTGGGCAAGGAGCTGCTACTGCGCAGCAATGCTGAAGGTGCATGGTCCTTGGATGGTGCCGCCGTCAAGCAGCCTTACTCCCCCGATGTTGATCCATTTCGTTGCCTTCAAGGGGCATCGATACATCGGCAGGGCTGACACGCACTGTGTATGGGGGCGGGGTCTGGCTAGGGCCACTTAAAAGGTCTGCCGCTGGTAGTGCACGCAACTGTTACGATGTCACCAGGGTGCCTGTGGGGATATGGGCGCCCTATATTCAACGATATTCGGGGAGAACGGCTTGAGATCTTCGTCGTCGCCTAGTGGCGTGCTGTTGTTGTGGCTGTTCGTCCTTTCGGGCTTTTCAGGCCTCGTATACCAGTCAATCTGGACCCACTACCTGGGACTGTTCCTCGGACATTCCTCCTACGCGCAATCTCTCGTCCTGTTGCTTTTCATGGGCGGCATGGCATGCGGCGCCTGGCTTGTCAGCCGGCGCAGTGAGCTGCTTGCCCGCCCCTTGCTGGCATATGCGGCTATTGAGCTGATCATCGGTCTGTTCGGGCTTGCCTTTGATCCAGCCTACGGTGCGTTGACCCGCTGGGCGTACACGAGCGTCTTCCCGGGGATAGGCGTTGAAGGTGTCCAGCTTGTGCGCTGGAGCCTGGCAACTGCTCTAGTGCTGCCGCAATGCATACTGCTGGGGGCTACATTCCCGCTGATGAGCGCGGGCTTCATCCGCATCAAGGAGGGGGCGCAGGGGGAGGTGCTCTCCGGTCTGTACTTCTCCAACAGCATCGGTGCTGCTGCGGGTGCGCTGGTGGCCACTTATCTGCTCCTGCCCGGCGTAGGCCTGCCCGGCGCGATGATGACGGCTGGATTGCTCAATGTCCTCATTGCGATCTTCATCTATCCGCTGACGAAATCGGAATCGCCGGCAATTGTTGCGACCTCGCATGGAGCGCAGGGCAGCAGAAGGCGTCGCCTGCCAATGTTCGTCCTGCTGGTTGCCGCCCTGACCGGTGCGTCGTCATTCGTGTACGAAATCACCTGGGTCCGCATGCTTTCGCTGGCCCTGGGCACGACCATCCATGCATTTGAACTGATGCTGGCTGCGTTCATCGCGGGCATCGCCATGGGCGGATTGTGGCTGCGATCCCGTGCGGACAGCCTCGATTCTCCCCTGCGCACTGCAGGCTGGGTCCAGGTGTGGATGGGCCTGGCCGCACTGGCGTCCATGTTCGTCTACGCCCACTCGTTCGAGTGGGTCGGCTGGCTCATGCGCGTCATCGTCCGTGGCAGTGAAGGCTACGGTCTCTACAATGTTGCCAGCGGAATCATCTCGCTACTGGTGATGTTCCCCGCAGCGTTCTTCGCCGGCATGACGCTGCCATTGCTGACCCTCGCGCTGCTGCGGCAGGGACATGGTGAGCGCGCAATCGGGCAGGTGTACGCCTTCAATACATTGGGCGCGATCGTGGGTATTCTTATCGCGGCTCACCTTCTGCTGCCTGGCTTGGGCCTCAAGCTGGCGCTGGCTGTTGCGGCCGCGATTGATCTGCTGTTGGGCATGCTGCTGTTGAAGCGCTATTCGATTTCCGGGTTTGGCGCGCGCAGGGAGATCGCTTGGGCGGCAGGCTTGTCCGCAGCGGGCATTTCGTGCGCCCTCATGTTTGTGCACTTCGATCCGCTTATGTTGAATTCTTCCGTATACAGACATGGTCGGTCCATGCTGGCAGAGGGCACCAAGGTGATCTTCTCCAAGGACGGCAAGACGGCCACGGTAGCGGTATACGAGGAGCCCGCTCGTGGTGATGGTGCGATCTCACGTTCGATTTCTACTAACGGAAAGGTCGACGCGGGCTTGACGATCAATCCGTCGGCGCCGCCTGCGATTGACGAGTCCACCATGGTCCTGTTGGCTGCATTGCCTCTCTCGCTCAAAGCAGAGTATCCACATGTTGGTGTCATTGGATTCGGCTCAGGCATGACAACCCACTCGTTGCTGGGCAGTCGCAATGTTGGCCGTGTGGATACAGTGGAAATCGAACCGGCGATGGTGGAGGCTGCCCGTCACTTCGGGAGCAAGGTGGCGCGCGCCTACGAAGACCCTCGTTCCAACATCGTCATTGATGATGCGAAGGCATATTTCTCCGCGTCGCCGACGAAATACGATCTGATCGTGTCAGAACCCTCCAACCCGTGGATGGGGGGGACGGCGTCCCTTTTCAGCAGGGAATTCTATTCATTCGTCCCGGGACAACTGAATTCCGGCGGCTTGTTCGTTCAGTGGCTACAGCTGTACGAGATCAACCCGCAGCTCGTGAGCTCGGTGATCACTGGAATGCTGGCAAATTTTTCGGACGTAAGGGCCTATCTGGCCAATGAAAGTGATCTGATCCTGGTGGCTTCGCCGAAAGGCAGGATTCCGGCATTGGGTGCCGATGCATTCAATAGCGAACTCCTGCAGGCAGACCTGGCTCGAGTTGGAGTGAAGACGCTGCACGACCTTCAGGACAGCTTCGTGATGGACCGTCGTGGTTTGATTGCCTTCACTCAGCAATACCCCGCACGCGCCAACTCCGACTACTTCCCGCTCCTGCAACTGAAGGCGCCTGAAGCCAGATTCCGCAACGACCAAGTTGCCGACTTCGGTGGAATCAGCGTTGCTCCGTGGCCGATTACGAAGCTTCTTGCCGGTCATTCCAGGAGGCCGATCAATGATGAAGCGACTGGCGGAAGTGGGCTGCCATTACGTGTTGTCTCCAAGAATCGGGCTGCGCGTGAGCTTCGCCGAGCTATCGTTGATGGCAAGGGGAACTTGACGGTCAACGTGACGCCTAGCGATGCGCTGAATGCAGAGGTGCTTCGGTCGCGTGCAGAGGCTTGCTCGTTGGATAAGGATCCGGTGGGTTCTGCCGACATGATCTATTCGCTTGCGATTGAAACCGTGCCGTTCATGGCGGCTGGGGATCAGGTGGACTTGTGGCAGAAGCCGACGTGGGTCAAATGTGCCCCAAAGGATTCTGCAGTAGCGGATGCTTTCGCCTTGGTTGCGGCAGCCTCGCAGGATGACCAAGAAGCCGTCCTGGCAATCGGGCAGCGGATGCTGGGCGGCCCGGGCGCGCGCGGTGTATTGAGTAGTGAAATCGCAAGCCATTACGTACTGGGAAGCCTGCATTATGCGGCCCTGGCGACGCAGCAGCCGGAACTGGCGAAGATCCTTCACTCGACGTATACCCCGCACCTGCCACCTATCGCTTCAAGTGACCCGATCCTGCAGCTGCTCGCGCGCCTTTCGATGCAGGAAGCCCCAGCGGCGAGTCCGGCCCCAGGTATGGGAACCGATCCGACTGAGAGCGTAAGCTTGCGGTCTGGAAGCAAATAATAGTTGGAGTAGCTGAGATGAACGCCGTTATCACTGCCAACCTCGTCGGCATCACTGGGCTGGCCCGCCGGCTGGTCCAGGATGGCGCGCTGGACGAAGCCGCTGCCCGTGATGCCATGGCCAAGGCCACCGCTGCGCGCCAGCCACTACCGACCTGGTTCGCCCAGAACAAGGTTGTCGGCGCTGCCCAACTGGCTGCCGCCAATTCGCTCGAGTTCGGCATGCCGCTGTTTGACGTTTCCACGTTCGACAGCAGCCAGAACGCGATGAGCCTGGTCAGCGAGGAGCTGCTGCGCAAGCACAACGTGCTGCCGCTGTTCAAACGCGGCGGCAAGCTGTTCGTCGGCACCAGCAACCCCACCCATTCTCTGGACGAGATCAAGTTCCACACCAATCTGGTGGTGGAGCCGATCCTGGTGGATGAGGATCAGATTCGCCGCACGTTGGAGCAGTGGCATGCAAGCCACGACACCATCGGTGATGCATTGGGTGGTGATGACGATGGCATGTCCAACCTCGATGTTGGCGGTGGCGACGACGACATGGCCAGCACCGACAGCGGTATCGACGCCAAGGGCGACGACACCCCGGTGGTCAAGTTCGTGAATAAGGTGTTGGTCGACGCGATCCGCAAGGGCGCGTCGGACATCCACTTCGAGCCCTACGAAGACGACTACCGCGTGCGTCTGCGCATCGACGGCCTGCTGAAGATGGTCGCGCGCGCGCCGAACAAGCTCAACCAGCGCATCGCCGCGCGCCTGAAGGTGATGGCGCAGCTGGATATCGCCGAAAAGCGTGTGCCGCAGGACGGGCGCATCAAGCTCAACCTGTCCAAGACCCGGCAGATCGACTTCCGCGTCAGCACGCTGCCTACGCTGTTCGGTGAGAAGGTGGTGCTGCGTATCCTCGATGGCAGCGCGGCCAAGC
>Ga0157371_10003047_pt1 | contig 15552 bp, 13 predicted proteins | sample C45metaG_FD_113462 | JGI IMG/M metagenome (GOLD analysis project Ga0157371, IMG submission 113462) | Corn rhizosphere microbial communities from Kellogg Biological Station, Michigan, USA - C4-5 metaG | ecosystem: Host-associated > Plants > Roots > Rhizosphere > Soil | place: USA: Michigan...
AGCGAGACATCCTAAAAAAGGCCGCCGCGTACTTTGCCAAGGAGTCCGGCTGAAGTACGCCTTCATCAGCAAGCTGTCGGTGGAGTATCCGGTTCGGCGTCTCTGCCAAACCCTCAAAGTGCATCCCAGCGGTTACTACGCGTGGCGATCCGAGCCTAAGTCTGGTCAGCTCGAAGGCTACATCCTGGCCCTGCTCGATCTCGACCTGGTCACTGAACCGCAAGGCAAGCAATTGCTCAAGGCCGCGGCCGAGCTGTTCGGCCAGTGTCGTTCCGAGTACCTCAGGCACAAGCAGAAGCCGCGCCGGCATATTGCCGGTGCGGTGGGTGATCGCATCAGGCAGAGCCAGCGCAGATCCGAAAACATCTGTAAAAGGAAAATTTAAATTCCTCTAACAGATGGGATTTTATAAGCTTGCAGATAGGAAATGATTTTCTACTGAAGTCTTCTAATTTAGGAATACGCGATGACGTGGTAAATTACCGTTCAGCCCGGCATATGCTAGTTAAAGGTCACCACAATGTCTGGCCAAACCCTATTCCTCCCCAGCCACAGTTTCCTTTTACTTGATAATAATCGATTATGTTGGTTTTTGCATCAGCCCAAAAACCGATGCTGCAAGCATCGCGCTTATGCTGAGTCTCATATTGCTCAACATGTTGCAGATGGCCAGATGACGTATCCATATATGAGCCGACAAGTTTTTGTTCGTCATAGTTTCGAACTCGGCTTTCAAAAAAATACCACTTATGGCCATAGAATTTGCTCTCAGGCGCAACATTGGTTTCGATACCAGTCAGCCACGGATTGCCAAATGTTTTATAAGCTTCTTGAATATTTTTCCCCATGAGATTTTCTGCTGCGGCCCGCTCCGGCGCAATGGTCGCACATCCCGACATGAGTATTGGTAATAAAAATAAAGTTGTAACCCCAATAGCTCTCATTTTTTATCCTCATAAAGAAATAATTTGGTAATTTTGAATCAATAATGTAGGCGCGCAGAAGCTCGGATCTGCGGCAGGCATCAGTCCAACGAAGATACATAGTCAACGACATTGGGTCTGCGCTCAAAAGGCCCTTCTATAACTCGACTCCCCCTGCCCCTACAAGCGCCAAACCCACCAAAAAGTGGATTTAGACCCTTCGCAAAAGAATATCCCCCACCTCTAACTCAAAAATTTAAGTCATGAACAGTCATGACCTGAAGCTTTCTATTCAGAAAGCCAAAAGCGGCTCTGGCTCAAACGGATGTTTAAGAGGCTTCTGGCAGAAATTATCTTTAACAATAATCAACCACCGAAAGTTCTTTATGGTTAATTCTAACTCTGCCAGAGCCGGAAATGTTTTACAGCCTTGTAAAATCCTTGTTAATAATTAAGAGTTGAAAGCAGGATAGCGGCCCATTTCGCAACAACTCGATAAGAAGCACCTGAGGTCTGCCGGCAGTTTAGAATGAGGCACCATATCGAAGCTATAGTGCAAGTGTGCTATTACCAAATCTTGAATTTTCCCTTTAGAACCGGAAATCCGATCAGCGCGTGCAGGCCAAGCTATTTATTGAACTCTTCACGCAGGGGAAGTAACCCGTTTTTGGCATCAGCCCGAGAGGCGCCGGCTACTGGGATAGTAGGCCTCCATGCAACTCCTTGTATCGCTGCATGATGTCGATCACCAGCGAGTTGAGCGCCAGGATCTGCATGGCCCGGGTCACCGAGACGTACAGCAGGTTCAGCTCGTCGTCGCGGCTGGCCCGGTCGATCTCCGGCGCGATCGGGTCCGCGCTGAAGTCGTCGTAGAGCCCCACGTAGTCCTACTCCAGACCCTTGGCCTTGTGCGCCGTGGTCAGGGTCACGGTAGCATCCAGTTCGCTGGCCACCGCGCAGCGCCGCAACTGCTCGATGCGCATGGGCAGGTCGAAGTAGGCTTCGATGATCCGTACCGAGCGTTGCAGCTAAGGGTCCTGGGTAGCCTGGACAATTTCCTGGTACTGCTCGTAGTCGCGGTAGTCGCGAAAGAGCTTCTTCTGCTGCACCAGGTCGTTGCGCCCTCGGCTGAACTGGAACAGGTCCTCGAGCTGGTCAACACGCCGCTCCTGCAGCCGCGTCAGGCCGAGGCCGTCGAAGCGGGTGAAGTGACAGCCATCCAGGGCCATATCGGCGCTGGAAGGTGTTGAGGGTATTTACCGCATCGTGGGCCAGCTCTCAGTCCTGGGTGTCCAGCACCCGGGCCACCTCGGTGATGCGCAGGTTGCTCGCTTGCTTGTGCTGGTACTGGATGCCGTAGACCGCATAGGCCAGGCCGCGGGCAGTCTTGCCGGTGATATTGCGCGGGAAGCGATTCTTCGCCGCCATCTCCACCGAGTTGTTGTAGCAGAGAGGTAGAGCATCTTCACGTCCGCATGGGCGTTGGCGTAGCCCACCAGGGTGGTGGTCTTGCTGGTGAAGCTGTATGCGGCCACCGGGACCCGGTAGTGGGCGAAGTCGATGCTCTGGGTCACGACATTGAGGGCCGAGGGGCCGTCGACGGCGATGAAGAAGCCACCTGCAGGTCGCTGGCGGCCAGGCCGGTAGAGAGGCCAGTGGCCTGACTCATACGCCGGGTGCTCCAGTGACGGATATCTGGGGGGGGGGCTGCAGTACCTGCTCGACCACCGCGTGCACCTGCTGGTCGGTGACTGTCCGGGGCGACCCGGGTGGGATTCATCATTCAAACTTGCTTTCCGGATGTCAGGAGCTAAGCTCAAATTGTTTGTTGAATTACAAACACAGGCAGTCATGTCTTTATCGTTCGCTGCGGAGGTGCTCACGATGTTCGCACACGAAAAGCTCGGTCTTATGCTGCTCGTCGGTACCATGGGATTGGCGTTGTATCTGCTGGTCCACCATCTGGTTGTCTCTAGAATGTGTGGAAAGAAATCGGATCAGACTAAATCTCATGATGAGTCCCACCACCGGATTTAGCTTGGAGCCGCCAAGGAAGGCGGTGCCTGGGTATGGGTACTCGCGTCATGGATACTTTTGAATGACGGGGTAAACAGAGCATGAGCAGACGAGGCAACGGCCTGGACAATGCGCCTATGGAGCGCCTGTTCCGTAGCTTTAAAACCGGATGGGTCTCGACTACGGGTTACCTGAGCGCCATACAGGCATAACGGGACCTTGGTACGTTTCTAACGCAGCGTTACAACGGGCAGCGGCCGCATCAGTTCAATGGCAGGCCACCGCCCGCTATTGCCGAGGAAAGACTTGAACCCGTGTCCGGAATCGGTTGACCCTACAGATACCGGATCCACGTCCCGGAGCTGGGTGCATTTTCAGTCGCCTGGTGGCTGCGGGCGTGTTCGGTCGACCCATGGGTAGGCCCTGGGGCATGAGCGTTCGATTCTTATCACGCGCCTTATCACGCGCGTAGGAGCATTCAGCAGCGCTCTGCGTGCGCACTCTGGGTTTCACTGCGAAAAACGGATGATGGCAATTTGCCATCTATGCAGGTAATGTTAATAATCTTAACGTCAACCTGTGTCATCCTTTAACGCCTTCTCAGCACTTCCTCGTACGTATGACCGCCTCACGCAGACCTCCCCGCGGCGCAGGCCGCATGGCAAAGCCCGATTCGCTCCGGGCTGCCCACGAGCAGATCACTCGCAACAATGGCACCCTCGCCGACATTGCTGACCTCATCGAGATGGAAGGTAAAGGCGCACCCTCGCGTCGGCAACCTGCCCAGTCCTCGCGCTCCCAGACCGAAACGGCTGGCCCATCAGCCCCGTCCAAGGTGAAGGCGGTCGAGGCGAGCAGGCCTGTATCCTTCCTCATGCAGCCCGTGTTCGGGATACCGGTTTTCGCCGTTCTAGTCTGCGCTCTGGTCCTGGGCGCCGCGGTCGGGGTACCGCTCGGCGTGGTCACCTACGGGACTGCGCTCTATTCGGCCGTGGTGGATGGCCTGGCTATCTTCTAGCCACCTCGATGTAGCGGCAGGGAAGGGGCGAGGTCCTGGCGACGTTCGGCTTCCAGAGGGACTCTGGGTAACCGAGGTAGCGCTTGAGCGACAGGTTCTGCCTCGGGCCTGCCCAGTAGATACCCCTGGGCGAGCCGGACACCCAGGTGCTGCAGCAGTGCCAGCTGCTCGGGGGTTTCCACACCCTCGCAGAGCACCTCCAGTTTCATGGCCTTGCCGAGCAGCAGCAGGGCGTTCAGGACCTGGCCGCGCTGTTCCTCATCCGGGATGGCGAGTATCCGGCGGTCGATCTTGATCAGTTGGAAGGGCAGTTCGAGGATGGGCCCCAATCCGGCAAAGCCGCTGCCGAAATCATCCAGGGCCATGCGGATCCCCAGCAACTGGAGGAGGGCGAAGGACTGGCGAGTCCTGGTATCTATGACCAGCTCCGTCCTTTCGGTGACTTCCAGGATCAGGCGGTTGGGCGCCAGGCGAGAGAGCCTGAGGGCCGCTGCAACCCGTTCGTGCAGCATGGGGTCGGCGAACTGCAGGGGCGAAAGGTTGATGGAGACGCTCAGGTGCGGGGGCCACTGGCTGGCCGCAAGACAAGCCTCCTTCACCACCCATTCGCCCAGGGCGATGATGAAATTACCCTGCTCGGCCAGCGGGATGAAAACCTCCGGCGAGACCATGCCCAGGGTCGGGTGCTGCCAGCGCAGCAGCGCCTCGTAACCTGTGACCCGCTGGGGCTGGACGTGATAGATGGGCTGGTAGTGCAACAGGAATTCGTTGGCGGCGAGTCCCTTGCGGATATCCTCCGGGGTGAGCAACTCGGCGTGGTCGAGCGGTGCGCCCAGGGTGGCATCCAGGCCGCCTTCAAAGACCCGGTCGCGGCCATCGCGCTTGGCGCGATAGAGGGCGCGATCCGCGCAGTCCAGCAGGTCGTCGGCGCTGGTCAGGCCGGCAATGCCGCTACGGGCGATCCCTATGCTGACGGTGACGTGGGCCTTGTCGTCCTGGCGTCCCTGATGCGGGATCTGCAGCGCCCGAATGCGTTGCAGGATGGCCTCCGCCACGTCCAGGGCTGCGGCCGGACCGATCCGTTCGAGCAGGACGACGAACTCCTCGCCGCCATAACGGCCGATCCGGTCACCCGCGCCGAGCCCTGTGGCGAGGGCCTTGGCCACGGTTCGCAAGCAATCGTCACCGGCAAGGTGGCCATAGTGGTCGTTGTAGCGCTTGAAGTGATCCACATCGATCAGCAGCACGGCGCCTTGCTCGCCAGCCAGGCGCCGTTGCCAGAAGTCTTCCAGCAGCGGACGGAGCTGACGGCGGTTGGCGAGGCCGGTGAGGGAATCCGTTTCCGACAGGATCTGCAGGTCCTGGTTGACCGAGTTCAGCGACGCCAGCCGGACTTCTTCACGCAACTTGTAGAGATAGGAACGGCGACCTTCGACATTGAGCCAGTAGCTGGCTAATAGTGAAAAGAACGCCATCACGATGGCATTGGTGATCATCAGACCGCCCACGATCGGCGACACCGGCGCCGCATGGACGGCAACGCCGATCACCGACAGGGCGAAGCCGTTGAACAGCAGCGCGGGAAGCAGGGGACTCTTCATGCAGGTGTTGACGAAGGCCAGCATCAGCGGCCAGGTGAAGATGAACAGCGTCTGGTTCATCACGCTGCTGGAGGGGCCATTGATCACCAGGTTGTAGACCACCAGCAGGGCCACGTAGAACGGCAGCAACGCCAGAGCCTCGCGCCAACGAATCGGAACCACCCGCAGCAGACCGACGACCAGCAGTGCGAAGGGCGTGGCGATACCCAGCATCTGAGCGGCAGCCCAGGGCAGGGCGTCCTCCAGCAGCAGCCACCACCAGAGCAGAAAGCTGTCATAGCTCAGGGTGCCGATCAGCAGGCAGCGGGTGAGATGCCGACTGCGCTGCGGATGGATTTCCCGGTTGAACAGGCGCTCCAGTACCGGGGCAAAGGAAAAAGGCCCTACGGGCGCGGCAAGCGTTTGATCGACGAGCCGACCCAACTCTGGTGAGGTTTTCATGTGCGGCTCGGGCTGACAGGATAGATGGCAACGCCCGATAACAGGCGGCGTAGTGTCAATATGATGGCAATCTGTGACCGGCCCTAAGTCTCGGGATTCAGCCCAAGATGACCGGCGGTTGAGTTGGCGAACCTGACGGTTCGCGCCCTCGACCGCGCTGCGTTGCCAGGCGTGGTTCGCGTCCCCTTTACCGTTGGCAGCGGCGTTCGTCTCCTGCCGAGGTAGGCTGACAGGCGGGGCGAGGCTGTCTTTCCGTTGACGGTAGCGCCTGGGGGGCGTGTCGTGGACAGGGGGATGGGGTCATCGATCCCTGTGGCCGGTGCGCCATCGGTCCCGGCAGTTTCTGGCGGCTTGCCAGGCGGCTCGCCCAAATAATACTGTATGAAAAATCAGGCTCGGAGCCTGCGCCCGTGGTCCATAGCAATCCGTCCCAGCTGACCTCCTATGATCGCCTGACGATGCGGGTGTCGCGCTTGGTCAACAACGCCCAGGGCGTCTTGGACAAGCACGTCCATGTGGAACGGCGGGAAGCGACTCGCGAGGACTGGGAGCTGTTGCTCGAAGCCATCGGCGAGACCGAAGGTGTGATCATTGCCCATCGCGACGACGGCAGCATCGATCTGTTCTGGAAGGTCAGCTATGACGATTTCTGAGGGAATCGCGGCCGATAGAAAGCGGCACGCCTGCTCGCTCTCCCACTCGCCAAGGGGGCTGGGCATTCTGTCGCCATGGCGAGGTAGCTTAGGCGCTGTACGAAAAATGCCTGCGCTCGGTGATGCTTCGTTGAAAAACGCTTCGCCTGACCGTCGCTCGGCGACTTTTCGTACAGAGCCTGGGTCAGTGGCAAGTTTTCGCCGGTCATAAGAGCTAGAGATGAACATTCAACGCCTGGGGCCCATCTTTGCGCCCGCGTATCGGCAGCTGATGCTGGAAGCCTATGCCGCGCACCCGGAGGCATTTACCTCCAGCCCGCAGGAGCGGGAGGGGCTGCCGCTGGACTGGTGGGCGCATCGCCTGCAGGACAGTGACCAGGCGCGGGAGCTGGTGTGGGGTGCGACCCAGGGCACGGACCTGCTGGGGGTCGTCGGCCTCAGTCTCGAAACGCGCGCGAAGGCGCGGCACAAGGCGACGCTGTTCGGGTTGTACGTGCCCCATCGGCACCGGCGCCTGGGGATAGCGAGAGGCCTGCTGGACGAGGTCTTGGCTTATGCGCGGGGGCTGTCCAGGCTCAGGGTCATTCAACTCACGGTGACGCAGGGCAATCATGCCGCCCAGGCGCTGTACGAGCAGGCGGGCTTCCAGGTCTTCGGTATCGAACCGCTGGCAGTGGCGGTGGGCGATAACTTTGTCACCAAGCTGCACCTCTGGTGTGAGCTGGCTGGACGAGACCACGGCCAGGGCCTCGCCGTGATGAGCCGACCAGACGGCGACTAGCCTTCCCGGCCAGCCCCAGGGGCGCGGCCCTGGGCATCATGAGATGTCGTAAAACTGCCTTGAAATAGCCGCTACACCGTCACACCCCCGCTCTAGGCTCGCCGCCCCAAGACAGCTTGTAACAAGTTGTATCCATGAGGCGAAGGGGAATAGTTGGTGAAACGTTCTGGTAACAAACCCGCGGTGCTGACGGCCATGTTCACGGTTTCGCTGTTGGCGCTTTCGGTGCAGGCCGCCAGCCGGTCAGGAAACAATGCCACCAATGGGGTCGATCTGCTGGCGGGCTATAACAAGCTCTGGACGCCGGGGGCGACCTGGAATACCGGTTCGCCCACGGCCTTGGGCGCATCCATCCTGCAGCGCAACGAGCAGTACGTGATCGACCTGGCCCATGCCCGTACCCACGATCAGGAGGTGGCAGCCTATTACGACGACCGCCGCGATCAGAGCTACAGCCTGATCAGTGGCCTGGGTTCGCTGGCCGAGGCCTATCGAGCCGGTGCAGGGGCCTTCACCACCATTCCCCAGTTCGATGCCTCCAACCAGACGATCAAGTATGAAGACCAGGGCAACGGCTCCGGCGACGTCAATTCCCGTCTGGGCAAGGTCGCCCAACTGGTCAAGGCGATCCGCGACGATGCCTCCACCAGTTCGGCAAAGAACTTCTACCAGTATCCGCGGCCCTGGCGGCAGACCCGCGAAGACATCGTCCCCCTGTCCCTGCACCCGGAGCGCAGCCAGACGCCCGCGAGCGACGGCGGCTTTCCCAGTGGCCACACCAATGCTGCCTATCTCGCCGGCATTGGCTATGGCTACGCCGTGCCCCAGCGCCTGGGCGAGGAACTCTTCCGCGCCTCGGAGCTGGGCAACAATCGCATCGTCGCCGGCATGCATTCGCCGCTGGACGTGATCGGCGGTCGCATCACCGCCACCTATTTCGCCATCGATAACCTGGTCAACAACGCCCAACTGCGCAGCGATGCCTTCGCCCAGGCCCAGGCTTACTTCGCCCAGCAGTGCGGTGGCGATATCAACAACTGCATGGACAAGATCGATCCGGCCACCGACCAGCAGTCCCAGCACGCCAGGGACCGGGCGCTGTACACGGCGCGCCTGACCTATGGCTTCGCCCCCGTCGGTCCGACCAACCTGGAGCCGGTGGTGCCGGTCAATGCCGAGGTGCTGCTGGAGACGCGCTTCCCGTATCTGAGCGCCAGCCAGCGCCGCGATATCCTGGCCAGCACCGAGCTGTCTTCCGGCTACGTGGTCATCGACGAATCCAACGGCTATGGTCGCCTCAACCTCATGGCCGCCGCCGACGGCTACGGCGCCTTCAACGGCAACGTCAATGTCAACATGGACGCGAGCCAGGGCGGCTTCAACGCCCGCGATGCCTGGCGCAACGACATCGGCGGCAGCGGCGGCCTGACCAAGAACGGCAGCGGCGAACTCATCCTCAGTGGCTTCAATACCTACAGCGGCGGGACGGTGGTCAATGGCGGCACCCTGCGCGGCCATGCCCAGGCCTTCGGCAGCGGCGACATCACCGATAACGCCACCCTGATACTGGACCAGTCGGTCAACGACAGCCTGGCCAACAACCTGCACGGTACCGGCAGCCTGGTGAAGACCGGTACCGGCTCCCTGAGCCTGACCGGCAACAGCGATTTTTCCGGCACCACCCGCGTCGACCAAGGGCGCCTGGCCATCAACGGCAACCTCGGCAATTCGGCGATCACCGTCAATTCTGGTGCCACCCTTGGCGGCAACGGCAGTCTCGCCAGCCTGTACGTGGCCCAGGGCGGCATCCTCGCGCCCGGTAACTCGGTGGGCCAGCTCAACGTCAACGGTAACGTGACCCTCGACCAGGGCGCCATCTATCAGGTCGAGACCGATGCCACCGGCCGTGCCGACCGCCTGGTCGCCACGGGTAGCATCGCGGTCAAAGGCGCCACCCTGAGTGTGGTCTCCAGTCCCTACTGGCAGCCCTTGGGCCGCTATCAGCTGCTGAGTGCCGGCAACGGCTTGAGCGGTCGCTTCGGACCGATCCAGTCCGACTTCGCCTTCCTCACCCCGACCCTGAGCTATGACGCCAACCAGGCGACCCTGAGCCTGCCGCGCAACGGTGTGGCCTTCGCCGATCTGGCCGACGGCCGCAACGCCCGTGCCGCCGCTGCTGGCCTGGAAGGCGCCGGAGCGGGCAATGCCCTGTGGCAGCAGGTGGCCGCGACCAACGCCGCAGGTGCCCGGAGCACCTTCCAGGGGCTGGGCAACGAGTTGCACGCCTCGACCAAGACCGTGCTGGTGGAAAACAGCCGCCTGGTACGGGATGCCATGGCCGAGCGCCTGCACGACGCCCAGGACGACGCGCCGTCGCGCTCCGGCATCCAGGGGCTGGCCGGTAGCGCCGAGCGTGGGTTGGTCTGGACCCAGGCCCTGGGCGCCTGGGGGCACAACGACGGCAGTCACGACGCCAGCAGCCTGGACAGCCACAGCCGCGGCCTGCTGATCGGCAGCGACGTGCCTCTGGCCAGCGGCTGGCGTGTCGGTGGTCTGGTCGGCTTCGGCCATACCGATCTCGACCTGCGCGACGCTTCTGGCTCGGCGGACAGCACCGACTATCACCTGGGGCTCTATGCCGGCCAGCAGTGGGACGCCCTCAGCCTCAAGCTGGGCCTGGCCCATGGCTGGCATGCGGTGGCGGCGCGGCGCGACTTGACGCTCCTCGGTACCGATCAGCGCCTGGCGCCAGACTACGACGCCAGCACCACCCAGGCTTTTGGCGAGCTGGCTTATCGGATCGAGCAGGGCGGTCTGAGGCTTGAGCCCTTCGCCACGCTGGCCCAGGTGCACCTGCAGACCGAGGCCTTCCGCGAACGCAGTGGTGCCCTGGAGCTGGACAATCACCGGCAGGACACTGATGCGACCTTCACGACCCTGGGCCTGCGCCTGGCGGCCAAGCCCCTGGGAGGGCTGAAGATCGTCCCCAGTGCCACCCTGGGCTGGCGCCATGCCTTCGGCGACACCGCCCCGGAACAGGAGGCAGCCTTCGCCGGTGGCCCGGACTTCAAGCTGGTGGGGGCGCCCATCGCACGGGACGCGGCGGTGGTCAAAGGCGCGCTGGACATGGCGCTGAGCGAGACGGTATCGGTGGGGCTGGGCTATGCCGGGCAACTGAGCGGTCGGACCCGGGACCAGGACCTCGACGCCCGGCTCAGCTGGCGCTTCTGAGGACCGGGCGAGGCGGTCGGAAACGGACCGCCTCGCCTGCCGCCAGCGCTAGAAGGACGCCAGGTTGTCCGGGGTGATCAACTGGAAGGGCACCCGGGTGAGATTGCTGCTGGTGGAGCCATTGGCCAGGCGCAGGGCCATGTCCACCGCACCCTGGCCCTGGCCAATGGCATCCTGCAGCACGCTGACCGCCAGCTTGCCCGCGCGCATCTCCTGCAAGCCATCGGGCGTGCCATCGATGCCGCCCACCAGGTAGTTCGCCAGCGGCTTGCCGGCCTTCTCCAGGCCCCGGATTGCGCCGATGGCCATCTCGTCGTTGTTGGCGGCGACGATGTCGAAGGCCACCCCCTTGTCGACCCACTGCATGACCAGATCGGTCGCCTCGCTGCGCTGCCAGTGACCCGAGGCCTTCACCACCACCTGCATGTCGGGATACTTGGCGACCACCTTCTCGACGCTCTCGGTACGCAGCTTGGTCGCCGGGTGGCCCGGTTCGCCCATGAGGATGGCCACCTTGCCCTTGTACCCGGCGCGGCGGGCCAGCTCCTCCATCTGCATGGTCGCGGCCTCCACCTCATCCGAGCCGACGAAACCCGCATAGGCGGGCAGCGGCGAGAGGCTCGGGCGGTAGTTGATGAACACCAGTGGCACCTTGCTGCTCATCGCCAGGGAGAGCATCTCCTGGGTATTGCTGTCGTCGATGAGGTTGACGATGACCGCATCCACATGGGCGGCGATCAGGTTGCGGTACTGGCGCAACTGCAGGGCGCTGTCGCTGTTGGCATCCTCCAGAAAGATATCCGCGTCCAGGGTATGGGCACGCTCCTCGACATTATTGAGCAGCAGGGTGCGGAAGTTGTCGCGCTTGGAGGTCAGCACGCCGATGAGCGGAGTGTTGGCCTGGGCCAGGTTGACGCAGGTGGCGGCCAGAACGAGACCGGCGAGGAGGCGAAGCTTTGGTTTGAACATGAGTCGGTCCCCGATCAGACGCTGAAACGTTGCAGCAGCTCGCGCTGCCGGCTGGCCATGAGCGAGAGGTCCTCGCTGCTGCGCGAGGCGCTTTCCGCCCCTTCGGCAGCCCTGAGGGCCGCGTCGTTGATGTGCACCATCATGCGACTGGTCTCCTGCACGGTGGCGCTCTGCTCTTCGGTCGCGGCGGCGATCTGGGTGTTCATCTCGCGGATGGTGCCAACCGCCTGGCTCATGCTCTGCAGCGCTTCCTGGGCGGAGGAGGCCAGTTGCACGCACTCCCCGGATTGGGCGCGACTCACGCCCATGATTTCCACCACCGAATGGATCTTCTGCTGCATCTGTTCGATCTGCTGCTGGATCTCGCTGGTGGAGGTCTGGGTGCGACCGGCGAGCGAGCGCACCTCGTCGGCGACCACGGCGAAGCCGCGTCCCTGTTCACCGGCGCGGGCGGCCTCGATGGCGGCGTTGAGGGCGAGCAGGTTGGTCTGCTCGGCGATGTTGCGGATGGCATCGACGATGCCGTCGATGCTCTGCCCATAGCCTTGCAGTTCATCGGTGGCCTGGGCGGCGACCTGGATCTGCCGGGCCTGGCGCTGGATGCTGTCGATGGTCTCGGCGACGGTGGTCCCGGTCGTGGTACTCAATTCGAAGGTGTGGTCGACCGCATCCTTGGTATCGAGGGCGCGCTGGGCCACCTCGGCCACGGTGCTTTCCATCTGGGTCATCGCCGAGGCGGCGGAACCCAGGCGCTCGGTCTGCTCCTCCACGGCGCGGGTGGTGCTGGCACTGACGTCGGCGTTGACCTGGGCGGTACGACGGAGGTCGTCGGCCGACTGGGTGAGGGTCTGTACCGTCGTCTGCAGCGAGCGAATCAATTCGTTGAGATAGCCGCCCAGTTCGCTGAATTCGTCCTTGCGGCGCACATCGAACTGGACCCGCAGGTCGCCGGCCGTGACCTGGCGCAGCGTCTCGCGGAAGGCTTGCAGCGGCCGCCGCAGGCCGCGCGCGACCCAGAAGCCGATGATCACAGCGGCGCAGATCGCCAGCAGGGCGACGATGAAGAGGACCTGGCGGCTGGTGGCCACGGTGGCATCGGTATCGCTCTTGGCCTGCTGCGCCACGGCGACAGCATCGCCGCTGAGGGTGCGCAGCGCCTCCAGGGTCGCCTGCAAGGCGGCGGCGGTATGCTGGCGCTGGGCCTCGAACTGGGTTTCGGCCGTGGCTTGCCGCTCATAGGCCTGGCGCAGGCCGTCGGGCGCGGTCATCTCGTGCAGCAGGCGGGTGACCATCACCCCGACGATGCGCGCGGTGCGCTCGTCGATGGCGGCTAGGGCGCGCAGGCGATCGGTGATGACGTCCTGCTGCTGGTTGAGCGCCACTGCCAGACTCGGCAGGTCCAGGCGTGCCGCTTGGGCGGCGAAGGCGGCATAGGTCTTGTCCGTCTCGATCAGCAGCAACTGGGCGGCACGTACGGCAGCGGCAGCGCCTTCCGCCTTCTGTTGTGCGCTGTAGGCCTGCAGGTAGCTGGACAGCCGATTGGCCTCGGGTGTGGCATAGCCCTGCAGGGTCCGGGTCTCATGGCGCACGCTGACCAGCTGGCGGTAGCTGTCGATGAGGGTATTCGCCTGGTTGCCGTAGGCGTTGCCCAGTTGCTGTTCCTGGTCGAGCCCTTTGGCCAGTTGGTCGTGGTCACGCAAGAGCGTCGGCAGGCGCTGGTGCAACTTCAGGTAGTCGGCGAACTGCTGCTTGAACTGCTGTTCGCGCGTGGCGATCTGGGCGGAATCGGTCTCGGCCAGCAGACCGAGCAGGGTCTGGTTGGCACCCAGCAACTGCACGTTGATTTCGCTGACAGCCTGGCCGAGCGGAGCGGATTGATCGGTAATGACCGTCAGCCGCTCGTGGATGGACTGGGTACTGTTGAAGCTCACGGCGACGATGCCCAGCAGCAGCAACATCAGAAGAGCGATGCCGCCGACTACCCGTTGAAGAAGCGTCATGGTTGTTCCCTGCTTTGTTATCGGTATTGAGGCAGGAGGCCGGCAGCAGCGAGCGTCATTGGGCGTCTCGATGCCTGTCCATGGCCAACATTCCCGCAGCCTAGTCGTATAGCCCGACTTTTTTGCATCGTCTGCGGACGTGCGGCCTGCGGCGGGCGATCAGCTGTCGTCCGACACCTGGGCCAGAGCCTGACGTGCCGCCTCGTGTTCTCCGCGAGCGGCAGCCCACACCCAGGTGCACCCGCCCGTTGGCTACCCGACATGTGCGCACGTTTCGACCTGGCCACCGTGCGACGGACACCTCAGGTCGCGAAGCCAGGACGGTCGACCAGAAACCAATCGGTGTTCGTCCTGGTCCTTGAGGGGTCTCTTTTTCCAGGAATACCCGATGTCCAAAGCTCTGCTGTGCTCCCTCGTACTGGCTACCGCCGCAACCCTGACGGCGTGCGACAAGACCTCCGAAGACCATGCCCGGGAAGCCCAGGCCCATAGCCAGAAGGCCCAGGAAGAGGCGGCCGAGGGCAAGGTCGACCGAGCGTCCCAGGAGCAGGCCAAGGCGCAGGAAGACCGTGCCCAGGCCAATGGCGCCGCGGCTAGCGAAGGCCGTAATGCACCTCCGGACTCCGCCGTGCCCGGCTACATCAAGGCGCCCAGCAAGGAAAATCCCTGAGTCTCGACCGCTGCCGGTTTCGGACCGGCAGCGGCTGGGGCAGCGCGCGGGTGAAGGTGCGAGCGGCCGTCGCGGCTTCTGTTACTCAGTGCAATCCGGTCATGGAGCCCCGCATGGCGGAGCATCCCGGGGACGCGGTGAAGGAGGCCATCGCGTAGTGCTGAACGGACCAGCACAGCGGCGGTGGGCGGGCCGACGACAGTCATCGCCCAGATGAGCGACGGCTGTTTACATCCGGATCAGGACGATTAGAGTAGGGAACCCCTTCGCCCTCACTCGTCCATCCTCCCGGGAGCCGCCATGAGCCCTTCGCGACCGATCCACTGGTATCGTGCCCGCAGCACGCTCGAAATCGTCGCCCTGGGTCTGGGGATCATCGCCCTGGTGGCCGCGGTCGATCAGGGGCTGCGCAATTCGCCCTCGGAACACCTCGCTGACTACCACGCCTGCAAGGGCGACGGGGGCATGGCGCGGATGAACGCCATCGGCGAGATCGTCTGCCGGCTGCCCAGCCCGGTGATTGGCCAGGTGGCGGCCAAGACGCCTGCGGTTTCCGGTCTCTAACGACCGCCAGGCCGGCTCTTTCGAGGCCTGTCCAAACGCGGCTTGATGCCGTTCGGGTCGGCCCGGTCCGGTCGATGCCTCTTCCCTGCATCTTTTCCTGATTCCGTCCTGGCGCTTGGGCGTGGATCACGGCTGCCCGTCCTGCACAAGGCGAACCGCTATTACTTAACGTAACATTTGATAATGAGAGTTTTTATCATTTAAAGTGCGGGCCCTCGCGCGATGTCGCGAAGAGCAGTCTTCAAGTGTATGGCGTCGGCTGCAACGCCACGGTCACAAGGATCACCATGAACACCCAAGGAACCCTCTGCCAGTCCGTCCGCCTTCCTCGTACGGCCCTTCGTCAGCTGCTCCTGATCGGCGCGCTGATTCCCTTTCCGCTGACGGCCCTCGCCGCCACGGTGGCCGAGCAGAACGCCACGGAACTGGACACCCTGACCATCGAAGGCAATCGCCTCTACGACATGGCGCCTTCGGAACAAACCGGCGGCTATACCGTGGATTCGGCGACCGTGGGCACCAAGACGCCGGCGGCGCTGCGCGACATTCCCCAGTCGATCACGTCCTACACCAACGACTACATCAAGGATCGCAATTTCAACACCCTGGATGACCTGGCCAAGTCCACCGCCGGCCTGCGGGTGCTGACCAACGACAGCGGGCGTTCCTCCATCTATTCGCGTGG
>Ga0157371_10003049_pt1 | contig 15547 bp, 12 predicted proteins | sample C45metaG_FD_113462 | JGI IMG/M metagenome (GOLD analysis project Ga0157371, IMG submission 113462) | Corn rhizosphere microbial communities from Kellogg Biological Station, Michigan, USA - C4-5 metaG | ecosystem: Host-associated > Plants > Roots > Rhizosphere > Soil | place: USA: Michigan...
TGATAAAAAAGGAAAAGTAATTTATGTTGGTAAAGCAAAGAATTTAAGCAAAAGAGTTAACAGTCATTTTTCGAATAATAAAACAAACAAGCAAAAGCAGGAATTTCTAAAGAAAATATATCACGTAACTTATCATGAAACTGCAACGGAACTGATGGCTTTTATTTTGGAAAGTATTGAAATAAAGAAATTATGGCCTGAGCAAAACCGCAGCCAGAAACGGTTTGAGCAGGTTTATGGTATGTATTCTTTTGAAGACAGCGCCGGTTATTTAAGACTGTGTATCGAAAAAAAGAAGAAAAATCTAAAGGCATTATACACTTTCAATTTATTGGCGGAAGGTTATTCTTTGCTTCGAAACCTGGTTAATCAATTTGAACTTTGTTCGAAACTTTGTTTTCTTCACACCTCAAATACTGAATGCCAGTCAATGGGAAAAAACTGCAGGGGAGCCTGTCGGCAAGAAGAATCTGCGGCAGACTATAATGCAAGAGTGCTGGAGTGTATACAACATTTGGAAATAGAATTGCCTTCTTTTGCATTGGTCGATGATGGGTTAGAAGAGCGCGAAGAAAGTTGTATTTTGATCGAAAAAGGGAAATTTTATGGAATGGGATATGTGCCGTCAGATACCAGTATTTGCCAGGTTGATCAATTAAAAAACTACCTGACGCCGTATCCTGAAAACGATTATATCCGCGGAATGATTTATCAATATGCACAAAGATTTCCTTACAAGAAAGTGGCTTTGCAACAGGAATTTATGTGAAAAAGAAAAAGAACTGATGTGGATATAAAAGCTGTTTTAAAATAAAATAGAAATAGTAGAAAAAAGTTTATTTACTAAAGCGTTGCACCAAAAATATTCCACTTCTTTGTATGTTCGTTTTGATTTTTTTCTTTGCGTCTCAAACGCTCTTTCTTTCTTGCCCGCTTCTTTTTCATCGTCTGCCTGTCCCAGGTAAATTCATTTTTTACCGGGAAATAATAGCGCAAAGACATATAAAATGTATTTACCGGCAATGGCGCCACTTCGCCCTTTGAATAATTGTTTGTCAAAAAAGTAAAGCCGTTTACCAGGTGCAAACCAAAGAATCTAAAACCAACGGAAGGCCCGATACCAAAGCTTTGCCGGTTATTAAAATCGGTAAAATAACTAACATCTGCTCCATAAGTCAGATTTATATGCCCTTGCTTTTTCCATATTCCTGCGTGGTAGCCGAGAACATTGTTTCCTAAATTATAAGATAAGTTGGCTGTAGCGCCAATGATGTGGGGCTTCAGCAGACTGATTTTTCTCCAATGAGCTTCTCCACCTAATTCGATAGAAGTATATTTTCCGCGCTGCACGCCAATGATCATTCCTGTATTTCGCTGGAACAGTTTTCTATGTCCGTTAAACAAAACCGGTTGGGCAATAACAGCATCCGAAAAGATTAAAGTTTTGGTACCAGCGAAATTAGAAACAGGTTGCGCATTAGCAGTAAATGATAGAAGCATCAGCCATATGAGAAGTGTTTTCATAGTTGAATTTTAAACTATTTACGGATAACTGTTATCGAAACTAAAAAAAAGATATTCCTGCAAATGTGGTTTAACAACTTATTATTGTTTTTGCTCTGTGAGCTTTATAGTTGAAGCATAATTTTTCTTTTCTGTAAACTGCTTATAATTATTGTTTCGTTACAATTTATTACTTTCACTTTTTAATCATATAATCTCATTTGATGAAAAAAATATTTACCTCATTCAGTATCCTGTTATTTTCCTTTTCTTTTTTTTCTGCTAAAGCGTACTTGCGCCTTCCCGATATTTTTTCAGATAATATGGTTTTGCAGCAGCAAACGAAAGTTTCTTTTAATGGATTTGCAGATCCGGGAGAAAAAATAAAAGTTGTCGCCAGTTGGAATGGAGATACTTTAAAGACAACTACTTTGTCCGATGCCAAATGGTCAATCCAACTGCAAACTCCAAAGGCTGGAGGACCTTATCAAATAACGATTGTAGGAGACAGTACCATCACAATTCACAATGTATTAATTGGTGAGGTATGGCTTTGTTCAGGACAGTCGAACATGGAGTTTAGCGCAGATTGGCATTTGAATAATTACGAGGAAGAAATTAAAAATGCCAATCATCCTGAACTTCGTTTTTTTCATATTCAAAAAATTACGGCTCCTTATCCACAACAGGAGGTTCATGGAAAATGGGAAATTTGTACACCGGAAACAATGCATTCATTCAGCGCCGCCGGATATTTTTTTGGAAGAACGCTAAATGAAAAACTTCATTATCCGGTTGGACTTATAGAATCGTGTTGGGGCGGTACTCCGGTAGAAACATGGGCGCCGGTTGAAGTTTTTAAACAAAATGAAAACCTGGCGTTATCTGCAACAAAATTAAAACCATCCGGCGGATGGCCTGTTCGTCCTGCAATTGCCTTCAATGCAATGATAGCGCCTCTAACAAATTTTCCGATCGCCGGAACCATCTGGTACCAGGGAGAAACAAATACCGCAAATCCCTTCACGTATGAAGATGCGTTTAGCGATATGATTCGCTCATGGCGGAATCTTTGGCAAAAGGAGTTTCCGTTTTATTTTGTGCAAATTGCTCCTTTTACTTATGGTAAAAACCAGGATGGAGCGTTGGTAAGGGAAGCGCAATTGAAAACATATCGCGATGTTCCTAACACGGGGATCGTAGTTGTTTCAGATATCACCGGCGACACAACTGATATTCATCCTAAAAATAAACAGGATGTTGGAAAACGGCTGGCAGATTGGGCTTTGGCTAACACGTATGGAAAAGCAGGCATTCCTTTTTCCGGTCCTCTTTACCGTTCCATGGAAGTAAACGGAAATAAAGCCATTATTTATTTTGATTTTGCTAAAGATGGACTAATAAAAAAAGGTGATCAGCTTACAGATTTCCTCATTGCCGGCGAGGATCAAAAGTTTGTTCCCGCTACTGCAAAGATCCAGGATAGTACAGTCATTGTTTATAGCCCGGAAGTACAACACCCGGCTGCAGTTCGTATGGGCTTTACCAATACAGCTATTCCAAATTTATTCAATAAAGCCGGCTTACCAGCCTCACCATTCAGAACGGATGATTGGGAAACAAAATAAAATAGAGAGAATGATATTGGAAAATCGATTTACAGTAAACAAACTAATAAATAGAATTCTGTTTTTCTAAAACATTCATAGCATTAAGGCTTACATGAATAAGTCTATTTACTCTAATTGTATAACAGTTCGCCGCCTACAATAACCTTTTGAATATTGATATCCTTATCAAAAATCACTACGTCGCCATGTTTTCCTGTAGTTATTGATCCTTTATGTTTATCAACTTTCATAATACGAGCAGGTGTTAAGGTCATCATATTTACCGCTTCAATCAGCGGAACTTCAGCTATTTGCATCATCGTTCTTACGAGGCGGTTCGTGGTAGCTACACTTCCTGCAAAAGAAGTGCGGTCGGGTAGTTTGGCAACCCCATCCTCCACAATAACTTTCAACCCGTTTTCCCGCGATCCCAATATACTTTCACCGTTCTGCTCACCAGCGGCTCTCATCGCATCCGTAATTAGTGCAATTCTGCCGGTTCCTTTTATTTTGTAAATAAGTTTCAACAATGGCGCCGGCAAATGCACTCCATCAGCAATGATCTCAACATCTATTTCATCCATTAAATAAACACTTTCTATCACACCGGCAAAGCGGAAAGCATTGCGTCGTGTTACTCCTGACATGGCTGAATAAAAATGTGTTGCCAGCGTATAGCCATTTTTAAAAGCTTTAATCACATCTTCATAAACTGCATCAGTATGCGCTATTGCCGGTAAAATATCATGTGCTTTTAAATACTTGCCGAATTCCAAAGCGCCTTCGAGCTCTGGCGCAGCGCTCCATCTTACAATAATGTCACCTGCCTTTTTAATAATTTCACTATATTCATTTTTATCCGGCTTTCGAATGTAACGCGGATCCTGGGCACCTTTTTGGCTCATCGCAAAATAAGGTCCTTCGATGTGCATTCCGAGGAACTGTGCGCCTTTTACATTTTCCTTTGATGCTTTTCTATAAATATCCAGAACATGCAACAGGTTTTCCTTGCCGGCAGCAAGTGTAGTGGGAACAAGGGCCGTAGTTCCGTATTCCAAGTGCGTTTCAGCGATCGTCAGAAAATCATGAATGGTTCCATCCATAAAGTCACTCCCGCCGCCGCCATGAACATGAATATCAATAAATCCGGGCGAAACAAAATTCCCTTCTGCATCAAGAGTAACATCGGCTTTCGAAGCAATCTCTTTGTCGCTGATCTCTGTTATAATACCATCCGAAATGAGCAGACTTGCTTTTTCTATAATCTTTTCCGGCGTGATAATTCGTCCATTTATTATTTTCAGTTTCTTTCCCATGACTGATATTTTCTTTGTCCGATTTTAGAGTTTCAGCTGTGTTTATCGTTCTTTTAATAAAGATGCCGATGCCTTGTCAAGAAATAAATAACAATCCGGATGATTTTGTAAGATGCTTGCCGGATAGTTATTGCTCACCGGCCTTTCCAACGTGTTTTTTACCGCTTTCGCTTTTCTGATTCCCGGAACTGTGGCTACAATATGTTTTGATAACATGATTTGTTTCACCGACATACTGATTGCGTGTGTTGGAACTTCTTCCATTGAATCAAACCATCCTTCATTTACCTGTTGTTGCCTGCATTGCTCATCCAGTTTCACAACCAGGTAAGCATTTTCCGTTTCAAAATCTGCCGGAGGATCATTGAAAGCCAGATGCCCGTTCTCTCCAATGCCAACCAATGCTACATCGACTGTCGTTTCGGATATCAATCTTCCTAAACGCTGGCATTCCTCTTGAGGATCGGCTTCTCCGTTAATCAAATTCACACTCTTCAGTGGACCAACTTTTTCGATAAATCTTTCTTTCAGATATTTTCTAAAACCCGCTTTGTGAGAAACAGGCAGATCGATATATTCATCTAAATGAAACATCGAAACCTTACTCCAATCAATTCCTTGTTCACCTGATAATTGGTTTAATGTCTCAAACTGACTGGAACCGGTAGCCAAAATAATCGTCGCGTTTCCTTTTGATATAATTGCCTGCCGGATAAGAGAGGCGGCTTTCTTTCCCGCTTCAAAACCGGCCTCTTCTGAATCATTCCTGATACTAATAAACATGGGAAGATCTTTTTTGAAATGCTATAAAGTTAGATGTTAGTAATAACTATACAAGAATGAATTTATGATAAAATATATCACAACGATGGGAAAAAATTATAGACTAAGTGAAAGTAAAGATTTGTGGCAAAATCTTAAAAAACGGAAAACAATTTAACGTTGATCAGTGAATCAACAAATAATTGAGATTTGTTTTTTCAAATCGACGTGAAACAAGAAAAACCTAATAACCAATAATCATTAATTATTAGTAAGTTTGGTAATTGTTTCCAAAGCATTTCCACTACTTATGAGATTACGAATTACCGGTATTTTCATCTTAATTACAATATTTGTTTCTCAGGTTAGTGCCCAGTCATTTATTGCGCTTTCCTCAGGAATATCCGCGGATCTTAACAATGAAAGGCCTTTTTTCGGCATTCCCATTACATTGCGTTGGCAGCCATTTAAACATTCTGCGTTTTTTATTGAAGCAATTCAGGATATTGGATTTAACCGTCTTTCAAAATCCGATGCTTATACGGCTAATCCTGATTTATCAGAACATGTGGTGTTGACCGAGGAAGTAAAACATACTTCTTTTTTAATCGGTGTCGGAGGGGCGATCGTTTTATATACCAATAAAAGGAATAACCAGATTACTGTCGACCTTTCCACAGGAATTTGTAGTGAAAGTTACACGGTTGATTTCAGGAATTATGACAAAGTGAATTATGAAGTACTAAATCCGGATGTAACAAAGCCTATATCCGGATTATATGCTTCTATTGCAATGATCTATAATTTTCATAAGAGAAAACAGGATATGTTTATCATGCTTCGTCTGCAAAGTCCTTCTTCAGGGGGCTTTGGGCGCTATAAATTATCCTTCAATAACACAGCACCGCTGCAACTCACTTTTGGATATAAACTTTTTACATCAAAAAAATAAAATGAAAAATTTTAAAGCTTATCACTTTTCATTTATTCCACTAACTTTTTTCTTAACCACCTGCCATTTTTGGAATTTTTATCCTGATACCGATGACCCGGGATTAAGCAGGTTTACCTCCCGCGGGTATAATGTAGCATCGAGCTATATTAACGGCAGACCATTTAGGAATACCGGCTTTTATCGTCCTTTGTTGCATAAAGATTCTTCCGGCAACACAATTGATACGCTTGTTTTTAGCTGGGGGCTTTATCAAAATGATTCTGTAAGGGTAAGATCCAATTACGAAAATATTTCTTTCTTGATGCCGGTTTCGCAACTTTTCAATAAAACCAATTTATTGGGATTTAGCGGGCAGCGGTTTTTAAATTCAGTACCGCTTACAATTCAGGATACTTCATTGAATAAAATTACGGGAATTGCCACTTTATATTTTGTTTCGGTCAGTGAAGTTGTTTTTTCAGGTTCAAATGAGAAGTTTATTAAACTGTCGGGACTATTTAATGGAAATATAGGCGATTCGGTTACGATTTCAAAAGGAAGATTTGATTTTGAGGTAAATGAAAATACTTTGAATTTCTAAAAGCTACATAAAAATTTTCCTTTACAATAGTTTTTATTTCAATAAAAAAGTTATTTCAGTACTTTCATTTTCAGAATCAGATTTCGTTAGATTTAATAAAATTGTTTCTTATTCATCGGTCATTTAATTTAAACGCGTTTTAATATGAAAAAATTAATTACTTCCATTTTTTTTGTAATGCTATCATCCAGCGTGCTTTTTGCTCAGCAGAATAATGACAACGCGCCAATTGTAAAAACATTAAACGGTACACTTGAAGGAATAAATGTATCAGGAGTTGCGGAATTTAAAGGAGTTCCTTTTGCAGCGCCGCCCGTAGGTGAATTTCGATGGAGAGAACCACAACCACTAAAGAACTGGAATGGCATTAGAAAAGCAGACAAGTTTGGGCCGCGGGCAATGCAATTGAATGTGTTTGGCGATATGAATTTTCGTTCGGATGGCATGAGTGAGGATTGCCTTTATCTGAACATCTGGACACCTTCAAAAACATTTAAAGATAAACTTCCTGTGCTGGTTTATTTTTATGGAGGCGGTTATATCGCCGGGGATGGGTCAGAGCCAAGATATGATGGTGAAAGCCTTGCCCGCCGCGGCATTGTCGCCATTACCGTAAATTACAGGCTCGGTGTATTTGGATTTTTTTCCTACCCGGAACTTACAAAAGAATCTCCCCATCATGCATCCGGAAATTATGGTTTGCTGGACCAGGCGGCAGCTTTAAAATGGGTTCAACAAAATATTGCCGCTTTTGGTGGAGATCCAAATAAAATAACCATAGGTGGCGAGTCTGCAGGATCTTTTTCTGTCAGCGCACAGATGGCTTCTCCTTTATCAAAAAATATTATTGCCGGTGCTATTGGTGAGAGTGGATCATTGCTTGGCTTCGCGCCAACAGCCACATTATCAGAGGCAGAAAAAGCAGGAATTAAATTTGCTAATACAATTGATAAAAATTCACTATCAGCTCTGCGTGCAATGCCTGCGGAAGATTTATTAAATGCAACAGCAAAGATGGGTTATGGATCTTTCCCGGTTGATGTTGACGGTTATTTCTTCCCTCAATCTCCGGTTGACATTTATACAAAAGGCGAGCAGGCTCACGTTCCATTACTTGTGGGATGGAATTCAGCCGAAATGAATTATCGTACGATATTAGGCAATGAAGAACCGACTGTTGAAAATTATACAAAAGCAATAGAAAAATTATATAAAGAGGAAGCTCCCGGGATATTAAAAGTTTATTATGCCAATAACGATTCTGATGTAATGAACGTTGCTACAGCTCTTGCCAGTGACAGGTTTATTGCTTTCAGTACATGGAAGTGGAGTGATCTGCAAAGTAAAACAGGCGTAAAACCAGTATTCAGATATTTCTTTGAACGGCCACGGCCGGCAATGCGCACGGAAATGGGAAATGCTGTTGCAAATCTTGCAGGTGGTGTATCAAAAGATACTTCCAATGCAAAAACGCCTCCGCCTCCGCCACCATCAGGAGCAGTGCATTCAGCAGAAATTGAATATGCGTTAGGCAATTTGCCAACTAATCGCGTTTATGATTGGCAGCCGGAAGACTTTGAGGTTTCAGCGATCATGGAAAGCTTCTTTGCCAATTTTATAAAGACCGGAAATCCGAACGGGTTGGGTGTACCTAAATGGCCTGGCGTCGATAACCGGAAACCGGTTGAAGTAATGCATATAGGAGTGGAGTCTGGTGCACAACCTGAGCAGCATCACGCCAGGTATCTTTTTATGGAGAAGCAGGTGAAAAAATAACATTTGTTGTTACACCTTAATCGTTCTGAAAGTTAAATTGATTCTTTGTTCCTTAATTTTCTTTTGAGCTGGTATTTGATGCAACCAATGATGTTGCAGCGCACCTTTCATAACCAATAACGAGCCAGGTGATAATTCAATTTGTAATTTTTTGGTAGCGTCGGTTTTATGCTTTAAGTCAAATCTCCTTATTGCTCCCAGCGTTACCGAAGCAATTGTAGGATTAATGCCCAATTCAGGTTCATCGTCTGCATGCCAACCCACTTTGTCATTGCCGTCTCTATAAAGGTTTAGAAGAACGCTATTGAATTTTTCAGAAGGCAAAAAATGTTCTATCACTTTTTTAATATCCATGAGGTCTTTTGTCCATGATTCAGCAGTGCAAAAAATGCCAGAGTATTTATAATCAATTTGCTTACCACCATACCAGGCGGTCAGCCTTGGTACCGGGTAAACTTTACCATACATTTTAATTTCTTCCTGTCTCCAGTTTGTGTTTTTTAACAAAGCTTCGTAATAAAGTGCTGCTTTGTCTGCGGACATAAAATTTCGCATCAGCCAAACTTCTCCATCTTTTAGATTGAATTTCTCAAACACTCTTTTTTTATTATTCTTTTCCTGATCAAAAAGTTCCATTCCAATCGTTTTTCAAAATTTCTTTAATTTGCATTTATCCTCAATAAGCAGAAGGTGTAGCTGTAATTAATTTAACGAAAGTAAAAGAAATCAGCGGTTTTAAGATAGAGATCCAACTACAAAAAAACGGTGATAAGTAAGACAAAGAAGAATAATAAAACTGTTTATTTGTTTGTTTACTCTGACGCTAATTATAATTTCGGATCATCCAATCATTGATAACCTTTTGCCTGCAACTTAAACAATTCGGCATATCTTCCATTTTCCTGGATCAATTGTTCATGGCTGCCTTGCTCCAATAGCTCGCCTTTTTCCAAAACCAAAATCCGGTCAGCCATTCTTACTGTTGAAAATCGATGCGAAATTAATACGGCTGTTTTTCCTTTTGTGAGCTCCGCAAAACGTTCAAACACTTCATATTCCGCCCTTGCATCCAGTGCAGCAGTTGGTTCATCTAAAATCAATAATTGAGCATTTTTCATATAGGCTCTGGCAAGTGCAATCTTTTGCCATTCGCCTCCGGAAAGCTCCACTCCATTATTAAATCTTTTACCCAAAGCCTGCTCATATTTTCCCGGCAATCGTTGCACTAAAATATCTGCAAGGCTTTGTTTTGCAGAATCCTTAATAAGGTTTTCGTTTTCTTTTTCAGCAATATTTCCTACCGCGATGTTTTGTGAAACCGTCATTTGATAACGGATATAATCCTGGAATATAACACCTACCTGTGTCCGCAATTCATCGATATCATATTCGCGCAGATCATGCCCATCCAATAATATTCTTCCTTCTGTTGGTTCATAAAGCCGCGCCAATAGTTTCACTAAAGTCGTTTTGCCCGCCCCGTTTTCTCCTACCAATGCCAGTTTCTCACCGGCATGAAGGGTAAAATTCAAATGCCTGTTCGCCCATCGTTCTGAATTTGCATACCGGAAACCGACGTTCTCAAATATAAAACCTTCTTTTATCGGCTGCGGAAAAGGAAGCGGATTCACCGATGGTTTTATTTTAGAGGTAATATTGAAAAAGTCAAAGAAATCTTTCAGATAAATTGCCCCCTGTGATACAGCGGTGAAGCGCGACAGGATGCCTTCCAGCAAACTTCTCAATTGCCGGAATGAACCGGCAAGAAAAGTCAGATCCCCAATCGTTAAATTCCCGGTTATTGTTTTAAAAATAATAAAAACGTAGGCCGCATAATATCCCAAACTGCCCAGGACGGCAAACACAGTTCCCCATAAAGATCGTTTTACCGCTATTTGTTTATTGTCGTTATAAAATTTATCGGATAAAAGCCTAAAGCGATCTGTAAGAAAAGCCGAAAGATTAAAAATTTTAACTTCCTTGGCCGTCTCATCGCTTGCGCCTAAAAACCGCATATAATCGAGTTCCCTTCGCTCCGGCGTTTGCCTTCGGGTGAGTGAATAACTTCTATCATTAAAATAAGATTCTCCGGCAAAAGCCGGCAATACCGCAACAAATAAAAGCACCAGCAACCACGGATTAAAAACAACCAGGCCGGCAGCGAGGAAAGCCATGGTAATAATATCCTGCACCTGGCTGAGAATCTGTGAAAGTAAAATAGTACGTCCTACCGTTTGCTGACGCGCGCGTTCTAATTTATCATAAAATTCAGAATCTTCAAACTGGTCAAGGTCCAATGTAGCCGCATGTTCCATGATTTGAATAGAAGTGTGATTAGAAAAAAGATCGCCCAATAAACTATCGACCAAAGTGGTGGCGCGGCTTAAGGCGTCAGAAAGAATCGCTAATAAAAATTCTATTGCCACCAATTCCCATAAATAAGCATGTTCGCCTCCGGTACCGCGGCTCAGAATAACTACCTGGTCGATGATTAATTTGCCCACGTATAAAATAGCAACCGGTAAAGCGGAGCGGATAATCCGCAGTATTCCGTTTGTCAAAGTAAGCGAAGGGCTCGTCTGCCAGACCAATTTAAAGAATCGTGGAAGATTATTTAAGGCCGAAAACCTTTCTTTTATGCTAATATCAGCGGTTGGTGTGCTTTTCAAATTCGACTTTTATTCTTTTCTATAAAAAAAGCAAAGTTATTGCAGCAATAGCTAAAGTAGGAGAGAACATGGATAATCAGAAAAAGGAAATGGTAAATTAGTTGGTTTACTGGAAAAAAAAGATGATTCAGCCGCGCAAATCTGCATTATTGTACCTTTCAATTGGAAAAGCTGGCCGCCTTTTGCCTACTGTTTTCCTTTCTTTTTTATCCAAAAACAGCCGTTATTTATACTCATTTTTATTCCAAAAAAATACTTTTAGAAATGATGCAGAATTTCAAATATTAACTCTAATTTAGGATAAAATTTAAAACCACAAAAATGAAAACGACCTACTTCAAATTGCTAACCACTTCCTTTGTCATGTTGGGCAGCACTGTAATTTTTACAAGCTGCACAAAGGATTTTAAAGAAACCAACCCGGCTCTTAATCCAACAACAGCGGCTACAACTGCTTTACAAAATGATCATTTTGTTCCCAACCAAATCCTGGTGAAATTTAAGAAGGGCGTATCAGAAAGTGCCAGGAGCAAAGCTTTCGATAAGATAGCCGGAAATGTTTCTGAAAGAATTCTAACCAAAACCATGGAGCGTTTCGGAGACAATGATGGTTTATATCTTGTCAATACACCACTCGCTGTTTTGGATGCCATTGGAAAAGTAAAAGGCGTTGATATTGAATTTGCAGAGCCGAATTATACTTATCAACATGAACTAACAGCGAACGATAATTATTTTACCAACGGTTCACTATGGGGAATGTATGGCGACGCGTCCAGTCCTTCCAATCAATATGGAAGCCAGGCTGCAGAAGCTTGGGCAAATGGACATACAGGTTCTGCCAATGTATTTGTAGGAGTAATTGATGAAGGAGCGATGTATAATCATGAAGACCTTCTGGGCAACTTTGGAAATCCAAAAGAAATCGCCGGTAATGGTGTCGATGATGACCACAATGGATATATTGATGATCATTATGGTTGGGATTTTGACGGAAATAACAACAGCACTTTTGATGGAACCGGTGACGATCATGGAACACATGTTTCAGGAACCATCGGTGCAATCGGCGCAAATGGAAAAGGCGTAGCAGGTGTTAACTGGCATGTAACAATTATCTCTGCAAAGTTTTTAGGAAAAAGAGGCGGAACTACTGCTAATGCAGTAAAAGCAGTGGATTATCTCACTGATCTTAAAACAAGAGACGGACTGAATATCGTAGCGTCTAATAATTCCTGGGGTGGCGGCGGATATTCACAGGCTCTATATGACGCCATTGAAAGAGCAAATGCAGCAAATATTTTGTTTGTAGCAGCTGCCGGAAATGATGGAAATAATATTGATGCCACCGCAAGTTATCCTGCCGGTTATTCCAATGCAAACATTATCTCAGTCGCCGCAATAGATAATACCGGTGCTTTGGCAAGCTTTTCAAATTACGGTGCTACAACTGTAGATATCGGTGCTCCCGGAGTAGCAGTTTATTCTACCGTTCCTGCTAAAAGCGGAAGAAATATAGTTTCTTCTTATGCATCTTATAGCGGTACTTCCATGGCAACTCCACACGTAACAGGCGCTGCAGCTTTATACGCTTCAACACATCCTGGCTCTACTGCCGCTCAAATTAAAGCAGCGATTTTAAGCAGCGCTATTGCAACCAATTCATTGAAAAATAAAACAGTTACCGGCGGAAGATTAAACGTTAGTGGTTTTTAAATAAACAAAAGTTTGAAATAAATTAAGGAAGTTTTAATCACAAGCGGAAGACCTGCCTCGGGCAGGTCTTTCGCTATTAGCCAGTTGAAAAAATGAACCGGTTTACACCGTTGTAATTCTTTTTTTTTAAACGCTGGAGTTGTTAATTTGAAAGGAATAGTTAGACAATGATTTACCCGGCCTTTTGAATGGATTTATAGAAGCGGCAATTTTTAAGAAAATCAGGCAAGCTGGAATGCCAGGATAATTGTAGACAGTTACGAAATAGAGACTCTCTTGTCTATAAAAAAATACTTCTTCTCATTATATTTTGTATTTCTCCTAAATTTCGATAGTTCCTGTCTTAACCTCGCCGGCGCGCTTATAATTGGCTATAATAACTCCGGTTGTTGTTACTAAACTATCCGTCAATGTAAATGCAGCAGGAATCGGGCCGCTGCTAAATAAATTTTTTCCTTCACCAAGAGTCAATGGGTAGATTTTAAGCCATAGCTCGTCCACTAAATCGTTCCTGAGCAGCAGTTGTATGAGTTCAGTACTTCCCCATACGTGAATGTCAGAACCATTTGAATTTTTCAGTTTTTTAATATCTGCCAGGCCTTTTAGAAATTCCGTATTTTTCCAATCTGACTTTTTCCGGGTTGTAGACAATACGTATTTAGTGCCATCATTGATAGCTGGCCAAATGTCGGCGTGTTTAGGCCAGTAGGTTTCCCAAATTTCAAAAGTTTTTCTACCCAGAAGATAATCCGCAGGTTTCATCTGTTTCTGTACTACTTCATCACCAATTTTGTCGCCGTAAGGTGCAACCCAACCTCCATATTTAAAACCGCCTGATGTATCTTCCTCAGGGCCACCAGGTGCCTGCATTACTCCATCTAAAGTAATCATTGATATGACAATTATTTTTCTCATAGTAATTTCTCCTTTTAAAATTTATACTATTATAAAGAACTCACCGGCAGTCAAATTTAGGCAATAAAGCTTCTGCTATTACAGTGTAAATGCGGCAATCTAAATGGTTCAACACGACAAGTATCTGTCGGAAAGCAAATGCCGCTTGTAATGGGTTCATAATAATTTCATCTTCTGTAGAAGCAACCGTATTGTAATAAGATAAAAGAAAAACTATTTCAAAACGCTTCTTGCAATATCAACTATTCAAATATACAGCCGGCGTAGCATTTAGTCGTATCTGGCTTGTAATTGCTTTGCCATGTTGTGTTTGTCAGCAGATAACCACCGTCATAATAACGGCAGTTATACGTGTTGTCTGCCGTAACTGCAATGCCGGCAACATGGATCGAAATCCAGCCTTCTGATTCATAATAAAAATTTTCAGGATGAGAATCCGTTACAGGCTTGATAACTGGTGATACGATAACAGCCGTCTCGCCGGAGAATCCATTAGAACCGTTGTACGGACCACCGAAATGCATTGTATCGCCAGTGTTGCAAATCCTGGTAGAAAGCCCGTTGTCGCATCTAAGATTGCTGGCTGAATCAATTTTCACATACATGTAAACTCCTTCTGGCAGGGAAAGATTGTTTATGTATGTAGCACCTGCACTTGGCCACCTTTTTGAAATATATTGTCGGGCAATGGTCGTATCTGTAAAATGTGTTTTAGATAAAATCAGGTGAGAGAAATTAACGTCGTCCATCAAACTAACATTGAATTGACGTTCATTTCCATAAATCGTATCATGCGAAGTTGTAATGGCAAATGACCTGATAAAATAGGTCGCCGAGCAATTCAGATTTGTCATATAGAATCTGTATGAGCTAGTATCGGAGTTGATAAATGCTTTTGAGGGCAAGCTTACTGTTGGTGAAGGCCTCGTATCCCATACAATTCCCTTTGCAATAAAAGTTACTGTGTCTGCATTCGTAATCCTGAATCCTGAAACAGCTATGTTAGTTGCATATGGAGTAACTTCGAGAGTAGTAACAGTCGGCAGAACTGCAGAAGGCATTGTTTCTGAAATTTTAGTTTTAGTACAACTTAATAAAATAAATGATATCACAAAGATTAAAAGAGTCAGTCGGAATTTCATTTTATCGGATTAATGATGCTAAATTTAATTTTGGTCTTGTTTCATTATGCACGTTTCAAATATATAAGAATCTTTTCGTAATTCAAAAATGAGGGTATTTTCGAAAAGACACTTTTCACTTTGCATCTGATAATTTTATTTTAACCTTCAGTAAAATTACAAATACAGCAGATTTACACATTGAAAAAGAGATACTTCCTTTATTCGATTTTACTTTTAATTTATTCTCAGGAAAAGAGTTAACTGTTTAGTAGCAGAGCCCCGCGGGAGAACAGAAAATATCTTGTCCACGCAAAAGGCGTTGAAAGAAAACGCCATTTTTGGAACTAATGTTCTACCAAAGCAGCTGTGCCCGGTAGTAAATGAACAAATAACGCAGATTTATTAACGGTTTATAGCTTATAGTATTAAATAGTCATTAAGTTCGTCCAATTGCTACTTTCGCATGCTTAATCTTTAAGTTCCCACAATTCAACTTTATTTCCTTCTGCATCAAGGATATGTATAAATTTGCCGAAATCACCGGTTTCAATCGTGTCAACAATCGTTACACTGTTCTTTTTCAATTCCTCAACAAGCGCTTCCAGGTTTTCAACCCTGTAA
>Ga0157371_10003050_pt1 | contig 15547 bp, 12 predicted proteins | sample C45metaG_FD_113462 | JGI IMG/M metagenome (GOLD analysis project Ga0157371, IMG submission 113462) | Corn rhizosphere microbial communities from Kellogg Biological Station, Michigan, USA - C4-5 metaG | ecosystem: Host-associated > Plants > Roots > Rhizosphere > Soil | place: USA: Michigan...
GCCGAGGACGCTGGTGCCTTTGATGCTGTCGGGAATGACGCTGGCGCTCAGGGCTTCCAGAGAGTCGAAACCGAGGCTGTTGAGCATGGCTTGCTCGTCACCGGCACGTGGGCCGATGTGACGAGCGATGAATTCGTTGGCGGTCGAAAGGTTTACTTGAGTCATGTCAGCGCTCCTCAGGCTTCGGCGTTGGCTTTGATCAGGCGGTCGTAGGCGTCCTGATCCAGCAGTTTGGCGACAGCCGAGGCGTCGGTTGGCTTGAAGCGGAAGAACCAGCCTTCGCCCAGTGGATCTTCGTTGACCAGTTCCGGGCTGCTGTCGAGCGCCGGGTTCACTTCCAGTACTTCACCGTCGAGTGGCATGTACACGCCGCTGGCGGCTTTTACCGATTCCACAGTGGCGGCTTCAGCGCCTTTGTCGTAGGACTGCAGCTCAGGCAGTTGTACGAAAACCACGTCGCCCAAGGCGTTCTGCGCGAAAGCGGTGATGCCGACTGTGACGCTGCCGTCAGCTTCGGTGCGCAGCCATTCGTGATCTTCAGTAAAACGCAATTCGCTCATGGAAACTCCTAAGGGGGCCAGACTCGTCTGGTGGACGCGATGAAATGCTTGGGCAAAAGCCCTGCTTTATGGATGGCTACTAAGCAAGATCGCGGCCAATGTGGTTAAACCCTTATAAATCAATGCTTTGGGCATAAATTTGAGGCGGACGAATTAAAAGCCTGTAGCGAAATCGCTACAGCTGGAAGCAAAGAAAAAAGCGTAGTGGGATCAAAGCCTTGCACAGCGGTGATCAGAGGAGGGTGTATCGATATCGTTCCGCTGTAGCGCTTTCAGTACAGGTGGGGGTCGTTTTTGAGTTGAGCAAATGATGATCGTTCCCACGCTCTGCGTGGGAATGCCTCAATGGACGCTCTGCGTCCGCTTTGGGACGCGGAGCGTCCCGGGCTGCATTCCCACGCAGAGCGTGGGAACGATCAACACATGCTTTACGGCTTATTGGGAATTCCGTACTTGCGCAGCCGATGGGCAATCGCGGTGTGGGAAGTTTGCAGGCGACTGGCCAGTTGCCGGGTCGAGGGGTAGCTGACGTAGAGTTTTTCCAGCAGGGTTTTTTCGAACTCTTCCATTGCTTGCTCAAGGCTGTCGACATCGCTGTCGCTCTGGCGCGCCACCGAGGTGCCGGCGATATCGAGGTCGCCGATGTCCACCAGGCTGCTTTCGCAAATCGCCGCGGCGCGGAAAATGACGTTCTGCAATTGCCGCACGTTGCCCGGCCAGCGATTACCCAGCAGCGCCGGATAAGTGCCTGGCGCCAGGCGACAGACCGGGCGCTGGATTTGCGCGCAGGCCTGCTGCATGAAATAGCGGGCCAGCAGCAGAATGTCCTGGCCGCGTTCGCGCAGCGGCGGGACTTCGACATTCAGCACGTTTAGGCGATAGAACAGGTCTTCGCGGAAGGTGCCTTCGCTGACCATTTTTTCCAGGTCGCGATGGGTCGCGCTGAGGATCCGCACGTTGACCTTTACTTCCCGGTCACCGCCCACTCGACGGAAGCTGCCGTCGTTGAGGAATCGCAGTAACTTAGCCTGCAAATATGGCGACATCTCGCCAATCTCATCGAGAAACACGGTGCCCTGGTTGGCCAGTTCCATCAGCCCCGGTTTGCCGCCCCGTTGCGCGCCGGTGAAGGCACCGGGGGCGTAGCCGAACAGTTCGCTTTCGGCGAGGTTCTCCGGCAATGCCGCGCAGTTCAGCGCCAGGAACGGCGAGCTGTGTCGAGCGCTGATGGCGTGGCAGGCCCGCGCCACCAATTCTTTGCCGGTGCCGGTTTCGCCCTGGATCAACAGCGGTGCGTCGAGTGCCGCCACACGCTGGGCGCGCGCCTTGAGTGTGCGAATCGCCGGGGATTCGCCCAACAGCGCGTCGAAACCTTCGGCGTGATCATGGTGCAGCGCTGACAGGCGTTCGCCGATGCGGTTGGGTTGATACAAGGTCAGCAGGGCGCCAGCGTCGGTGATCGGCGTGGCGTCCAGCAACAGGGTCTGGCCGTTGACGGTGATCTCTCGCAGCGGCAGGCGAAAGCCGTTTTCTAACAGCGCGTCGAGCAGTGCCGGGTCGGCAAACAGGTCGGCGACGCTTTCACCGGCCGGTTCGCGACCATACAAGGCGATCAACGCCGGGTTGGCCAGCAACACCTTACCGGCGCTGTCCAGCGCCAGCACCGGGTCGGTCATCGCGGCGAGCAACGCATCGAGTTGCAAGTGCCGACGCTGGCCGGGAAGGATGTCGACCACCGTCATCGTTTGCACGCCGCGCACGCTGAGCAGCGCATCGCGCAGTTCGTCGAGCACCTCCGGACTCAAGGTCGGGGCGTCGATGTAGACGTTTGGCGGCACCATCTCCACCGCATCCAGATTGAGATTGCGCCCACCGAGCAAGGCCAGGACTTCCTGGGTAATGCCGACGCGGTCGATGAAGCTGACGTGGATACGCATGGGGCGGTTTTTGGTTCTGGAGTGCGGAGGGTGGCAAGTATGCCTTGGGGCGGGCCAATGGTGAAATCCCGTGCAGGACTTTGGGATGCCACCAACACCCTGTGGGAGCGAGCTTGCTCGCGATGGCGGTGTATCAGTCGACAGTTATGGTGACTGTCAGTCCGCTATCGCGAGCAAGCTCGCTCCCACAGGTACAGCGTTCATCCTGGGGAACAGGGCTATTCGAAGTGTTCGATGTTCACCGGGTCGCCGGATTTCATGTCCAGCTGCACCCGGATGTCTTCAAACATCAGATCGTAATGCTTGTGGACCGAGCCGATCTGGCTGTGTGACTTGGGAATGCCGTACTTTTCGGCGATCTTCGTCACATTGTTGGCAAAGTTGTAGGCCTCCTCCTTGGGCAGGAAGAAGGTCTCTTTCATGTCCTTGCCCTGAATGCTGCCATGCATCGTGAACTGGATGCCTTTGACCCCTTTGGGGTTCTTGCTGACTTCATAGTCGAGACAAATGTTGTAGCTGACATCATTCTTGTCCAGCGCGTGACGCTCGATGTGCAAGTGACCCGGTTCAAACTGTGCCATAGACGTCTCTCCCTACAAGTAAGTAATGCCAGGTTTCGCCGTGCTGATGCGCGTACCTGCCTTGCCCTGGACGATCGCTTCAATGTCCGAGAGTGAACCGATCACCGCCACTTTTCCAGTATGGCGGGCAAACTCACAGGCTGCCTGCACCTTCGGTCCCATGGAGCCGGCGGCGAAGCCAAGTTTTTCCATTTCGTCCGGGTGCGCCTCGACGATGGATTTTTGCGTGGGTTTGCCGAAGTCGACATAGGCCGCGTTGACGTCGGTGGCGATCACCAGCAGATCGCTTTCAAGCTGTTCGGCCAGCAGCGCTGAACACAGGTCCTTGTCGATCACCGCTTCCACGCCTTGCAGTTTGCCGTGGGGGCCGTACATCGTCGGGATGCCGCCACCGCCGGCACAGATCACGATGCTGCCTTTTTCCAACAGCCACTTGATCGGGCGGATTTCGAAGATGCGTTTGGGTCTCGGGCTGGCCACCACGCGACGGAATTTGTCGCCATCGGGAGCAATCGCCCAGCCTTTCTCGGCGGCGAGTTTTTCTGCTTCGGCCTTGGTGTAGACCGGGCCGATGGGTTTGCTGGGATGCTGGAACGCCGGGTCGTTGGCGTCGACTTCGACCTGGGTCAGCAGGGTTGCGAACGGTACTTCGAAGTCCAGCAGGTTGCCCAGTTCCTGTTCGATGATATAGCCGATCATGCCTTCGGTTTCGGCACCGAGCACGTCCAGCGGGTAAGGGGAAACCGAGGTGTAGGCGGCGGCCTGCAGCGACAGCAGACCCACCTGCGGACCATTACCGTGGGCGATCACCAGTTCATTGCCGGCATGGATCTTGGCGATTTGTTCCGTGGCGATCCGGATGTTGGCGCGCTGGTTGTCCGCGGTCATGGGTTCACCCCGGCGGAGCAGGGCGTTACCGCCCAGAGCAACGACGATACGCATAATGCAATCCTTCTAAACAGAGACGTTGCGAATGACCCGGTCTCCTGTTTGAACTCGATCAGTGTTGGAGTGAGCCTGCTCGCGATGACCATTTCACACTCAACAGAGATGTTGACTGTTACTCCACTATCGCGAGCAGGCTCGCTCCCACAGGGGCTTTGTTCCAGCAGTGAGAGCCGCGTGAGCCGTTAGATATCCGCCAACGCCGACACCAGGATCGCCTTGATGGTGTGCATGCGGTTTTCCGCTTGCTCGAAGGCGATGTTGGCCGGCGATTCGAAAACTTCTTCAGTCACCTCGACGCCGTTGGCCAGGTGCGGATACCGCGCGGCGATGTCTTTGCCGACCTTGGTTTCGCTGTTGTGGAACGCCGGCAGGCGGTGCATGAACTTCACGCGCGGATTGCCCGAGGCCTTCATCATGGCGGCATTGACCTGGTACGGCAGCAATTGCTCGATACGCTCGTCCCACGCTTCCACCGGCTCACCCATCGACACCCAGATGTCGGTGTGGATGAAGTCCACGCCCTTGACCGCGGCTTTCGGGTCTTCGGTGATGGTGATGCGTGCGCCGCTGTCTTCGGCGAAGGCTTTGCACTGGGCGATGAAATCAGCGTGTGGCCACAAGGCTTTCGGCGCGGCGATGCGCACGTCCATGCCCAGTTTTGCACCGATCATCAGCAACGAATTGCCCATGTTGTAGCGCGCATCGCCGAGGTAGGCGTAGCTGATGTCGTGCAGCGGCTTGTCGCTGTGTTCACGCATGGTCAGGGTGTCGGCGATCATCTGCGTCGGGTGGAATTCAGCGGTCAGGCCGTTGAACACTGGCACGCCGGCAAACTTGGCCAGCTCTTCGACGATTTCCTGTTCGAAGCCACGGTACTCGATGGCATCGAACATCCGCCCCAGCACGCGGGCGGTATCTTTCATGCTTTCCTTGTGGCCGATCTGCGACGACACCGGGTCGATGTAGGTGACGTGAGCGCCTTGGTCATGGGCCGCCACTTCGAAGGCGCAACGGGTGCGGGTCGAAGTTTTTTCGAAGATCAGCGCGATGTTTTTGCCTTTCAGGTGCGGACGCTCGGTGCCGGTGTACTTGGCGCGCTTGAGATCGCGGGAAAGGTCCAGCAGGTAATTGAGCTCGCGTGTGGTGTGGTGCATCAGCGAAAGCAGGCTGCGGTTGCGCATATTGAAAGCCATGATGGATCTCCTTGGGTTTCGGTTATCCGCCTGCTTCACGCTTTATGAGCGTGAAGCAGGGCATTGAAATTAATAGTCGATCGGGTCGCGAATAATCGGGCAGGTCATGCAGTGGCCGCCGCCACGTCCGCGTCCGAGTTCGCCGGCACTGATGGTGATGACTTCCACACCGGCCTTGCGCAGCAGGGTGTTGGTGTAGGTGTTGCGGTCATAACCGATCACTACGCCAGGCTCCACGGCCACCACGTTGTTGCCGTCATCCCATTGCTCACGCTCGGCGGCGAAGCTGTTGCCGCCGGTTTCCACCACGCGCAGGGCTTTGAGGTTGAGAGCCTTGGCCACGGTGTCGAGGAAGTTGGTTTCTTCGCGACGGATGTCGATGCCGCCTGGTTTGCCTTCGTCGGGGCGCAGGGTGAAGGCGACGATCTGGTTGACCACTTCCGGGAAGATCGTCACCAGGTCGCGGTCGCAGAAGCTGAACACGGTGTCCAGGTGCATGGCCGCGCGGGATTTTGGCAGGCCGGCGACGATGACTTTTTCGACGGCTTTGTTCTTGAACAGATTGACCGCCAGTTGGCCGATGGCCTGACGGGACGAGCGCTCGCCCATGCCGATCAATACCACGCCGTTGCCGATCGGCATCACATCGCCGCCTTCAAGGGTTGCGCTGCCGTGGTCCTGGTCCGGGTCGCCATACCAGATCTGGAAGTCGGCGTTGGTGAACTGCGGGTGGAATTTGTAGATGGCGGTGGTCAGCAGGGTTTCCTGCCGGCGTGCCGGCCAGTACATCGGGTTCAGGGTGACGCCACCGTAGATCCAGCAGGTGGTGTCGCGGGTGAACTGCGTGTTGGGCAACGGCGGCAGAATGAAGCTGGAGTGGCCCAGGAAATCGCGGAACATCTGAATGGTCTTGCCGCCAAAGCTGTCCGGCAAGTCGTCGGCGGAGACGCCGCCGATCAGGAACTCGGCGATTTTCCTCGGCTCCAGGCTGCGCAGCCAGGAACCGGTTTCGTTGACCAGGCCTAGGCCTACCGAGTTGGCGGTGATCTTGCGTTCCAGAATCCAGTCGAGTGCTTCGGGGATGGCGACGATGTCGGTCAGCAGATTGTGCATTTCCAGCACTTCGACATTGCGCTCGCGCATTTTGGTGACGAAGTCGAAATGGTCACGTTTAGCCTGTGCGACCCACAACACATCATCGAACAGCAACTCGTCGCAGTTGTTCGGGGTCAGCCGCTGGTGGGCCAGACCTGGGGAGCAAACCATGACTTTACGCAGTTTGCCGGCTTCGGAATGTACGCCGTACTTAACTTTTTCCGTGGTCATTACAGTGATCCTCCAGATGACAAATAAGTCGGGTGTTACAGAGTCAGGAAGCCGTCATACAGCCCGTAGGCGGCCACCAGGGCGCCCACGACGACGGCTGCAAAAATCAGCTTCTCGACGTTGGTGAAAACCGGTTTGTTGACTTCAAGCTTAGCCTTGGCGAAGAGGATCGCGCCGGGCGCATAGAGCAGGGCGGACAGCAGCAGGTATTTGACGCCGCCGGCATAGATCAGCCAGATCGCGTAGATCAGCGCGATGGCGCCGATGAACAGGTCCTTGTTGCGTTCTGATGCCGCGTTTTCATACGTCTCGCCGCGCACCGCCAGCAGAAAGGCGTAAGCCGCCGACCACAGATAAGGCACCAGAATCATTGAGGTCGCGAGGTAGATCAGCGACAGGTACGTGCTGGCCGAGAACAGTGTGATGATCAGGAACAACTGCACCATCGCGTTGGTCAGCCACAGCGCATTGACCGGCACTTGCTTGGCGTTTTCCTTGCGCAGGAACGCCGGCATGGTGTGGTCCTTGGCCGCGGCGAACATGATTTCGGCACACAGCAGCACCCACGACAGCAGCGCCCCGAGCAACGAGATCACCAGGCCGACGCTGATCAGCACCGCGCCCCAAGGACCGACCACGTGTTCCAGCACCGCCGCCATCGACGGGTTCTGCAGTTTGGCCAGTTCCGGTTGGGTCATGATGCCCAGCGACAGCACGTTCACCAGCACCAGAAACAGCAGCACGGTGATGAAACCGATCACGGTGGCTTTACCCACATCGGTGCGTTTTTCTGCCCGCGCCGAGAAGATGCTCGCGCCTTCGATGCCGATGAACACCCATACGGTGACCAGCATCATTTTGCGTACCTGGTTCATCACGCTGCCCAGGTCCGGGTTTTTCAAGCCCCAGATGTCAGCCGTGAAAATGTCCAGTTTGAACGCGAAAATCGCGATCAGGATAAACAGCCCCAGCGGCACGACTTTGGCGACGGTGGTCACCAGGTTGATGAACGCCGCTTCCTTGATGCCCTGCAGTACCAGGAAATGCACACCCCAAAGCAACACTGAGGCGCCGATCACGGCCGCGACGGTGTTGCCTTCGCCGAAGATCGGAAAGAAGTAACCCAAGGTACTGAACAACAGCACGAAGTAGCCGACGTTGCCCAGCCAGGCGCTGATCCAGTATCCCCAAGCGGAAGAGAAACCCATGTAGTCGCCGAATCCGGCTTTGGCGTAGGCGTAAACACCGGCGTCCAGGTCAGGTTTGCGGTTGGCGAGTGTCTGGAAGACGAAGGCCAGGGTCAGCATGCCGACCGCCGTAATGGCCCAGCCGATGAGCACGGCACCGACGTCGGCACTGGCGGCCATGTTCTGGGGCAAGGAAAATATCCCACCGCCGATCATGGAGCCGACAACCAACGCAACGAGTGCGCCGAGTTTCAGTTTTCCGGGGGTTTCAGACATTGTATGACTCCAGTGCAGGAGAAGAAGAGGACCAGTTTAATTTGATGGGCTGTTCAATCATCTGACTTAGATCAAGTAATGCTCGAATTTCATTGTTGATTAATGACTTACGCAAACTTTGCGAGCATAAGTCTGTGGTCTGAGAGGCCCGTTCCAGAAGCCGCTGAGCAAGGTTTAATAATAGAGCGTCGCCATTGTGATTTAGACGCTAGTCCGTTTTCCTGTTTTGGCAAGTGCGGGCAGCTGAATGTCGCGTGGTATCGATTTATTAGGATCTGCTCACGCCTGTGCTATTTAAAGATGCTGGCATAGTGCGATTGGCTATAAATAAAACTCAGGTTGGCGTTAATTGATAAACGTAATTACGCTTTAGCCATTTAGTTAAAACTGATTTATGTGACGTTCGCGTGGTGAAAGTCGCGATGGAAATGGAGGCGCAGGAATGTCGCAACCGATGCAAAAACTCGGCTTGAGCGCGCTGATCGCTTTGGTGGTGGGGTCGATGGTTGGCGGCGGGATTTTTTCCTTGCCCCAGAACATGGCGGCGCGCGCCGATGCCGGGGCCATATTGATCGGTTGGGCAATCACCGCCGTGGGCATGTTGGCGCTGGCCTTTGTGTTCCAGACCCTGGCCAATCGCAAACCTGAACTGGACTCCGGGGTGTACGCCTACGCCAAGGCCGGTTTCGGCGATTACATGGGATTTTCATCGGCCTGGGGATACTGGATCAGCGCCTGGCTGGGCAACGTCGGTTATTTCGTTTTGTTGTTCAGCACCCTCGGTTACTTCTTTCCAGTGTTCGGCCACGGCAACACGCCAGTCGCCATCGGCTGCGCCTCGGTGCTGTTGTGGGCGGTGCATTTTCTGGTGATGCGCGGGATCAAGGAAGCGGCGTTCATCAACCAATTGACCACCGTGGCCAAGATCGTGCCGCTAATCATGTTCATCGTCATTGCCGCCGTGGCGTTCAAGGCCGACATCTTCACCCGTGACATCTGGGGCCGTAGCAACCCGCATTTCGGCGGTGTGATGGAGCAGGTGCGCAGCATGATGCTGGTGACCGTGTTCGTCTTCATCGGCATTGAAGGCGCCAGTGTGTATTCGGCCCGCGCGCAGAAACGTTCGGACGTGGGCCGGGCGACTGTCATCGGTTTTGTCGGTGTGTTGGCGCTGCTGGTGCTGGTGAATGTGTTGTCGCTGGGGATCATGAGCCAGCCCGAATTGGCCACCCTGCAGAACCCGTCGCTGGCTGCGGTGCTGGAACACATCGTCGGCCCCTGGGGCGCTTTGTTGATCAGCATTGGCCTGGCGATTTCGCTGCTCGGTGCGTTGTTGTCCTGGGCTTTGCTGTGCGCCGAGATCCTCTTCGCCACGGCCAAAGACCAGACCATGCCAGCCTTCCTGAAGAAGGAAAACGCCAACCACGTGCCGGTCAATGCGCTGTGGCTGACCAATGTAATGATTCAGATTTTCCTGCTGATCACGCTGTTTTCGGCCGGGACGTACACCGGCCTGATCTACCTCGCGTCATCGATGATTCTGGTGCCATACCTGTGGTCGGCGGCGTATGCGGTGTTGTTGAGCGGGCGCGGCGAAACGTACGAGCACGCCTCGGGCGAACGCACTAAGGACCTGATGGTCGGCGGCATCGCGCTGTGTTACGCAATGTGGTTGCTGTATGCGGGTGGGGTGAAGTACTTGCTACTGTCGGCGCTGCTGTATGCCCCCGGCGTGATTCTGTTCGCCAAGGCCAAGCACGAGCAGGGCGAGCCGTTGTTCACCCATGTCGAGAGGGGGATTTTTACCTGCGTGAGCATCGGCGCGGGGCTGGCGGCGTACGGGTTGTACAGCGGCTTGCTGTCGTTGTGAGGGTGTTGCTGGCGTATCAAGCGGTCGATGGCGTTAACTCACGCAGCATCGACCTGCTCGCGATAGTTGTCTGAAAGTCACCACCACTTCGCAAGATGGGAACCCAATTCAGTCGCTGGAAGCGCCCACTGCAGCGGCGTCCCGGTGATTTTCAGTGGCACATGAAGCCGATGCGCCGGCCCCCAGGGTGTCTGCTCGACCAGCAAACCCTGATCGTTTTCATCCTCTGCCCGTAACGCTTCGTCTGTGCCCGGGCCATTTTCAATCAGCAGTTTTGCGGTGCGCGACAGTGACAATCTGGCCGATCCGCCACGGCCCAACAACGTGATCGCCGCGGCCGCCATCAAATACCCCGTCGCATGATCCAGAGCCTGCACCGGCAAGGGTGTCGGCTTGTCTGCGTTTTTCCAGCGCATGCCCGCTTCAGCAATCCCGCTGCTCATCTGCACCAGACTGTCGAACCCTCGACGGTTCTGCCACGGACCGCTCCAGCCATAGGCGTTGAGGCAGACATCAATCAGCCCCGGGGCCAGTCGTTGTCGCTCGGCGACGCCGTAGCCCAATCGTTCCAGTGCATCGGCGCGGTAGCCGTGGAGCAAGATGTCGGCGTCCTTGAGCAGGCTGTCGAACACCGCTCGATCGCTTGCGTCGTGCAGGTCCAGACGCGCGCAGCGTTTGCCCAGCGTGACTTCCGGCACCACGCCCGGTTCGTTCCAGGTCGGCGGGTCGATGCGCAAGACATCGGCACCGAGACCGGCGAGGAAACGGCTGGCGATGGGACCGGCCAGCACACGCGTCAGATCCAGCACCTTGATGCCTGCCAGCGGTTGCGCCACCGAACCCTGCCAAGGTTTTGCGGCTTGGCTGTTGCTGGCACTGAACTGAATCAACGGTTCGGCGTTCACTGCCAAACCTTGGGGATGCGTCTGCCATTGCGCCCAAGTGCGCATTTCGGCGGCACAGCCACCAGCGTCGACAACGGCCTGCTCCAGATCGGATTTCGCCCACTGCGCAACCTGGCTCGCCATCGCGGCGCGGTCGGCACAAGCGCCGAGCACCCGTTCGGCGGCGGCACGATGATGCGGTGCATTGGTGTGCAAGCGGATCCAGCCGTCCCGTGTCGCGTAGTCACCGGCCACCGGGTCCCACATCGGTGGAACGCTCCAGCCAACAGGACGGACCGAGGTTGCAAACCAGAAAGACGCCAGGCGGCGGTCGACTTCAAGGGGGGGTAAACGGCCGGTGTGTTGTTGCAACAGCTCACTGACCGCTTGGCCGGCTGCGGCAATGCTGGCGCACGCCAGGTCAGTGACGGCAAACGCCGAGGGCAGGGCGCCGCTCGATGTGAACGGAATCGACGTGTGGGGCAAGCCGAGTGCGGCTTGAATGGACGTGAGTAAACCAGTCATTGAAGGCCCTCCGGAACGAGAGCCCGAGCATAGATCAAAAAACTGGCTGCCCAGATGAAATTCCCAGGTGATAGATCGTTCCCACGCTCCGCGTGGGAATGCAGCCCGAGACGCTCTGCGTCTCAGAAGCGGACGCAGAGCGTCCATTGAGGCATTCCCACGCGGAGCGTGGGAACGATCAGATACAGGGGGTTGGCAGTGCAACTTTAAACGCGGAACTGGTCCATCAATTTCATCTGCTGGGTGGTCAGCGAATTAAGCTGGCTGCTGATCTGCGCCGATTGAGTGGCTTGGCCCGTCAGGGTTTCGGTGACGGTGCGGATCGCCGAGACGTTGCGGTTGACCTCTTCGGCCACGGCGCTTTGTTGTTCGGCGGCGCTGGCGATTTGCAGGTTCATGTCGCTGATCACGGTGACCGCGTCGCTGATTTTGCTCAAGGCCTGGACCGCTTGTTGAATCTGCCCGGCGTTGCTGTGGGCCTGGGTCTGGCTCGAATGCATGGTGGCGACCACGCCGCGAGTGCCGGACTGGATGCGCTCGATGACGATGCGAATTTCTTCCACCGAATCCTGGGTCCGTTTGGCCAGGTTACGCACCTCATCGGCCACCACCGCAAAACCACGACCGCTCTCACCGGCACGGGCCGCTTCAATAGCCGCGTTGAGGGCCAGCAGGTTGGTTTGTTCAGCGATGCTGCGGATCACTTCCAGCACCGAACCGATCTGTTCGCTGTTGACCGCCAGCGCTTCGACTTCGGTCACGGCTTTGCTGACTTCGTCGGCCAGTTGATTGATGTCGCGAGTGCTGCGCTCGATGATCGACATGCCGTCGCGGGCCGATTGATCGGCGCCTTTGGCAGCATTGGCCGCGTTCGACGCGCTGTTGGCGACGTCGTGGGCGGTGGCGCTCATTTCGTTGGACGCGGTGGCGACCTGGTCGATTTCGCGGAACTGCACCTGCATGCCTTCGCTGGTCTGGCGGGCGATCTCCGAAGACTGGTCGGCAGTGCCTCGGGCGTCGGTGATGCTCTGTTTGATTTGCGCGATGGTCGGTTGCAGCTTGTCGAGGAAGCGGTTGAACCAGCTCACCAATTCGCCCAGTTCGTCTTTCTTGCTGTAGTGCAGGCGCTGGGTCAGGTCACCGTCGCCGCTGGCAATCGCCTTGAGCATTTCGGCGACGCTGTTGATCGGGCGGGTCACGCCGGACGCGGTGAGCCAGATCAGCAACAGGCCAATCAGCCCTGCAACAATAGCCACCAGCACCGCTTTGATCGTGCCGCTTTGCTGGGCCTCATCGAGCACTGTTTGCAGCTTCACCGAATCGGCCAGCAACACTTGTTTGGGCAAATCGATAACCACGCCCCAGGCCTTGGAATCGTTGATCGGGCTGACCGGGAACACCGCACGGATCAAGTCGCCCTGTTCGAGAATCTTCGGCGTGCCGCCGCTGAGCAGTTGCAGGATGTCCTTGCCGTCTGCGCCCAGGGTCTCGCCGATGTTTTTGCCGACCTTGCTGGCGTCGACACTGTAACCGGCGAGCACGCCGCTGCCGGAGACAATCAGCATGTGCCCGGCGCTGTTGAACAGCTCACGCTGGGAATCGACCGCTGCAGCTTGCAGCGCGTCCAGAGCAATGTCCACACCGACCACGCCGATGGATTTGCCGTCCACCAACAGCGGCACGGAAATAGTGGTCATCAGCATTTCCTTGCCGCCGACCGTGTCCGCATACGGGTCGAGCAGGCAGGTGCGCTTGCTGTCGCGAGGGCAGGTGTACCAGCTGTTGTAGGGCGTGCCGCTGAGGCTCAAGGTGGTTTTGGTCATGTCGTCTTCGACCATGATCGTATTCAGCCCGGTCCCGCCGGCACGGCTCCAGTAACTGGCGAAACGTCCGACTTCGTTGGACTGGCGGGCAGCATCGTTGGCGAACTCGCTGTCCTTGCCGTCCAGCCCGTTGGGCTCGAACGCCAGCCAGATCCCCAGCACCTTGCTGTTACGCTCGAAGGCGGTTTTCAAGCTCTGGTTCAGCTCTTCACGCAGGGCGCCGGCTTCAATCGAACGCTTGGCGGCCATGTTGCGCATGTCTTTGATCTGGTCGGCGAGGGCGGTCACCACCAGCAGGTTTTCACCGAACGTCTTCTGCACCCGCACCGCTTGCTCCGCCGCTTTGGACTGCAGCAGATTCTGCACGCTGTCCGTCAGCATCTTGCTGCTGGCGGCACTGGCCAGTTCATCGTTCTGATTGGTCTGGTAGAAGTTCATGCTGACGATCAGCGCGATCACACCCAGCAGGCACAGACCGGACAGCAGGACGATTTTCAGGCGGATGGAGAGAGTGTCGAACATGGGGCGAACTCGCAAATGGATGAGGTGTTGGCTATGGGTCGAATTCGACCCGATCGCCAAATCCATTCAGCGCCATTCAATGCACATCGGCGTGCGGCGAGGATGCATGATGGTGGCTCCGACGAGCGGTCATGGTTGATCGTTTGCGCAGGAAAATGCCCTGAAAATGGCAAAAAAATCAGGAGATTATGCAGAGCCGTAACAGGTGGATCTGCTGGTGCAAGCCATTGATTCGAGCGAATGACAACGGCTTGTCATCCGCTCGAGTGATCAATGATTGAGGGGGAAGGGTTATGCGCGACCCAGCAGATAGGTCGCGTAATCGGGGATGCGGTGCTGGTGCGCCTGATCCATCATCGGGCTGCTGAGCAGGTAGTCGGCGCTGCATTCGTTGCAGGCCACCGGAATGTTCCAGACTGCCGCGACCCGCAATAACGCCTTGATGTCCGGGTCGTGTGGCTGCGGTTCGAACGGGTCCCAGAAAAACACCAGCATGTCGACCCGCTGTTCGGCGATGCGCGCGCCGAGCTGCTGATCACCGCCCAAGGGACCGCTGATCATGCTTTCCACTGGCAGGTCCAGGCGTTGCTGCAATAACAACCCAGTGGTGCCGGTGGCGACCAGCTCGTGTTGCGCGAGCCTGTCTTTCTGCCGCTCGGCCCAATCCAGCAAAAACACCTTGCAGTGGTCATGGGCGACCAAGGCGATACGCTTGCGCGCCGCCATGGTCTTTTGCGTGAAGCTGATACCGATCATCGCTGCTGCTCCTGCTTTTTCACGGCGGATTACTCAGCGTTGCACAGCGCCAGGCAGTTATCGAGCATGCGGTTGGAGAAGCCCCACTCGTTGTCGTACCAGGCCAGCACCTTGAGCAGCTTGCCGCTGGACTTGGTGTGGTTGGCGTCGAAGATCGACGACAGCGGGTTGTGGTTGAAGTCGCTGGAGACCAGCGGCAGGGTGTTGTAGCCGAGAATCTTCGAATGCTGGCTGGCTTCTTTGAGCAGCGCGTTGACTTCGTCAGCGCTCGCTTCGCGTTTGAGTTGCACGGTCAGGTCGACCAGCGAGACGTTGATCACAGGAACGCGCACCGCCATGCCGGTCAGTTTGCCCGCCAGTTCCGGCAGCACCAGGCCGACCGCTTCAGCGGCGCCGGTCTTGCTCGGGATCATGTTCTGTGTGGCCGAACGGGCACGGTATGGGTCGGTGTGGTAGACGTCGGTGAGGTTCTGGTCGTTGGTGTAGGCGTGGATCGTGGTCATCAGACCGCTTTCGATGCCCAACTCGCGGTGCAGCACCTGAGCCACAGGCGCCAGGCAGTTGGTGGTGCACGAGGCGTTGGAAATGATTTGGTGCGATTGGCGCAGAATGTCGTGGTTGACCCCGTAAACCACGGTGGCGTCGGCGCCTTTGGCCGGTGCCGAGATGATCACTTTGCGTGCGCCGGCCGTAATATGCGCGGCGGCTTTGGCCCGGTCGGTGAACAAACCGGTGCATTCGAACACAACATCAATTTTTTCCGCGGCCCAAGGCAGGTCGGCCGGGTTACGAATGGCGCTGACGGAAATACGGTCGCCGTTGACGGTCAGGCTTTCCTGATCGTGCTGGACATCGGCGTCGAACGTGCCGTGAACAGTGTCGTACTTGAGCAGATGGGCATTGATCGAGCTGTCGCCCAAGTCATTGATGGCAACGATCTGCAGATCCTGGCGATAGCCTTGGGTATACAGTGCGCGAAGGACGTTGCGGCCAATTCGGCCAAAACCATTGATTGCGATTCGAAGAGTCATTTAACAGGGCCGCCGTCGTTTTGTTGTTGGAATTACAAGATTATTCGCATAAAAATAGAAAACAAGCCTTTTTAATGGCAATATTTTGTTCAATCTACAACGAGTGACCTGAATCAACTGGTCCGACC
>Ga0157371_10003053_pt1 | contig 15542 bp, 26 predicted proteins | sample C45metaG_FD_113462 | JGI IMG/M metagenome (GOLD analysis project Ga0157371, IMG submission 113462) | Corn rhizosphere microbial communities from Kellogg Biological Station, Michigan, USA - C4-5 metaG | ecosystem: Host-associated > Plants > Roots > Rhizosphere > Soil | place: USA: Michigan...
CCAGGCACGCCGCCTCGCGCTTGAACTCAGGGGTAAAGGTACGACGTTGCTTGGTCATCAGACACCTCTCTGTGGCGAGCATTCTCGCCTAAATGGGTGTCCGGTTTCATTAGACCACTACAATGTCAGCTCAGGAATATAACATCATCCGCCATACCTCTCTATCGGAAATCGGCGCCATTCCAGCTTGGAAACTGGCTGCGTTTCTGATCAGGTGCCCCGTCGCGCTGCGGGGCCCTTTGATTGCCGCCCGACTCATAAGTTCCAAGTAAATCTTGACTAGTTTCAACCTCCGCACGAATATGATGGCAATCAACCACTATCCTCCTGCTTGAGTAAGCACCATGCCAGACAGCCTGCAGCGTCAACAACCATTGCCTCCCCTGGAAAATTCTCAACTAGAATCTTTGGCAAGCCTGGTTCCTCGCATGGTGGATGCCCCAATGGAAGCAAATTCTGCTCGTAGCGCGGCTTTCCTGGAGTTCACGAAGAACGCAGCCACAGCCGCTCTAATCCTCGGCATCATGTATTTCCTGGCGACAATCTAAAACGACTGATAGCCCCAAGCCCTGCCAATCGCAGGGCTTTTTTATGCCTAGGTGACAGGTCACACCTCAACGACGAAAGATCGAATACCCATTGCTTCGGCGAAAATTTCCAACCGCGCTGAGACTGGCCCAGGTCCGCACGGATTCACGCCTGGAGCGTACCGGTAGCCAGTGGCTGGTTGGGCCGCCAAGGCGGATTGCTACTGACCATTTTTCCCCATGGCGACTGACCCGCGTATCACGCACGGCACCGCTGTCGACCATCACGCGCAGTGCATCTTCGTGAATACCCTCACGCATTTGAGGCCTCATCCGCGATCGCCTGCAGGCGTGCCTCGAGCGTAACGTTCATTCGTACCACAACTTGATGAGTGTCCAAAGGGTCATGATGCCAAGTTACCTTGACGATCGACTGCCGCTCGGATGATTTCGGCCAACAGTTGTGCCCGACGGCGCTCATCAATCAACCGACTATCGACCAATGCCTCTGCATAGCCTTCGGCCCGGCCGATCCGCTGATTCAACTGGGTCGAATCGGGCGAGACGCGCAGGTCATCAACCAGCTCACGGAATTTGACTCGGTGGACATCGGCCATGTTATCGAGAGGATCGGATTGATCGTCGATGGCCTCGATGTAGAACGCGGCCTGGCCGGGTGAATTGTCGTCGTTTTGCATGGGCCCCTCCTTCTCGAGTGAGGGGGCCATAGTGCGCAAAACCACAGCCCCCGGTAGTGGTAAACCAGTATAGGGGGTTCTGGTAACCATAGATCATAAAAAAGCCCCCCACTTGTCTGCTTAAAGTGGGGGGCTAATTAACATAGCACCCGTTATGTACTGAATCGCCCCTGGTTTTCTAGACACTCTCCAGGCTCACTGTATAACGCTTTTCAAACTCTACCGGGGACAGCTGATTGTTGAAACCATGACGTCGTCTTGAGTTGTAAAACATCTCGATGTAGTCGAACACATCACCGCGTGCATCCTGCCTTGTGACATAGATTTTCTTCCGTACTCGTTCCCGTTTCAGAAGCTGGAAAAAGCTTTCAGCGACGGCGTTGTCATGGCAGTTACCTCGGCGGCTCATGCTGGCAACCAGGTTGTTGGCCTTCAAAAAGCTGCGCCAATCAGAGCTGCTGTACTGGCTGCCCTGGTCGGAGTGAATCATCACCTCGTGCTTCGGTTTACGCCTCCAAACCGCCATCAACAGTGCATCAATAGCTAAGTCGCTAGTCATTTGTGACTTCATTGACCAGCCCACAACCTGACGTGAAAACAGATCGAGCACCACGGCCAATACAGCCAACCCTCATAAGTTCGGATATAGGTGATGTCGGTGACCCAGACTTTGTTGGGCTCTCTGACATTGAATTGACGCTTCAGTAAATTGGGTGAGGCCATGGCTGGTTTGCCGCCGTATTTTCCCGGCCTCCGTCGATACCCAGTTTGAGAGCGCAAACCTTCAAGGCGCATCAACCGAGCTACCCGATGACGACCACAGCTCTCACCAACCTCACGCAAGTCATCATGGATCTTGCGATAGCCATAAACACCGCCGCTTTCCAGCCAGGAATGCTTGATCAAACCGAGCAGTCGGTGATCGTCTTTGACCCGGGCAGATTTCGGTTCGCACAGCCACGCATAGTAGCCGCTGGGATGAACCTTCAACGTCAGGCAAAGCCGTCGAATGGAGTAGTCATCCGCTAGCTGCTTGATAAAAGCGTACTTCAGCCGCACTCCTTGGCAAAGTACGCGGCGGCCTTTTTTAAGATATCTCGCTCTTCAGTAACCCGCTTGAGTTCGGTTCGCAGCCGGCGAAGCTCAGCCTGCTGATCATCGTCTTGCAGCTGCTGCTCCTGGGGTTTGCTATAGCGTTTGATCCAGGCATACAGGCTATGGACGGACATCCCGAGCCGCGCAGCCACGTCGGCCACCGCCTTACCTTTTTCGGTCACTTGTTTGACCGCTTCAATCTTGAACTCTTCGGGGTAACGTTGGTTGCTCATGACACCTCCTGATTGACCTCATTATGAGGCTTGAAGGTGTCTACGAAACCAGGGGCGATTCAGCCGCTGGGTTAATAGCGATCACTTCTAGATAGAAATGTGTACCTAGCCGCAGCAGTTTGTTATGTGTTCCCATAAGCGGATGGCAACCGCCTGGTTGAAGCTCAACGCCCAGTAGCTGACTGACGAAGCGGTCACCCGCTACCAACGTAGGCGCCACGATGACTAAGTGATCCAGCGAAGTCTCCATGGTGGCCCCCAATCGCCATAGGCGTCGTTGTAAAAAGGTATATCGGTCGGGCTGCTAGCCTCACCTCTCACCGTAGCGAGGTGTACTGACGGCCATTGGCGTCGAAATTATCATCGGCCAGCCACCGTTCAATAAGGAGCTTGTTAGCTGGCCATTCTTCTGAAACTTGAGCATACCAAGCTGTATCACGCCATCTGCCTTTGATAATTTGAGCTTGACGCCAAATCCCCTCAAAGGAAAATCCTAGCCGTAGCGCCGCATTTCGAGAGGGCATATTGAGCGCGTTACACCGCCAAGCGACTCTGTTGAAGCCAATAGAAAAAGCGTGGTCAATAAGCAGGTATATCGCCTCGGTTGCGGATCGAGTCCGCTGCATTTCTGGTGAGAACCAGATGCTGCCTATTTCAAGAGCGGCGTTATCCGTATCGATGTCGCAAAACGAAATCCATCCGCTAACGTTTCCGTTGAAGGGTAGAACAGAAAAAAATGGCTGGTCTATAAGCCCTTCAAGTCTAGCCACATGTGCTTCGAAGTCCTCGAAGGATCCGAACGGGCCGTAGCCGAGATATGTCCAACTCTCGTCCGCCTTTTGCGCAGCGCGCCATAGTTCATGCGCGTGGCTCTTGGTCATGGGCATGAGCTTGACACTCCGACCAACATGGCTCCGCTTGGAAGGGGGGCGACATTCAGGTGCAGATGCGATGGGCCCGATAGGCAGTGAAGGCATTGTCCCTTCCATAGTGAATGTCTTCCGTGGGTTGCTAGACGACCGACGGCCTTGCTGGCCGTTACCGCCATTGATCAAGTGCTGCCACATTATTGTGAACAGGTTAGTGCAGTGCAAGACGCGATGTTCAGACGTTTACTGCCATCCGGGACTTTCGTCTTGGCTGACTCGTTAGGTACGAAATCGAACGGGAAAAAGCAAGGTGACTTCGCTGAACGCTTACGCTGAAGGATGGGGTTGGGCATGATTAAGCCGGAAGGCGTATTTTCGAGCATGCAAGGTATCCTGAGTGGCGTGTGCCCTGTTGCGTAGAGTGCGAGCAAACCTCGAGCCGCACTGATCTCGACACATGACTGGGCTTATGACAGAGCTGATCAGTGCTCTCACCTAAGGCCAGATGGGCGCGGGCTTTTGGCCTTGTTCCCATTTTTCGGCCAGTGCCTCGGCCTTGAAAAACCAGTGTTTCTGAAAACTATCGATATCGCCTAGGCCGGTGAGAAAGCCTCTGTCCTCAGTTACGACTAAGGCCGGTAACTGCAAAAAGCGGTAGAGATCAGCATCGATCCCGTCGTTGCGCTTTTTCTTCGACGTTGGATTATAGGCGTCCTCTGCTTTTTGCATGCGGATGAACTGTCGGCACAGGTATCGACTCTGCAGGTGTAGACGTACCGACATTGATGGCACTAACGAGCTCCATGTATCCTGTGCGCTTGCCATTCCCTCAAGCATCCCAGCGCTCATAGCTTCCAGATCGAGGGGGCTTGATGGATTCTCAGCGTTGATTTCGTCGATGATCTGCTGCCATCCGCTGAAAAACTCAATCCAGTCATCCCGCTCCTCTTGCAGCACCCATTCCGGCGACTGTTGCTCATCACTATTTTCCTCGTAGCGTTTCAGTCTGCTCCAGCCAGAAAGCGACATTTGCCGGCATTCGTCCTCACTCCACGGATGATTATTCACTTGCAACATGCCCATTAGGTCACGCTTTCCTAGCAGCACGGGTAGCTGAGGGTTTAGAAAACGCTCCAACCTTTGGCATATCCGGTGGTACTCCTCTGCTGTTAACGCATCCCGGCGACGCTGGGCCAGCAGTTCGGCGAGCGTGCCGTCAGCCAGAGAGAACGAATAGCCCTGAACCGACATTTTGGCGAACGTATCGACCCACTGAGGTGGTTGCTCGGGATAAGCGAGGTTGCGTGCTGAGGCAGTATCTAATACAACGATTACCTGATTTTCAGGCACCAGCAAACGATCAGTTTTTTTATCAGTCATGCCGAGCTCAGATAGGTTCATGTATGTAGTGTGCATGATCTAGGGGCGTGTGAGGCATTTCGGCTGTTACCTTCCTTGGGAGAGGGCGAAGTGTGCTCACCGCTCACGAGCTACTGTAAAAAAATCGTTTCAGAATGGGATGGGTGGCAATGCCGATATGGCGCCAACGGGGTGCCTCTGAGATTTCTGCTGTCGGGCGGTCAAACGAGCGGCATTGGCTGCACCCTACGAGCGTACTCGAGCGATTCTTCAGGCTCCCCGTTTTTTCGCTGCGCCTGATAATGCTCGGGTTGCACGCATTGCATTGGATTCGATGATCCAGGTGTTCAGTGGAATAGGTGGACACAATCGCCTTAGCAATGGTGTCAGGAAGGTGTGTTTGCCGGACGCTTGCGGCGCAGCACTCCCAAGGCCTACTCAACGAGTCATGGTCAGCGACGCCCTATCCCGCCAGAGCCCTGCAGCATCTTCCCAACGAACTCAATCGAGCCTCCCAGTTCGCTCTGGATCTCCTCGAATACCGGCTCAAGTGCTGGATGGGCACCTGCGGCTCTTAGCTCAGAGATGAGCCGCAGGAATTCTTGTCCCTGGGCCATTGGCATCTGGATGTTGCAGTAGACAGTGTCTTTGGTATCGCGACTCATGTGTCCTCCGTTTCCAAGTCATACCTTAGCCGAGTTTATAGCAGAGGCGACACAACTGGCTGGGGGGCCCCCGATGGGACGGCTGTCGTGAACAGCGCCGCGTTCGCGTCTCTGCCCTACGGGCTTCCATCCTTGCCTCTGTGGCTGCGCCGGCGCGCTCCGCTTGCATTTTGATCGGTCTTATCATCGACACGTCCAAGGTTAGCAAGGTGGTTGCAGGATCGGAATGAGCATCCTGGGGCACGGCATCACTCTCTCCCAGAAGGTCTGAATAATCGTCCGATTACCGGTATGGTGGTGCTTTCATTCAAGGATGATCCATGGCCACTCACACCGCCCTCAATGCTCAAAAGCACCTCGCTGTCCTAATCGACGCTGATAACGCTCCAGCAGCAATCGTTGAGGGCCTCTTCGAAGAGGTCGCCAAGTATGGCGTAGCCAGCGTCAAGCGCATTTACGGCGACTGGACTGGCCCACAGCTGGGCGGCTGGAAGAAAGTCCTTCTCGATCACTCGATTCAACCAATCCAGCAGTTCGCCTATACCAAAGGGAAAAACGCGACGGACAGCTCGCTGATCATCGATGCAATGGACTTGCTATACACCCGACGTTTTGATGGGTTTTGCCTAGTGTCCAGCGATAGCGACTTCACCCGCCTTGCCTCTCGCCTACGCGAAGAAGGACTCACGGTGTATGGGTTCGGGGAAGAGAAAACACCAAGGCCATTCGTGGCCGCATGCGACAAATTCGTCTACATCGAGCTGCTTCGCGAGGACGGCCTGACGCCGGCTAACGAAGAACCAATTCCCGACCCGAGCCTGCCTGCAGACGCCGTCAAACCTGCCGCGATGGAGAAAACAAAGAAACCGAAGGCACCGGTCGGATTCATCGCGAAAATTCTGGACGATATCGCTGATGAAGATGGTTGGGCACACTTGGGTGCGCTGGGCGCAAATATCACAAAACTACGGCCAGAGTTTGATCCTCGCACCCACGGATACAAGAAGCTAAGCGATCTAATCAAAGGCTATCCGCACGCCTTCGAAATTCAGGCGCGCGGCGCAACGGGTGGCAGCGCTGTCATGTTCGCGCGACACAAACAGCAGTGCAAATGATGAGTCCATCCTCCGTGCCACCCATTGTAACCGTCGAAACGCTCTGCGATTACATTGAAGGGCTAGACGGGCAAAGGACATTTCGGGGTGTGAACAACAATGCCCTGCTGATTCCCTTCGATGCCGTTCTCAAGCTGCTTAATACCTCTCTTCTAGAGCTGATGCGTGCAGCAAGAGTTCACAGGCCCCACCTACCGGTGGACAAAACGCTTTCAAGATTGCTGAAGGAGCCGCAACGGGTTCCGGCTCGGGGAATGCTTTCACGTCTGCTTAGGGAAGCGCCACATCAGCTAATGCTTCATGCTCTTGTTGATCAAGACCGAAAGGGCTATGTCTGGATAACGGGCGAGGCATGGCGCTCACTCTTCCACAGCTCTCTCTTCATTCACCAGACGGCACGGGGTTTCTGGATGGATTTCGTTCAGAACGCCGAAATTCTCAATGCCGTCGATATGCACTCTGACAAGGGGCATTTTGAAAAGCTTCGCGCATACGCCGATTCACCACTGGTTGACCGCTTCGGCTGCTCTGCTGTGCGTGCAGTTTTACACGCCAGGCTGAACTCCGATCCTGCAGAAGAGGTAGCCGATAATGACCAGATCGTCCAGCACGTTGTCGTTGTGGACAGGTTTGCCGTCCTTTTACGCATGCTTGCGTGGCTTGTTGCAGATCTAGTCATAGATATCTGGGAGATGATTCAGCATGACGGCATGCAGGACATCATTCCATTTGATAGCCTGCTACCTGCCATCGATCCGGTCTCCGGCGAGTGGAACAACCCCACAACTAGAGCCCTTGAGCAGTTGGCTAAACGGGCAGGATGGCAAGGCAAACAGCGAGCAATCACATTCCTGGGTAATTTGTGGGATCGTCACGATGCAGAGCAGAAAGAACCAGGCTCGCGCATCAGGTCGTTGAGGAATTGGGAGCAACGTAGAAAGGGACGACCAAAATTCCAAACCTTCTGCAGCCTGGCGAATGCAGTGACGGTGGAACAGGCGCTGCTTGCAGGTGAGTCCGCAGAAGGTCGAGATTACGACACTTGGATGCAAGCTGTAATTCTTCGCATAGGGGAAACGCTTACTGAGACCCTATACGCACTCAACACACTCGGTGTCGAAGCAACTCACATCGTGGGGATCATGGATGCCTATAGGCAGGAGTATCGCATTGCCCGCGAGGCGCTTGGAAAACCTATGAGTCAGCTCTGAGACCGAGACTGCATCTGTGCAGCCTCGATATCTGGTGAACATCAATCAAGAGCCTTTACGGCCACCTTGATTCGGATTCAGTTGCTTGCCGCGATTCCCTTGCGCCTTATCCCAGACTGCATTCGTTCCTGGTGTACCACGATTAGGATTCTTCCGATCAGAGTTAGCATCTTTAGGCGATTTAGGTGTGTTGGCCATCTCAGTTTTCCTCCTCAGAACGATCTTCCCAATCTTCTGGGCGCTCGTCGTAGCCGCGTGATTGCCAGTACGCGTCGTTGTTGTCGTTGAGCTGATTGGCGCGGTTGTCATCGTCGCTTTTGGTGCTCATAGTTTTGCCTCGTAAGCTTAGTTAACCCTTATGGCGGCTGCCTTGGAACGACTTCATTCTTCAAGGGTTGACCGCAAACCAATAGGGAACTGGGAAGGAAATTTTCTTACCCGAGCGCCAGTTCGCTCGAAATCCGCACCAGCTTGCTCCCCTCAGAGAGTGCTAGTGGCTCGGCAGGCTCAGCATCCGCACTGCGCCATGTGTAGTGGTCTAATGAAACCGGACACACATTTAGGCAAGAATACTCGCCACAGAGAGGTATCTGATGACCAAGCAGGGTCGTACCTTTACCCCTGAGTTCAAGCGCGAGACGGCGTGCTTGGTGCTCGACCAAAGCTGCAGCCATACCGAAGCAGGCCGTTCGCTTGGGCTTGTTGAGTCTGAGCGCGGCGCTAGCGCAACAGGATATCGGTCGGTTCCTGCTGCAGCGATACAACTGGCGGCGACCTCATCAGTTCAACAAAGGGCTAGCGCCTGCGGGCGCTGAGGAAAAACTCAATTCAGTGTCCGGTATCAGTTGACCAGTACACTACTTTTTCAATGATATCAGAGATGTATGTTTGCGCTGCGACTTCACTAACTCTTCAGCTCGCCTCAATTTTACAACCAGGCGCAAAGCGTCTACTGCAAAAAAACCAAACGCTGGTAATGTCACCAATAAAAAGACATAATATTTCGGATGCAATTTAAATACTCCGATCACCAAAAATGGGCTTAGTGCTATAACACTAGCTATAAAATATACTAATATCCAAAAAGCTTTTCGCCAAAGTCTTGCAGAATTTTTTGCATATTTTCTTTTAAATGCTATTTGATTTTTATTTTTCTGTAACTCTAAGTAGTGGCGAGCCAACACGTAATCTTTCAAGCGTGAGCTTGGACCCGAAGAAAACTCGAATACCACTCTTGCTGTAGCTGCAATGGCTGCGACACATCCAAATATTTTCAAAACCATTTCAAAATCCATATGCCTTTTTTCATCCACTGAGTATTATTTAAATAAAGTTTTTACAATATATTTAATTATTCTAGCTAGAAAATCAGAGCAATGCAGATTAGCACACGGCTTACCTGACACCCGCCCTTGTTTAAGGCTTTTATAAAGCAAGGTTTAACTATTAATATTATTAAACACATAGAATGTTTTACATAAGCCTTGGATAGCATGGTAGGTTTAGAGTATGACCTCATAGCTATTCTCTATAAGATAGCTCTAATCGGCCATCGCAACTGAGTAAGGCCGTGTACTTAGCATTCGCAACATCTACCGGAACGCCCCACCAATTGGTATGAGTGTCATAGGTAGCGCCTGGCAAGACACGTACCGATTCGATACCACCGGTGGGGGGATGCTGATTGAAATATTGATAAACAGACGACTCAAAAAATTCCTGTTCTTTCTCGGGACAGAACATACTCGTACTGTCGTCGCCACATCCCGCCAAAGTACTCAATACAGAGACAGACAATAAAAACCTCAGCCCTTGCATAAATATCCTATTTATTGATAAATAATTTCACTTACTTAGCACTCATAATAAAAACTAAATGATTAGTTTAGCGACTTCTAAAACTAATTTCCCTAAAAATACAGTTGGCTATATTTTCGGGAAAACTTTTAGACTTAGCAAAATATCAGAAGCTCAGCACTACCAACGCGAATCAGACTTATTTTGCATTAATAGGATACATTAGAGACAAAGCGCAGCGTGTGGAAATTATCCCTTCCGCTGCAACTGTACCTAGGGGACTGGCTCATGTTAGGATTGTCTCACCACGTGGGCGACAATTCGATTTTTCTTAACTGACGCCATTCGGACCATCGAGTACTTGTCTGATTTTAGCAGCCAGCACGTTGGGAAGACAGGGTTTGGAGATCACCTCAAACTCGCGACCATTCGCGTCCGTTCGCTTAATAGCATTTTCGGTATAGCCCGTAGTCAGCAGAATTTTCATATCCGGATACTTCAGCTTTACCTCCCGAGCAAGCACGACGCCGTTCATACCACCTGGCATAATTACGTCGGAAAACAACATGTCAAAATGCCTGCCGCTGGCCAGAATTTCCAAGGCTTGCAAGCCACCCATGGCAATTGACGTGGCATAGCCATGGTCCTCTAGAATGATTTTCGCCAATTCGGCGACATCTTCACGATCCTCGACGATCAAGATAGATTCAGAACCATGTGCACCATCGGGCTTGCGTGGCTCCTCAAAATGCGTAACGCCTTCGCTGTCGGCTGGAAAATAAAGACGTAACGTCGTGCCTACATTTTCTTCCGAATAGATCCTGACGCCTCCCCCAGACTGCTTCGCAAAACCGTATACCATCGAAAGCCCGAGACCTGTCCCTTTACCCTCATCCTTGGTGGTGAAAAACGGCTCCAGAACCCGTGATTTTACGCTTTCCGTCATTCCACAGCCGTTGTCAGTCAGGGCAAGACATACATAACGTCCTGGCATCAGGCCGTCATTGAATCGCGCATTAGCATCTTCAACGTGAAAGTTACGGGTCTGGATGCTGATAGTAGGTTCGTTGCGCCCAAGCAATGCATCCCGCGCATTGATAATAATGTTGAGCAAGGCCACTTCGGCTTGGGTCGGATCGATTCGGCAATTCCACAAGTCTTCTTCCAGATCGGTCTGAAAATCAACTGAATCACCCATAATCCGCTCTACCGTGGCCCGTGCATGCGTCATAAGGTTGTTAAGATTGATGACCCGGCCTTGAAGCTTTTGTTTTCGAGCGAAAGCTAGCAGCTGCTGCGTCAATTCCGATGCGCGCTCAATGGCGTTCTTGGTCATCGACAAATTGCGGATAATGCGTTCACCCTCAATTTTCGGTTTGCGTATCGCCCGCTCAGCCAGATCAACGTATCCCCCCATGACCTGGAGCAGGTTGTTGAAGTCGTGCGCTATACCTCCCGTCAGCTGGCCAAGAGCTTCCATTTTCTGAGCCTGACGCAGTGCATCTTCTGCGTCACGTCGTCGGCTGACATCCAGCTGCGAGGCGAAGAAGTAGGTTAGATCACCCGAATCGTTGTAAACAGGAGAGATGAACAGCGCGTTCCAGAACGAGGAGCCATCCCTGCGATAATTTAGGATCTCTATCGATATATCACGCTCTTCTGAAATGGCCCGCTTTACCTGGGATACTGAATGGCGATCAGTATCGGGGCCTTGAAGAAAGCGGCAATTACGTCCGTACAAATCCTCGGTCCCATACCCAGTCATCTCAACAAACGCCGGGTTCGCAAAAATGATAGGGTTGTCCGGCTGGTTTGGGTCCGTGACTATCATTGGCATTCGAGTCGTCGAGACCGCAGCAAAGAAAATATTTTTGCCTGCAGCCGACAGGTCGGCTGTTTGTGCATTGTCTACACGTTCGTGGAGGTCTTTCGATTGATCCGGCATAGGGGGCGGGTCTGTCCTAGAAACGTGTGGAGCCGAAGGGTTAAAAAATAGACGTATGAAAGGCCAGAATAGTTTTAGGGCGGCCGAATTTTCGTCAAGCCGTGCTTGCAGATACGATTGGCGGGGGGCTGCCTTGCGGCGCAAGCGGTCCTATGGGCCTATATGGACGCTCTCACCCATGGATGGGCGTGCTCGCAAAGGTTATCCACAAAAAATAGGGATTACCCTGTGGGTACTTTTCGGAACCTGCCATAGATTCTGGTTTTGCATCGCATGATCAATAAGTGATCAATCGAGAGCACCAGTGCATAGCCTTTCAGTGAAAGGGGGTCAGTTGGCTCTCACGGTCCACAGCTGATCGAGGCGGGTGGTGTAGCTCCGGCTCATCAGGTCACGGCGCATGGCCCATTCCGGATTTTCCGGTACGCTCGCAGTGCGCAAGGTACCCCGTCCCCAACGTCCGTTGATCTCATCCAGTACGCCCATCAGCTTGTTCGTCGTCGCTGGTTGCCGAACCGCAAACAGATCATCGGTGAACTCACCAGGTTGCCGCAGATCGAGCAGCAGCACCTCGGCTTTGCTGTACCGGTACCCGGGTCGATAGAGATGATCGATCGCTTGCACAGCAGCCTTGGCAAGCAGCCGCACATCGTTGGTAGGGTAGGGCAGCTCGACCATCACGCCATTGGCATAGTGGCTTTCGTCTGGATTGAACATCCCTGTGCGCACGCTGACGCGGATCCGCTTACACAACGAGTTCTGTGCACGCAGCTTCTCTGCAGCTCGCTGCACGTAGGTAGCCACCGCCTCTTTGATGGGCTGGATTTCTGTGAGCCGCGTGCCGAACATCCGACTGCAGCATATCTCCTGTTTGGGTGGGTCTGGGTCATCGAGCTCCAGGCAGGGTGTACCAGCGAGCTCGCGTGCGGTTTTCTCCAGGACCACGCTGAATTTCATTCTGAGGGTGCGCGCGTCGGCTTTGGCCAGGTCCATCGCTGTTTTGATACCCATGGCCTCCAAGTGCGTATTGAGCCTGCTGCCTATGCCCCATACTTCCTTGACGGCTGTATTGCGCAGCACCCAGTCACGCTTGAATGGATCGCACAGGTTTACTACGCCACCTGTATGAGTTTGTAGCCGCTTGGCGGTGTGATTAGCCAGCTTGGCCAAGGTTTTGGTGTGAGCAATACCCACCCCTACCGGAATGCCCGTGCAGCGCAGCACCTTCTCGCGGATGGTACGGCCGAGTAAGGTCAAATCCCCCATCTGGCCAGTAAAATCTGCAAAGCACTCATCGATGGAATATATTTCGCACGGCGACACGATGGATTCTATCAATGTCATCACACGCTCTGACATTTGCCCGTACAAGGCGTAATTGCTGCTGAAAGCCACAATGCCGTTCCGGCGCAGCATGTCTTTGATTTGGAAATAGGGCGCACCCATCTTCACGAAAGGCTTGGCGTCGTAGCTACGCGCAATCACGCAGCCATCGTTGTTCGACAGGACCACGATCGGCGTTTTGGCCAGGTCCGGGCGAAATACCCGTTCACAGCTCGCATAGAAGCTGTTGCAATCGATCAGGGCGAAGACGGGCTCATGCGTACGCATGATCACGCACGCTGTAGCGCACCACACCCCAAATCAGCATCTCGTCGCCTTCCATGATGAAACGCGCTGGATAGGCCGAATTCTCGGACTGCAAAATGACATTCGGGCCTTTGCGGTGCAGCCGCTTGCACACCGGCTCACTGTTAAGCGCAGCAATCACTATGTCGCCATGCTGAGCCTCGCGGCTGCGATCGACGATCACTAGATCACCGGAGTAGATGCCGGCGCCGACCATGCTGTCGCCCTCGATCTTAACCAGATACACGTGCGGAGCTCGGATCTCGAACAGCTCATCCAGAGAGATATGCTTTTCCAGGTGATCGGCCGCCGGCGACGGAAAGCCAGCCGGTACCAGATGCGAATACAGCGGCAGGGGCACTCCCTGTTCCTGCAGGGGGCCAAGAATCGTGTAGGACATACAATCACCATCGGGCTGAGACCTCACGCCACTCGTACGACGTGGAGCGCGTGCCGCGACCAGGCCGGTCGCTGTTCATGGACTAAAATACTGTATCAATAGACAGTACTCTAGCGGATAGGTCAGCCTATGGCATAGCTTTTTGGTGGGTTGCCGCCAAAAGGTCGAGGGTCAGTCTGCTGTAGCAGAGATAGCAGGACCATTTTCCATAGTGATGAGCCTGTCGCAATGCTCCAGCAGCTGTTCAAAAGCGAACCGCTTTTGCAGCCAACAGATGTAAGCGTCATCCAAGGTGCTGGAAGAGGCATGAAAGCCAGATATGACCATCACGGGAATGAGTGGGACAGCTCGTGCATCTTGTGCACGAGATCCAGCCCATCCATGGTTCCAGGCATCCTTAGATCAGTAATGAGCAGATCAGCATCAAAACCGCAGTGCTGGATGTGATTCCACGCTGAATCAGCCTCAGGAGAAGGCATGACATGGTGACCATCCATTTCAAGAAATTCGGTCACAAGGGTCAAGATGATAGGGTCGTTTTCGACCAGGATAATAGAACTCATGGGCAGATCTGTCGGGATGATGCGATGTCGTTGAAATGAATGAATGGATCCTTACGACTGGATTTTTACCCCTCAAACCGATGGACGGGCGGGGTCACTCGTCGGTTGGCACGAAAACTCCCTGCATAGGAGGCATAATGGCACCACACGGTACCTTAGACATCTTCTGCATGAACGCTTATGACGCCAATCACCTGCGGTTGCTTACCCTGATACAAGCGCGACACTGGTCCAAAATCCGTGAGGCCGACATCTATGAACTCCAGGTGTTGATCACGTGCAAATACGTGAACATGTCTAACACTGTAGGTGGTACTCCGACTATGGAGCTCAACCCCGAAGGACGGCATTATCTGCTTCGCCTTTCTGAGCTCCAATTGCATAAAGCAGAGCTGGAAGCGCTTAAGGCCGGCTAATAGCCCCACTATATCTGACATGTCGAACGTAGGTAACCGTCCGGGCAACACACCTTCCTGACACCGTCGCTTGAGGCGATGGTGTCCACCCAAATATAGGTGGACACCATTTTTAGCCTTTTTAAGCGGACGCCCATGCCACAAGAACGCCGTTCCTATTGCAAGTCCTTCAAGGCCCAGGTCATTGCTGAGTGCGCCCAACCTGACACTTCAATTGCCAATGTCGCCTTGACCCACAACCTCAATGCAAACCTCGTCCATAAATGGATTCGGGTGCATGCACAGAAAAACCTGACACTTCAAACCGCCTTCATCCCGGTCAAGACATCGCCGCCGGTGCCGATGCATCAGGCACTTCCTGCCACGATCCGAATCGAAGTGCCGCATTCAAAAGGCGTAGTCGTGGTGAGTTGGCCGGCAGAAAATGCAGCGGCGTGTTCTGCTTTCCTGCGAGACCTGCTGCGATGATCCGCATCGACTCCATCTGGCTTGCCACCGAGCCCATGGACATGCGCGCAGGCACTGAAACTGCGCTGGCGCGGGTCGTGGCGGTGTTCGGTGCGGCGAAGCCGCACTGTGCTTATCTGTTTGCCAACCGTCGTGCCAATCGCATGAAAGTGCTGGTGCATGATGGCTTGGGGATTTGGCTTGCTGCCCGGCGCTTGAATCAAGGACGTTTTTTTTGGCCGGGCGTGCGGCACGGCTCTGAAGTCGAGTTGGATGCAGAGCAACTTCAAGCCTTGGTGCTCGGCTTGCCTTGGCAACGCGTCGGTTCCGGAGCAGCCATCACGGTGCTCTAATTCGCCTGCCATGGCCTGCTTGCCAGCGCAATTGGCCCATCAGTCTATCGCCGCCACTAGCCCTCTCTGGCAAAATCGGCGGCATGACTTCGCATCCGAATCTCGATCAATTAAACCCTGAAGAACTGCGTGCCTTGGCGGCGCAGTTGATCCAGCGCGTCGAGACGATGGACAAGCAAATCACTCATCACAAATCGGTCAACGAGAAGCTGGCCCACGA
>Ga0157371_10003056_pt1 | contig 15529 bp, 11 predicted proteins | sample C45metaG_FD_113462 | JGI IMG/M metagenome (GOLD analysis project Ga0157371, IMG submission 113462) | Corn rhizosphere microbial communities from Kellogg Biological Station, Michigan, USA - C4-5 metaG | ecosystem: Host-associated > Plants > Roots > Rhizosphere > Soil | place: USA: Michigan...
AAATCTAACCAGAACATCTTCAAAATCAGACACCGGACTTGGTAGAGATTATGCTTATAACTGGAGTCAGGGTGTTGGCGAAATATCTACATTTCTTGTTCCTAATATGTATGGGGGTGCAACACAGATTAAACAATTGGATGAGCATTCTCATGTTGCCAAAGCACTGGTGGCAAAGGGTGTTCCCGAAGATCAGGTTAAGGAGATTATCCCTCAACTTCAGCAAGGTTTATTAAGAACCTACTGGGGTGAAAAATCCAGTACTCATGGACCATGGTATTTTGGCTGTATTGTAATCTTTTTATATGTACTTGGGTTATTTATAGTTAAAGGTAAAATGAAATGGTGGATTTTAACTTCCACATTTCTATTCGTGTTTTTATCATTTGGCAGGCATTTCCCGTTAATCTCGGATCTATTCTTTGATTACTTTCCTATGTACAACAAAATGCGGGCAGTAGAATCTATATTGGTTATACCGGCATTAATTATTCCATTACTTGCTTTCGTAGCGCTTAAGCAATTTGTAGATGAGAAAGATAAAGCAAAGGATTTAAGGCAAAAGCTTCTTTATTCACTATACATAACAGGTGGCGGCTTAGTGGTATTTATGCTTATTCCTACGTTGTTTTTTGATTTTAGAGATACATCACATCAGGAAATGGTGAATCATATTGCCGAGGCATTTAAAGCTGATCTAGGATTTGCTAATTCCATAGGCAGTGCATTGATAGAAGACAGGATATCGCTTGCCCGCACTGATGCTTTCAGATCTCTGATTTTTATTTTACTGGGCTTTGGTGTGCTTTGGGCTATACTAAAAGGGAAAGTTAAATCAAACACCGCATTTATTGTTTTAGGTGTGCTGATATTGGTTGATATGTGGAGTGTAGACCGAAGATACCTGAACAACAGTAATTTTTATGATAAATCTGTGCTTGAACAAAATTACCAGGCTACTGCAGCTGATCTTCAGATCCTAAATGATAAAACACTTGATTTTAGGGTTATAGATTTTACAAAAGGTAATCCTTTCTTTGATGCTTCGGCTTCGTACTTCCACAAATCAGTAGGAGGAAGGCACTCCGCAAGACTACAACGCTACGACGAGTTGATTACCGCCCAATTTAGCGAGAAAATAAATGAGCCTGTATTGGATATGTTAAATACCAAATATTTGATAATGGCAGATAAATCCAGTCCAACACCTCAGGCTATAGAAAGAAAAACAGCTTTGGGTAATGCCTGGTTTATTAGTAATATAAGTTACGTTAAAAATGCGGATGAAGAGATGAAAGGTATTGCCAGCTTTGATCCGAAAACAACGGCAATAGTTGATGAGACCTTTAAATCTCAAATTAGTGATGTAAAATCTTTAACTGATACCACTGCAAAAATTCAACTGACAGAATATCATCCGGATCACCTGGTTTATAAGTATAAAAGTGCACAGGATGCGATAGCTGTATTTGCTGAGATTTGGTACGATAAAGGCTGGAATGCATATTTAGATGGCAACAAAATCCCTTATTTTAGAGCTAATTACATACTTAGAGCAGCTAAACTACCTGCCGGAAGTCACAATTTAGAATTTAAATTTGAACCGACTTCTTACCTGGTTGGAGATAAGATATCGATGATTTCTTCTTTAATTCTGGTAATCATTTCAGGTATTGCTGTATTTTTGCATTTCAGGGCTAAGAAAAACACAGCTTCAGTATAAATATTAAACTATAAAGATTGTATTCAAAAGATCAGGCTTCGCAAATAAAGCAGGCTTTCTGGACCGCATATGGGCAGTACATGGCCTTGCAACCTTCTGCAGAAGGATTACGAATTAATTGGGTAAACTATAAAACCGGCATTAAACACCTGGCTTTTAAAATGCAGGTTGATAAAAAATCTGCGTGGATAGGCATTGAAATATCGAATCCAGACCTTAGTATACAGCAGCTTTTATTTGAGCAATTTGAAGAGTATAAGAAACTTTTAAGTGCTACTTTAGGAGAAGAATGGGAATGGGAGATGCATACAACTGATGAGTATGGTAAAACAGTTTGTAAAATTTATGCCGTTTTACCAGCCGTAAGTATATTTAATAAAGAAGATTGGCCAAAACTAATTTCGTTCTTTAAGCCTCGAATCATAGCTTTAGATGAGTTCTGGAGCGATGCACGTTATGGCTTTGAACTATTCAAATAAGCTATATCTAAAGCTCATCATATCTTTCATAACGGGTTTCACCGGTTAGTGTAAGTTCATTGGTCGTTTTGTCAACAGCAAAATCTATATCCATCGTATGATCATCTGTATAGTCTATTGCTGCACATATAGAGTACTCGCTAATCTGATAGGTAGCTTTAAATTTGCCCTTTAAATTGCTGTCACTGCTCAGGCTACCTTCAAGTACCTTAACGTTTTCTATTTTACCTTTACCATATTCGTACTCAAGAATTAATTTATCCAATTCTCCGGTTTCATTTATATGAAACTCTAAAAGCTGGTTAATACCTTCATTACCAGCATGAGCAGTATCAAAAACCGCGGCATCTATTTGTGTTTTTCTGGTGATTACTGACATGGCATAAATATTTATTTTAAACTTAATACAATATTACTGTTAAATATGCGTCTTTGTATTGAGAGCGTTAATTTAGATAAGCGGGAATGGTCGGTATGATTATTCCCGTTTTCTTTTTTATTGCATCCGCTAACGCTTCCCAAAATCAGACGGGCGGATATTTGTAAGCTGATAAAATGCTTTGCTAAATGCCGCCAAACTATTATATCCTGTGGCATAAGCAATCTCGCTGGTTGATTTACTTGTTTGCAAAATCATTTCAATAGCTCTAACCATCCTTAACAATTTTAAGTACTGTAAAAAGGAGATGCTCATTACAGATTGAAATAATCTTGAAAGTGTTCTTTCTGCCATGCCAAATCTTTTAGAAATATCTTCTAATGTAAGTGGTTCATTGTAATGCCTTGCCAAATAGGCTATAATTGGCAATAATCTTTCATTATTTGTAGTAGGTAAGGCAATTGGAAATTCCTTTGCACCAAGCTGAGGAAGCAAGTTCTTTAAAGAAGACAAAAACTGGAAGGGAACCACATTATCAGGAGAGATAAAGCCATTCCATTTCTCAGTATATATTATCATTTCCAGTAAAAGGTTATTGACAGGGTAGATGCCCAACTGCTCAAAAAAAGGCTCTTTGGAGTCGTCCTGGCTGTAAAAATAAATATTTCTGATAACAGTTCCCTGATGCCTCACTTCCAGATAGTGCGTTAAACCAATCGGTACCCATACATAATGCCGGGCAGGAATAATATAGCTCACGTTTTTTATATGGATGTAAGCTACTCCACCCTGCACAAACGTTAATTGTCCTTTTGTATGAGAATGTGCAGGTAATTTACGCTCCAGCTTTTCATGCAAAACAAATATACCATCTGGGTTTAAGTCAATTACATTCAGATATTCTGATGTCTGTAAAATATTCATTGGCTGGAATGGACAAATAATTGGCAATATAGATAAAAATACAGCTTAATTGTATAGCTAACTTTGTGTATTCTTTACACTATATGTACTCCTATAAAAAACACTATGCTCTTATCTCACTCTCAATCCTGCTTTCAACTGCTACATTTGCCCAAAAAGAACACTTAGTAAGCCATTTATCATTAATCGAAATATGGAATAAAGCAGAGGCCAACAGTACAGCTGTCAGAATCCAGAGTTTAAAACTCAATGAATCCGAAGAAGCTATAAAAGATGCCAAAGCAGAAAGATTACCTGATATCGAAGCTGAAGGAGAGTATGCGAGGGTAAGTAATATGCCCATCTATAATAATGGTCTGTTTCATACACCATTACAGTTCGAAGTAGTTCATACTGCTTACAGTTTTGGCGGCAATGCATACCTGAACCTTTATAATGGAAATAAAACCAATCTTAAGATCAGGGAAGAGAAAGAAAAAAGGAACATTTCTGCAGAACAATTAAACCTGACTACTTCCGAAATTAAACTAAAAGCAGCTGCATATTACCTTGACCTGCAAAGAAGTAAAATCTTTAAAGACTTGTTGTTAAAAGACATCAGTGATCAGGAGAAACAACTTGACGAAATCAGACAGCTTCTTAAAAACGGAATAATTTTAAAAAGTGATGTACTGAGAGCTGAGCTTAAGCTATCGCGCCAAAAAATGTCGCTATTACAAATTGATAATGATATAAATATAGCCAATCAAAAACTAACAATACTAATTGGCGAGGAAGATGGTTTTGAAATATTACCAGACTCATTAACCAATGGAGGTTTGGATATTAAAACATATTCAGAATATCTGAATGAGGCAGTAGCCCACTCATATGAGCTAAAAATCTCAAAAAATGAAATTGAGTTAAATAAGCTGGAGCTCAAAAAAGTAAAGGCAAACGTTTCTTTTAAAGTGGGACTTTTTGCTAATTATGCTTATTCCTATCCACAAATTCAGTTTTATCCTTATTCGATAGCAATGTATGGTCTCGGACTAAGTGGTATAAAAGCAAGTTTTCCTATCTCAGCTTTTTACCACAATAAACATAAAACCAAGGCAGCGGAACTGGTATTTAAGCAACAAGAGGTTGAGCATGAAGCAACAACAGATAAGGTTAGACAGGAAGTGAACGAAGCGTATTTAAGATACAAAGAGGCTATAACACGTATTGAGGTAGCAAAGCAGAATATAAAACAGGCTACAGAAAACCTAAGAATCGTTAACAATACTTATTTCAATCAGTTATCACTATTAACTGATCTTTTGGATGCAGATACACAATTGTTGCAAACCCGTTTTGATTTAGCAGCATCACAAATCGCGGCACAATTACAATATTTCCAATTACAAAAAGCAATAGGCAACCTTTAAAATGCGAACGAAAAAGAAAAACTATACAAGCACTGATCAACTCATCACCAAAATTACCGCCTGGATTGCAGGTATTATTGTAGTTGGTTTAATGATTTGGGGTGCAATTTCATTATTAGATCTTTATAAGTATGAAGAAACCAATGACGCACAAGTAGAAGAATATATAAACCCTATAACTTCTAGAGTAACAGGCTATATAAGAACAATTAAATATGAAGAAAATCAGGATGTCCAGAAAGGTGATACGTTGCTAATTATTGACAATAGCGAATATAAATTAGGCCAGCAAGAGGCCGAAGCTGCATTGTTAAATGCACAGGCGCAGATTAAAGTAATGGAGAGCAATGAGTTAACCACAGCCAAAGCAGCCAGTGTAACGAAATCACAGATTGCTTCTGCAAAAGCTAAATTGCTAAAGCAGCAACAAGATTATGATCGTTATTCAAAGCTTTTTAAAGTGGAATCTGCAACTCTTCAGCAATTGGAAAACAGCAAAGCTGCACTTGATGTTGCAGATGCAGAATATAGATCGGCACTCAATAGCTATGAAACTTCAGCATCTAAAGTAAATGATATTAGATCTCAAAGAGATGTATATCTGGCCGAAATAAAACGTAGAGAGGCATTGTTAAACAGGAACAAGCTAGATGTAAGTTACACGGTAATTACTGCACCATATGATGGCAAAATGGGCAGACGAACAATTCAGGAAGGTCAGCTAATTCAAGCCGGACAAACATTAGCCTTCATTGTAGATCAGGAAGCAGGTAAATGGGTTATTGCCAATTTCAAAGAAACACAGATAGCAAGCATGAAACTAAATGGGCATGCTGTTATCGAGACCGACGCCTTTCCAGGCGAGGAGTTTCAGGGCACAATTGTTTCTTTATCTCCAGCTACCGGAGCCAGATTCTCTTTGCTACCACCCGATAACTCAACAGGGAATTTTGTAAAAGTGGTACAGCGAATTCCGGTTAAAATTAAGTTAGATGATAACAAGAAAATAACAGATAAGCTTAAAGCAGGTATGAATGCTATTGTTGTAATTGCTAAAAATCAATGATCGCTGTAAAACCTGTTTTTAAAAGCTGGGCTCCGGAGTGGTTAATCAGAGGCACAATATTCATCGTAATTTTGCCTTGTTTACTGCTTTTTGGCTTATCTACAGCTAATCCAAACGCAGCAGCAGGCTATTATGGCATTGAGCCGGCTGATGTTCAATACTCTATGATCATTTTTTATGCTGCCGTAGCCAGTTTCTTTGCCTTAGAAAGGCGCTTTTTTGTTTATCTGGCTACCAAAGAGTATTTTTTGGTTGGGATTATATTACAAATCGTTACCTCATACATTTGCTATAATACTCATAATTTACACACTCTTTTTATATTCAGATTTATACAGGGTATGGCCAATTGTGGTACTACAAGCATTTGTATTACCTTGATATTTAGCAGAATACAAAGTGAAAGAGCCAGAGAGATGGGGTATTCTATTTTCTATGGTATGTTATTATGTATAAGCCCGATATCTATTTTACTTACCGCACCTATTGTAGATGCCTACGATTACAATTTCTTGTATAAAGCTATCATATTTTGCTATATACCCGGTGCTATTCTTTTGCTGTCTATTATGAATACAGTACGTCTAAATCGCAAAATTCCACTTTATCAGGTTGATTGGGCAAGTTTTGTACTTTATGCACTAATGCTATGCTTTATCGGTTATGTGCTGGCTTATGGGCAACAATACTATTGGCTGCAGGATAAACGTATATCCAGAAGTTGCGGGGCAATACTAGTACTACTGCTAATTCATATTTTAAGGCAGCTTAATTTAAAAAGACCTAGTCAGAATATGGAGGTATTTAAATACAGAAACTATATAGTTGGGGTGTTTTTAATCTTTGTGCTTTACATTGTTCGTGGCGCACTAAATATTACTAGCCTGTATTTTGCTACTGTTTTAGGAATGGATCCCATTCATATTGCTTATATGATGATGGCCAACATTGGCGGAATTGCAATAAGTGTTTTAATTTCTTCAAGGCTGTTGATTTTAAAAAGACCGATGAGGTTAATCTGGATCTACGGTTTTGGATTACTCCTGATATTTCATATCTGGATGATCTTTTTGTTTAACACTCAGGCAGACGCTTCAACTTTTATAATTCCTTTAATTGTTCAGGGGATGGGAGCGGGTATGCTGATGACTCCCGTAATTGTTTTCGCCGTTTCTTCAGTTCCTGAACGTTTGGGTGGTACAGCATCAGCAGTTGGAGTATTTTTCCGATTTATGGGGTTTTGTAGTAGTATAGCACTGATCAACTATTATCAGCTTTATAATAAAACCAACCACATAAATCGTTTTCAGGAGCACATCACTTCTTTAAATCCCGTAGCCCTTGAAAAGCTTGAAATGTATAAAAGAGCGCTTTTGGCGAAGGGTGCTTCAACCGGACAGGCATCCAAAATTGCCCAGGGATTACTTGGTAAATCTATTGAAATTCAGGCTCAATTGAAATCGGCAATTGATTATTATAAAATTATAAGTGTCTTATTGATTGTTGTAATTCTTATTATAGCATTAATTCCATACATTAATAGAACTATTGTTAATCTTAAAACAAAACAACCGGCTCCAATATCGTACTAAGTCCACACATAGTTCACACATTCTACACATATCCTTCACAAAAAGGTACCTGTTTGTGTATTTGGTGTGAAGGAGGTGTGAAGAATGTGTGAAGAAGAGCTAATCTTGTGAAGGATTGGTGTAAAACCGGCTAGAACTTATAAGTAAAGCCTGCTCCAAAAATTTGCTTAACTTGTAAAGCCTTTTTACTTTGGCCTTCTATCCTTGCGCCATTAGCATCAAGAATTGGGATTTCTGTCTTGTCGTCATACAGCAACTGTACACCTGCGTTTACGGTTACAAATTTATTTACCTTCATGAAAAGGTTAGCTGTATAATCTGTGTAAACATTTTGAGGTTTATCCAGATAATTAGAATACAATTTCAATATGTTCTCTAAACTGATGTTCTCTACAAGGTTTACTTTGTAATACGCATCTAAGGAAGCACCAAACTCATAACGAAGTCTTTTCATTGGATCATTTCCAAAAGATTCAGCCAGTAGTCTGTTCCTTACAAAAATAAAGCGTGAAGCAAAAGGAGAGATGTTGATCCTGAAATTATCATCGCGTTTATAGGCAATACCTGGACCAAGCGTTAGGTAAGCAGGAGCAAACAGATCTGAAATCAATGTTTTTCCATCACCTTCATATCTGTATCCTTTAGCAAATTGAGTTTGAAAGTTTGCGTAAAAAGTATACATCCAGTATTTAGAAGCTTTGTAGCCAAGTAAACTGTTCAGGATAAGTCGGTCGTCATTTTTGCGAACCCCAATATTATCTTGTTTACTAAGTCCGAATCCGACAATGGCTTTATTATCCCATGTCCATTTGTTCTTTTTATAGTTAAAATCATAGTTAAAAACAAGGTTGCCAGCTATAGAGTTTACACCTCCGGCTGCCCAATTTGAGAATGAGCTTTGGTTGATTAAAAATGTATTCTCTCCGTGGATTGTCCAGGTTTTGGTGGTGTCGGGAGCGGGAGTATCTTGTGCATAGCCCGCAATGCTGGCACACGATAATGAAAGTAGTAGGGCAATTTTTTTCATAATAGGTACTGTTTAGATAAATTTTGAATAATTGTATTCTAATTAATTCGATAAATGACTAATCTAATATCGTTAATTGTTGTTATTTTATGAAAATAAACGCCTTCATTGAAAGAGAAGTATGTATGTTGTTTTAAATATTTTTCCTTCTTAATCGATTAAGCATATATTTGTTATATGAACAAAAAGGTATCAATTAAAGATATTGCGCAAGCCGTAGGTGTGTCTACAGCACTAGTCTCTTATGTATTAAATAACAAAGAGAAAGAAGCAAGGGTAGGTAAGGAGATTGCGCAGGTGATAAGAGATACCGCGGCTGATTTGGGTTACCAGCCTAATCAATTAGCAAAAAGCCTTAAAACAGGTAAATCGCATACCTTTGGGTTAATAGTAGCAGATATTTCCAACCCTTTTTTTGCTAACCTGGCCAGAAATGTAGAAGATGAAGCACAGAAATTTAACTACACAGTTCTTTTCGCAAGTGCGGATGAAAGCCCGAAGAAATCTCAAAATCTGATTAATATGCTAACAGAAAGGCAGGTAGATGGTTTTATTATCGCACCAGCAGAAAATTCGCAAAATCAGATTGAAGCTCTTTTAAAGAATAACATCCCTTTGGTATTAATTGACAGGTATTTTAAGGGACTGGAAACCAATTACGTTGTAACAAATAACTATGAGTCGGCATATAATGCTGTTAGCCATTTAATTAAGGTTGGGTATAAGCATATTGGTATGATAGCATACAAAACTGATTTGGTGCACATGCTGGAGAGAAAGCGCGGATATATTGAAGCACTTAAGGATCATAAATTATTAAAAGCCAAAACTCCGCTCATTAAAACTGTTGATTTTGATTTTACACAGGATGATGTAGAAGCAGCAATTAAAGCATTAAAGGTTCAAAACCCAAAAATGGAGGCGGTTTTCTTTGCAACAAATACACTTACCTTAAAGGGTTTAAAAGCGCTTAATAACATGAATTGTAAGGTGCCTGATGATATAGCTATAGTTTGCTTTGATGAAAGCGAGGCTTTTGATTTTTTCTACTCTCCGTTAACTTATATAGAACAGCCGTTGCTAGAAATGGGGAGGAAGGCAGTCCAGATATTAATCAAAAATATTTCTGACAAGAAAAGCGCCCATACTCAATTAAGTATCCCTTCGAAATTGATTGTAAGACAATCATGTGGATTTAACAAAGCAGAGGTAAGATAATATTGCTAACTGAGAAAAAAAGTAAAAAATATTTGCTCGTTTAAACGTTTAAGCTTAAGTTTGAGTACACAACCAATATAAACCATTTAAAACACGAAGTGCTCAGCATTTTTTTTTGTACCAATTAGCTTAAACGTGTAAGCAGATCTATTCTTTAACTGTTTGGATTGCATATTATGACGCGAAAGGAACAATAAGTAACTGAGGCACAACGCAATTTAAAATTATGAGAAAGCTTTTAGTATTATTCATCGCAACTATTTTTGTTTTACCTGCTGTTGCGCAAAATCCAAAGAAATTTGATGGCCTTGATATGAATCTTGGTAATCTATCACGATTATCTGATGCAAAGACCAGATCAATTAGTCCGGAGAACTTTACCGGCGAAAAAGGTAAAGGCGGAATGGCAGATCCTGTTAAAAGCAAAGGTCAGCGCAACGTAGCCAATGCAGCTAATGAAGCCCGTGATCTGGGAATTGGCTGGAAAGTAAATCCTTTTATAATTGTTAAAAGTGGAGAAACTATAACAATAGCCGAAATGGAAGGGCCTGGCGCTATACAGCAAATCTGGATGACGCCAACGGGTAACTGGCAGTTTTCTATTTTACGTTTTTACTGGGACGATGAGAAAGAACCTTCAATTGAAGCTCCTGTAGGTGCATTTTTTGGAATGGGATGGGGAGAATATGCTCCATTGAACTCTTTACCGGTTAGCGTTAACCCTGGTAGCGCTTTTAACTGTTATTGGAAAATGCCTTTCAGAAAAAAATGCAAAATCACTATTGAAAATATTAATCCCAGAGACGAGATGAGGTTGTATTATCAGGTAAACTATACACTTACTCCGGTGGCTGATGATGAGGCTTATTTTCATGCACAATATAGAAGATCAAATCCTAACACCAGCTCTTTACATACTATAATTGATGGTGTAAAAGGCAAAGGACAATTTGTTGGTCTATACATGGGACTTGGTGTAAATAACAATGGATGGTGGGGAGAAGGCGAGATTAAGTTCTTTTTAGATGGTGATAAAGAATATCCTACCATTGCCGGAACCGGAACTGAGGATTATTTCTGCGGATCGTACAACTTCGACAGGGGTGGTAAATATACAGAATACAGTACACCGTATGCGGGTTTACATCAGGTTATAAGGCCAGATGGAACATACAAAGCACAGCAAAGATTTGGTATGTACAGGTGGCATATAATGGACCCTATACGTTTTGATAAAGATTTGAAGGTTACCATTCAAGATCTGGGATGGAGAGATGGAGGAAGATATCTGGCGCAGAAATCAGACATCATGACTGTTGCTTACTGGTATCAAACCGAGCCGCATGGTAATTTCCCTAAACTACCTTCTAGAGATGAATTGGAAGTGAATTAATCCTGACTAACCTATAAAACTCAGAACATGAAATTGCTGAAAATTCCATCAATAATACTGGCAGGGATGATGATCGTTTCCTGCCAATCGACCACAAAGAACCAGGAAAGTACAAAGGCTTATGAAAAAGGCACGTTTGGCTATGACTTAAACTTTCTTAAAGAAAACGATAGCATTGTTGTTTTAAAAAATGATGATGGAAGCGCTCAGCTTGCCTTATCACCAAAATATCAGGCAAAAGTATTTACCTCAACTGCCGAAGGGCTTGATGGCAAAAGTTTTGGCTGGGTTAATTATAAAGCTTTTGGCAAACCTTTGGATCCGCATATGAATGCATATGGCGGTGAAGATCGTTTATGGTTAGGCCCAGAAGGTGGCAAATTCTCGTTGTATTTTAAACCTGGCGATTCAATGGTATTTAAAAACTGGCGTACTCCTGCAGGGATTGATAGTGAAAGCTGGACTCTGGTAAAGTCTGACAGTAAGAAAGCATCGCTAAACAAAGAAATGGAACTGCAAAACTATGCCGGTACCAATTTGAAAATAAAGCTTGACAGAGATGTTGAGATTCTGGAAAAAGATAACATTGAAAAAGCTTTAAACATTACTCTGGATGCTAAGGTTGGCTCTGTTGCTTTTAAAACTATAAATACTATCACTAATAATGGTACCAATGAGTGGACCGAAAAAACAGGTGCACCATGTATATGGAGTTTAGATATGTTTAGCCCATCGCCTAAAACCGTTATTGTTATTCCTTATATCGAAAATGCACCAGGTAAAGTGGCTACTACAAATTATTTTGGTGAGATTGCTAAAGATCGCATTAGCTATAAAAATGGAATTTTGCTGTTTAAGGCAGATGGTAAATCGCGTGGTAAACTTGGAATCCCTCCTCTAAGGGTTAAAAATGTTGCCGGTAGTTATGCCGCTGATCAGAATCTGCTTACCATCACAATGTTTGATGTAGATAACAAAGCAAAGTACCTTAACCAGGAATGGACACCTGATAAGGACCCATTTAGCGGCGATGGTATGAATGCTTATAATGACGGTCCTTTAGAAGATGGTTCGCAGATGGGACCATTCTATGAGTTGGAAAGTGTATCACCACCTACATTCTTAAAACCTGGAGAAAAGCATACTCACATGCACAGTGTATTTCATTTTATTGGAGAAAAGGCTGCTTTAAATGAGATTGCTAAAAAGGTGTTGGGGATCTCTTTAGATGAAATAGAAGGCACATTTAAATTATAATACTGAATATTATGTTTAGAACAGAGAGTGGCAAGAGCTATCTTATGCCTTTTATATTCATATGCAGCTTGTTTTTACTGTGGGGTTTTGCACATGGGCTGCTAGATGTGCTTGATAAGCATTTCCAGAATATTTTACATGTATCAAAGGCTGAATCGGGCTTTATACAATTTTCTTTATACATTGGATACCTGGTAATGGCTGTGCCGGCAGGACTATTTATGAAACGGTTTGGTTATCAGAAAGGAATCATTTTAGGCCTGGTATTATTTGCCATTGGTGCATTTCTCTTTTATCCTGCCGCAAAACTACAGGCATTTATTCCATTTCTGCTTGCCTTATTTGTACTGGCATGTGGACTGGCTTGTCTGGAAACTGCCGCTAATCCTTATTCAACTATTTTAGGTCCAAAAGAATATGCCGCCAGAAGGATCAATATATCTCAGTCTTTTAATGGCTTGGGATGGATTTTAGGACCGTTAATGGGAGGGTTGTTCATCTTCGGTACTGAACATACACCTGGGGTAGATAAGTTTGATTCTCTGGTAAGACCATATATGATGGTGGGTGGAATTGTTGTGGTAGTTGCATTAGTTTTTATGTTGATTAAGCTTCCGGAGGTTAAAGAAGCCAGTGAGACTGAGACGGCAGAAGATCCACCTATGCGCAATTTATTAAAGCACCCGGCTTTTGTGTTGGCTGTAATTGCCCAATTTCTCTATGTAGCTGCTCAGACCGGAGTTAATTCATTCTTTATTAACTATGTAACCGAGACAATACCTAACGTAACAGGGCCGGTTCAAAATATAATGCAGCATTTAGGCTGGTTTGGCGAAGTGTTTACGCCTAAAAACCCTGAACAGGCCGCCTCTTTAATTCTTGCAATAGGAGGAATGGGGCTGTTCTGGATCGGCAGGTTATCAGGATCATATATGATGAAATACTTATCGCCGCAAAAGCTCCTTGGGATATATGCAGTAGTTAATACTATACTGGTATTTATAGTATTGCTTGAAATTGGATGGTTCTCTGTAGTTGCGCTATTTCTTACTTACTTTTTTATGTCAATAATGTTTCCAACAATCTTTGCCTTAGGAGTATATGATTTGGGACCACTTACAAAAAAGGGAGCATCATTTTTAGTAATGGCTGTTGCAGGTGGTGCATTTTGTCCACCGGTTATGGGGCTTATTGGCGACAATTTCGGCATGTCTATAGCCTTTGTAATACCAATGGTATGTTTCGCATTTATTGCCTGGTACGCCATTAAAGGGATAGGAAAAAAAATAGAAGCAAAGAACATCGCTCTGCAACATCATTAACAGAGATTAAAATTATAGGCTGATGAAAAATAACGACAACAGACGGTCATTTATCAAGAAAGTAGCTATTGGAGGAATAGGGCTTACGACTATGCCTTCAGTAATGATGGCTGAAGCCAAGCAGGAAACGTTTGATAAAGATACTGAAGCATTGCAAACATCCCAAAAACCGGACGGAAAGAGTGGCAAAAGAGGTTACAATAGCAGCTATAAAGAAGAACACCTGAGAAGGGTTGCGTTTCCGATAGGTGGTTTGGGGGCTGGTATGTTCTGTATAGAAGGTAGCGGAGCCGTATCTCATATGTCAATACGGAACAGACCTGAGATTTTTCATGAACCCAATATGTTTGCTGCCATTGCGGTAAAGGGTGAGAAAATTGTAGCCCGAGTGCTGGAAGGACCAGTTGAGGAATGGAAGATGTTTGGTCAGCGCGGTACGGGGAATGGAGCTAGCGGTGCTAATTATGGACTGCCAAGATTTAATAGTGCTGTATTTTCTGATCGGTTTCCATTTGCAACAATAGACCTTGAAGAAAAGGATATTCCTTTAAAAACACAAATTATAGGTTGGAGTCCTTTTATTCCAACTGATGAAGACAACTCGGGTTTACCCGCTGGTGCTTTGGAGTATAAATTCACAAATAGCAGTAATGAAGCCATTGAAGCAGTATTTTCTTATAACTCGAGAAATTTTGTGTTGCAAGGCGGACAAAAAGGAGCGATTAAAAAGATGTCTAACGGCTTTATACTCTCGCAAGAAGGAACAGCAGATAAACCGCATTTGAAAACTGATTTCGCCATTTTTACCAATGAACCTGCAACAGTAGATTATTGCTGGTTTAGAGGTGGATGGTTTGATCCGCTAACCATGGTTTGGAACACTATTAAAGAGGGGAAGGTTAAAGCTCAGGAGCCAGACTCAGATGCACCCGGTGCTTCATTATTTGTTCCGTTTAAACTTAATGCCGGAGAACAAAAAACAATCAGGCTCATGATGGCATGGTATGTTCCAGATTCAGATCTTCACATTGGAGATGTGGTTGTTGATCCAAAAAAGGCAGATTCGGCAGAATGTTGCATAACTCCATCAGCCGCTGGGCTTGAAGATAGGTCAAATTACAATGCTCCAAACTATAAACCTTGGTATAGCAGTAAATTTAAAAGTATTGAAGAGGTATCCGATTACTGGAAAGATGAATATGATGAACTACAAAATAAGTCAACTGTATTCCGTGATGCCTTTTATTCGAGCACTTTACCTGCAGAAGTAATTGAAGCGGTTGCTGCTAATCTTACTATCCTTAAATCTCCAACCGTATTAAGACAATTTGATGGTCGGCTATGGAGTTGGGAAGGATGCGGAGATGATGGAGGCTGTTGTCATGGCAGTTGCACCCATGTATGGAACTATGCACAGGCAATTCCTCATCTTTTTCCATCTCTTGAAAGGAGTTTGAGAACTACAGAATTTTGTGAAAATCAAAACTTTGACGGGCATCAGCAATTTAGAGCAAATATGCCTATAAGTTCAGCCAAACACGATTTTCACGCTGCTGCTGATGGTCAGCTTGGAGGAATTATGAAAGTATACAGAGAATGGAGGATTAGTGGTGATGCTGCATGGCTAAAAAAAATGTACCCAATGGTAAAGACAAGTATGGATTATGCAATCACCACCTGGGATCCTGGAAATAAGGGTATTATTGAAGAACCACACCATAATACCTATGATATTGAGTT
>Ga0157371_10003058_pt1 | contig 15523 bp, 27 predicted proteins | sample C45metaG_FD_113462 | JGI IMG/M metagenome (GOLD analysis project Ga0157371, IMG submission 113462) | Corn rhizosphere microbial communities from Kellogg Biological Station, Michigan, USA - C4-5 metaG | ecosystem: Host-associated > Plants > Roots > Rhizosphere > Soil | place: USA: Michigan...
CGAGGAAGTTCTGTTCCGACTCCTCGCGCTCGTACGGCGCGCGCTCGTCGTCCGGATCGTCGGGCAGGGCGTGGCGCAGCGTGCACAGGTGGATGCCCGGGCCGGTCAGCGAAGGGTCGCGTTCCAGGTGATGGAAACGGCAGGCGGTGCAGGCGAGTGGCTCATCCATGACGCGGCTCCGATGACATGGCTGCGTTGATCGCCTGGCGCAGCGTGCGGTTCATCGTGCCGGGCCGCAGCCCAAGGCCTAGCCGTCCACTTTCGGAACCGTCGTGCAGCAGGATGCCGCCGCGCCGGTTGGCCATCACTTCCAGCCAGTCGAGCCGTTTTGCGTCTTCCAGCGCCACGGCAAGCAATGCCTGGCGAACGCCTTCGCGAATGGATGCGTTCAGCACCTCGATGGTGGGCACTCCATCGGGGTGGGTTTCCATCGCCATGCGGGCGACGCAGGCCACCTTGTACGCGTGCACGGCGTGATCCAGCACTTCGTCAGTCGACATCGCCATTCCCCTTGATCGTGGTCACCTGCGGAATGCCGCGCTCCCATTTCGCGCAGGCCGGCGAGCGCAAGACCACGTCGGTGGCGCGGCCGTGGGTCCAGTGGCCGATCAGCAACTGGCATTTGTAGTAGCGGCGGTTGCCGTGGCTGAGGCGCAGCCGGCAGTGCGCGCAGGTGTTGCAGGTTTCGCCGGCCGGGCCGGTGCCGGGCTTGGCGGCGTAGCCTGCGGCGGCGCCGCCACGCGAGCGCCGCTCGATCTTCGGGCGCTCCGGTTTGCCGGTGAACAGGCCGAACTGCTGGGTGGCCATCGTCATGCCTCCAGCGCCTGCAGGGCGACATCGATGGCGAGCCGGGCATTCAGCAGCGCGTGATGCACCGCACCCAGTTTTTCGCTGGCCGGTGCGGGTGTGGCCGCCGCGCCGGCGGGTGCGGGCACAGCGCCGTCATCGACCCGTGACCACACCGCGGTCGAGGTGGTGCCGTGGCGGACCACCTTGCCTTTGATGCGCAACGCCTGCAGCGCCATCACCACCTGCGTGGTGGTCAGCGGTGGCGTGATGCGCGATTCAAGGGTGGTGCGGCGGATCGGTTCCTCGCCGGGCAAGAACGCCGCCAGCACGCGATCGGATACGCCTTTTTCGTAGCGATGCGGAGACGGTTTGGCGGCGACAGGTTCGGGCACCGGCGGTGCTGCTTTTGGCAGAAGCGGCTGCGCTGGTACCGGCGCGATCCTTTCCGGTGCTGGTTCTTGCACTACGCCACCGATCAGCGAATACCGCAGCACGCCGTCGCCGTTGTGGATCCGCTTGATCTTCTGGTGGCGCACTAGACCGGTCAGTGTGCTGCGCAGCCGTTCCGGCACGGTGTCGCCCGGTTCCAGGATGCCCAGGGCATGGGCCAGCTCCACCACGTTGCACGGCTCGCTGATGCCGCGCAGGTGCTGCACGATACGTGCTTGCAGTTCCATGGGCTCAGTCCTCGCCCACGCCGGCCGGCACGTTGAGGTAGTCGCGCCAGCCAACCTTTTTGCGGCCGACCAGGAAGCCCCAGGGCTGCACCTTCGGACCAGTACAGAACAGCGTCCACGCCGTTTGGCCTTCCGGCAGCTCCAGCCGGTGCCAGGTCTTCGCACGACGCAGCAGCACGCTGCCCGGGCCGTGCCAGGTGCGCACGGTATAGCTCACCACGTTGTCCACCAGCACCGGCCGCACTTCCCAGTAGCCGCCGCGCAGGATGATGGTGAGGTACGGCCACGGGTGGTCGTGGAACACGCGGTCGGAATCGCTGCGCAGGATGTGATGTACCCGCGCGCCGAACAGCGGATACGGTCCGCTCTCGCCACCGCCGCGGCGGCCGATGCGGAAAAACCAGAACCGCTCCATGTAGCCGGCCAGGTGCACGTACGGCGTGCGCATGGCGCGCTGGATGATCCAGTCGGGCAGGGCTGTGATCGCGCGGTTGACCGCGTGCCCCAGCAGGATCAGCCACGCCATCAGCGCGAAGCACAGCGCCGTGGCCACGATGTCGCTGCCCATCGCGTGGAAGGCTTGAACCACGATCACGGCAACGACGGTCATCAGCAGGCAGTAAAGGATGCGCATGGCGATCAGCCTCCAAACGTGAGCAGCGGCACGTTGCCGCCGGTGGCATAGGCCTCGCGCACTTTCGGCAGCGCCTGCTGGCCGACTGTCTGGCCGTTGGGCAGCACGATGTGCGCGAGGAACTCGTCTTCGAACGTGGTGATGCCGCTCTCCACAGCTTCCAGCTTTGCCTTCACCACCAACGCCAGCGCGCGCCACTTCTGGCGGCAGGCCTGCTCCCACGCGGCGTAGGTCTGCGGCGCGGTGCGAGTGCGCTTGCCGCCCGGCGTCATGACGAAGGCCTTGTCCATCGGGTCGGGCATGGGTAGGTGAAAGCGGATGCGCAGGCCGTGCGCTTCGAAAGCGATCGTGGCGGCGGTGCGCTCGGTCATGTAGGCGAAGCGATCCGCCCCGTAGCGCTGCAGCGTCTTCTCGATTTCCGCGCGGCTGCGATCGCTGCTCACGTCGGTGTTGGTGGCGTAGCGGGTCATTGGTTCCATTCCAGGCAGTCAGGGGTGCTGCAGATGCCGCGGCTCAGCTCGACGTGGCCGCGGTCATCGCGGCGAATCACGCGCATGAATACGGAGCCCTCGCACAGCGGGCAGGTGCACTTCAGTTCATCGCCACCGCAGCGGTTGAGACGGCTCAGCAGTCGCACCTCGGCGCTGATGCGGCGGGCTTTCTCGGTGTCGGTGCGCTGACTCATCCGATGGCCTTCTGGATGTAGTCCAGCGTCACCGCCGGGCGCACCGGGCCGAACGCCGCTTCGAGCTCGGCCACGTCGGCGTTGGTTTTCAGGTTGGCCAGGTAGTCGGCGGTGGCAGGGTCGCTGGCCTGCATCCACTGCCACAGCTCGCGCTTGCGCTCCGGCTTCAGCTCGGCCAGCGCCACCATTGCCGGCGGCGGCGCCTGGCGCTCGATCACCTGACCGGGCCGCAGGAAGCTGCGATAGCCGCGGGTTTCGGGCTGGTTGCTGGCAGCCATCAGCGCACCGCCTTGCCTTGCTTGGCGCAGCACGGGCCGGTATAGATCGCACCACCGGCGGGCGTGCGCTTCACCTTCATCTGCGCGATCGGCCAGCGCCGGCCGCACTTGTAGCAGCAGCGCTTGCTGGTGGTGGCGACCGGGAAGATGTCGCGGGCCACGGCGTTCATGCGGTGGCGCCCTTAGCGATCGCGAGCTTCGCAGAGATAGCATCGTCCCGCTCGTAGTAGGCGTCAGCTTCGAATTGGTGAGTCTTCTCAGACCAAGGTTCACCACCTTCCAGCAACGAGATGTAATAGACCCCGCGGCTTGGGCTGTAGAGAACCTGCAACTCGCAGACCTCCATCAAATCGCGAACGCGATGTTTCGCTTCGATGGTTCCCATGACGACTGGATCGGTGGCGCCGAATTCTTCGGTGAGGCCTTCAATTACGGCCTCCCAAACATCGAGGACGCTGACGGGCTGCGCCCCGCTCATCGCGCCAGCTCCAGCGCGTCCGCAATGTCCTCGCGGTCGGGCAGCGTGTAGATGGCCGTGCTCTCGCGGCTGCGCTGGCCCAGCACTACCTGCACGATGCCCTGCGGGTCGCGTGCCTCGCTGCGGGCCATCACCCGCTTGGCCAGGGTGTGGCGCAGCCAGTGCGGGCTGGCCGATACCTGCAGGCCGGCCTCGGCCACCCACATGGCCATGCGCGCCTGGTAGCTGCGCACGGACATGCCCCGGTGGTTGCGGCTCATCACCAACGGCATGTCGGGGTGCGCGCCGTAGCCCATGTCGGCGCGGATCTTCACCAGGGCTTTCAGGCAGGCGATGGCGCGGGTGTTCAGCGGTACTTCGTAGCCGCGGTGTCCCTTGGCGTGTTCATCGACCAGGTGCAGGCGCTTGCTGCGCAGCGCCGCCTTCGCGTCGCCCAGGGTGATGCCGGCCATGCTGCCGACACGACAGCCGGTCTGGCGCATCAGCTCGATCCACTGCGCGTCGCGCCGCGCCAGCACGTCGGCGAACTGCCGCACGTGCTGCATCAGCTTCTTCTCTTCCGGCTCGGTGAGGTAGCGCTCGAACACCGCGCGCTGGGTGATGGTGTTCAGCATGACGCCACCTCCGCGCCGGTGGCCTGCAACTGCTGGGTGCGCTGCCACTGGCGCGCTTCGCACAGCGCGGCGATCAGCAGGCTGGCGGTGCTGAAATGCAGGCGCAGATGGGCGGCGCCGCTGATGACCCACAGCACGGTGTCGATGACGCGGTTAGCGCTGTCGCGGAGTTGCTGCAGGTTGATCTGCAGCTCTTCTCCGCTGTCGAGCGGCACTGGTGGATTCCAGCCGTCGAGCGAAGGTGACGCCAAGACACGCGCGATCTCCTCGATCACCTTATCGCGGTCGACGTTCTCAACCTGCCACACGAACGGGCCGGTGCTCACGCACGTCATCGGCTGGCCGGGGTGAACGATCACCTCGATGTTGCCGTCGACGCTGTCGATCTGACGCAGGAACAGTTCTTCAATGCTCACGGTGTGACCTCGCTGGCAGGCGATGACTTCGGGAAGGTGTCGGGCTTGGCCAACTGCAGGTCGACCATCTGCAGCAGCTGCTCCATTTCGTTTTCCGGCGTGACCAGGCGCCGTGCGGTGCTGCGCTTCTTGGCGTCGATGCGGGCGCGCAGCACGGCGTACGCCATGTCGGTGATGAACTGGTCCGCCGCCTCGATGCTGAGCGTGTGCGTGTGCTGGTCGACGCAGATCGCCGGCAGGCCGAGGCCTGGGATGTATTGGGCGGTGAGGATGGGGGCGGTCATGTGGCGCCGCCCAGATTTGCCAAGGCATCTTGACGGCGGGTGATAGCGCGGCCGACGCGTTCTGCCGCGCGTTCGATGGCTGCTTTCTCGGCGCCGATACCCGGGAATTCGGCATAGGCCGAGTCCAGTTCCCTGTCCGCTTTGATCAGTTCATCGACGGCGGCCCGACCCGCAATCAAGGCGGTGGCTCGCTGCCGCAGATCGTCAATTTGCTTGGGGTCAGTGGATTGATCGGCCAAGCCATGCAGCACCGTTGCCGCGTGACGCATGGTGGAGAGGACCGGCGCGCTCATCACAGCCACCCCATCGACTTGGCGACCATGAACAGCACGCCCAGCAGGATCATGATCGTCGCCGCGCCGATCAGCGTGATGAAGGGCCAGTCCGGCGTCTTCGGCGGCGGCACTTCGGCGGGATAGCGGAAGGTGGGATCGACGCGCGTCATGCTGCACGCTCGATGCAAGCCCGCGGCTCGCACTCCACACCTTCCACTTCCGCCAGCACCGCGACCGGCTTTCCGCTGACCATGGCCACCGCGCGGATAACCACGCGCTGGCCGCAATCGCTGACCAGGCTGACCGGCTCGTAACAGGTCAGCGCGCCCATGCTGTTGGGGCCGAAGTGCCAGTGCATGCGCAGGTCGCTGCCACCGAAGCACTGGTGGTACTCCACACGCATGCGCAGGCCGCTGGCGAAGCGCAACTGCTCGCCGACTCGCACCCACTCGCGGCGACGATGGGAGCGCGCCGGGACCGGCACATGCCGGTTGATCATCTGGAACGTGAAGCGAAGCGATACATCAGACACGGGACACCTCCCTGGCAGGGGTAGTGGCAACGCGTTGCCGCTGGCGCAGTGCCAGCAGCTCGTCGCGGAACAAAAGAAAGAGGCACTGGCCGGCGCCGGCGACATGCGCAGGCGTGTCGATCGAGCGGGGGGACTCGATGACACGCACCACCCCGGGTGGACGGGGGGATCCGGCCGGGCTGGCGTTGCGCTTATCCCCGGACATCGGCCAGCGCCTCTAGGCGGGCGAGCAGGCCAAGCCCGGCACGCGCGGCGGCATCGAATGCGGCGCGGATGCGGGTGACCTCCTCCGGTGTGACATTGCCGTCCGCGATCGAGTCGCGGATGGACTGCGCCATCGCGCCGATTTCGGCGTGCATGGCGGCGTACTGATCGAGCAGCTCGACGTCGCCCACGTTGTGCGTGGCCGGCAATTTGTAGGCGACGTGCTGCAACGCCTGGTTGTAGGCGTAGAGGATGCGGAAATCGGCGGCGACCAGCTGCAACGGGATCGACTCGCGCAGGGTCAGTTGATGATCCTGCAGCGGGTTGGCCTTGTTGCTCAGCGTGGCCGGCAACATGCCGACCTTTGGCGCCAGCGCCGTGGCGCCGCGCTGCCGAGTCGCTGGATCCACGTAACCGTTGACGGTCTCGTAGATCGCTGTCTCGACGGAGCCGTAAAGCTCGTCCTGCATGGTGTGAACCCCCCGATCAACCTCACTTGGAGCGATCGAGGAACCCGGCTATGTTTTGTTCGCGCGCCATTAACACTCAACATCGCTAAACTGCGCGCGAGGGACTCCCGTTTGCCAAAAGCCGAGCTCCTCACCTGGCCCCGATTGGCTGCTACCAATCGGGGCCGATTTGTTTCCAGCGACTGCTATCGCTGTCGAACCGTCAAACCGCGACGCCCATCTCCTCCAGGCCTTTCCTCAGCAGGACCTCGCACTGCTGGTTCAGCGTGCGCACGTCCTGGCTGGCCGCACGGATCAAGGCCGCCTTCAAAGCAGTCGGCAGAACCAGCGAAACACGCGCCCGTTCACTCGCGGGCTTGTTTTTCACTGCTACGCTGTTGCGCTTATTCATATCGACGGTTTTGTTAGGCGTGCTTCATATTCGAAGCGGTGAAGTGAACATTACTCCATATTTGGAGAGCGTGCAAGTGGGGGAGGGTGCGCCCATCGAAAGCGTTGCCGACCGGCTGAAAAAAGTGCTGGACGGGCGCTCGCCTTGGATCTGGGGCAAGCGCGTGCAACTGAACGATGGCGCGATCGGCCGGCTGCTGAAAAACAGCCTTCCGGATCCGGAGCGGCTGATCCCGGCCATGCACATCGAGAACCTATCGCTCAACTGGCTACTGGACGGTATGGGCTCGCCCTACCTGCACTGGTCACCACTCAGTGACGCCGAGGCAGCCGAGGCCATCACGCGTCATCTGTATGCCGATGACAACGCCGAGATCCTGATCGCGCATTGTTCGGAAGGCTTCACCCCGGTGCTGCACACCACCAGGGAGGCCGAAGTGCCGAAGGGTGGGGCGTACAGCTATCGCGCCGTGACTATCGTCAGCGGCGGCGTGTTTGGCCCGTGCACACTGAAAGCCCTGGCGTCCGCGTCGATCAAGCGCGAAGGCAGCAAAGGCCCGAGTGTGAGATCACTGGATATTCCAGAAGCCGGGTGGCGTTTGTTGGCCCACGGCTATCTGGGCAACTACCCGCTGTTCGGCGACGAAACAAAAGAGGGGCTCTACGCGCAATCAAAGCCGGAAGTCGGCGCGGCTGACCTGGCCAACTACATCGTTCCCAGCAAAACGCGACTCGGCCAAGTATCCGAGCCAGCCGCCACCTGGCTGAGCAGCCAGCAGCGCGAACTCCACTACATGTTCGACGGGTTGTCAGAAGCCGATCAAGTCGCCGCCCTGCGAATGATTCGCGGCCTTCGCTACCCAGTCGAATAACCCGCCTCACACCCGTTCTTCGGTCGCCCTCGCACCAACCCCAACGATTCCGGCACCGGAACCTTAAACGAAATGGTGCGCAGTAAGCCAAGCGCGGGGCGCCACTTTCGCTTACTGCGCACCACGTCGGTGTTGGGTGTCAGCAAGCGGTTAGGGTTGTAGCTGATCAACAGCTCTTCCCCGTCCAGCGTGATGCTGTCGACGAAGCTGTTGTAGAACGATCGAGACCGTGCAGCGTTCCGATCGTCCTTCACCAGGTTGTGCAGGAATCCCGTCAGTTCGTCGATCTCGCCGCTGGTCATCGCGGTGGCCGGCGGCTGCTCGGCGTCGATGGCGGCAAGCATGGCCTCGGCGTCTTTCTGCAGCGCGTTGTTCTGGCGCAGCCGGGTGGTCATGTCGCCCAGGTTCGGGGCGTCCTTACCGTACAGCTCGAGCACGGAATACAGCTTGTTGTTGGCTTCCTGCAGGCGGGTGATCTTGGCCAGCACGGCGGCGCGGCGTTTGCGGTGGTTCGCGGCCCAGTTGCCGGCCTCGGCTTCCATCAGCTCGACGATGCTGGCCACGTTCCGCCGGCACAGCACGCGCTTCAGGATGACGTTTGACAGCCAGTCATCGACCAGGTCGGCCCGGATCCGCCGCGGATCGCACTCGCGGTTCTGCATCGACTTCCGGCAGCGGTAGTAGAAGTACAGTTTGCCGCCACGGCCGCGACTGGTTTCGATCTGCATGCTTGATCCGCATTTGCCGCAGCGCAGGATGCCGGTGAATGCGTGCGTGGACTTGGGCGAACCCGAAGCCTTGGTGATATCGGCGGCATCGTCCATCAGGCCTTGCACCTGATCCCACAACGGCCGCTCGATGATGGCCTCGTGGCTTGGCACGATGATCCAAGTGTCGCGGTCGCGCACGCCACGCGAGGTTTTGCCCCGGCGCCCAAACACGATGTTGCCGATCATGATCTCGTTGCGCAGCTCGTTGATCACGGTCTGCTTGGTCCACTTGCTGCCGCGGCGCAGGATGCCGCGGCTATTGAGCCAGGCCGCGATCTGGAAGGCTCCCTGGCCATTGGCGCGCATGGCGAACAGCTGGCGCACCAGGTCGACCTCTTCAGGCACTGGCACAAGCTTGCGGCGCTTCTGGTTGTCGGGCGCCGGGAGAGACTGGTAACCGAACGGCGGCCGGCCGCCGACCCAGTAACCCATTCGAGCGTTGCGCATCATCGAGCGGCGAGTGTCGGCGCTGATCCGGCGGCTCTGCAGTTCGTTGAAGATCTCCATCACGCCGTCCATCGCCCAGCCCATGTCGCTGGTGCGGTCGATCGGCGATGAGATGTAGATCAGCTGCACGCCGGCATCATCCAGCAGGCGCTTGTTGATCATGGCCTCGTACTTGTTGCGAGCGAAGCGGGCCGAATCCCAGCAGATGAAATAGGTGGCTTCCATGGCGCAGGCCATGTCGATCGCGGCCTCGAAGGCGGGGCGGTTCTTTTCGCGCCAGGCGCTCTTGGCGTCGTCGGTGAACACGCGAAGTACGCGCGCGCCAAGCTCCGCGGCACGGCGCTCGCCGACCTCGATCTGGGTGGGGATGGATACGTCCTGCTCTGACTGCTTGCGGTCGCTGACGCGGGCGTAGTTGACGCTGGTGACTTCTTTCTCGGCCATGTTGGCAGTCTAGGCTTCGTCGAGGATGCGGCGGATGTGAGACGTGGTGGGCACGTCACTGGTGATCGTAGTGAGGTGCTGGCGGATCTGGTCGAGGTCGAGGCCTTCAGCGGCAAGCGATCGCATCAGCTGGTTGCGCTGGTAGCGCATATACGTCGACAGCTTCGGCATGACAATGCGGTCACGGCTGCCCACGCCGTCGACGGTGGCCAACGCCTGCCACAGCGTCATGAACGCGTCGTAGCCGATCAGCGCGGCGACGCGCGGCCAGGGCTGCGGCAGACCGACGCGTCGCAGCTCGGCGAGCCGCGGATCCGCCGCCGCCGCCGGCGCGCCAATGCGCGCCCCGGTTTTCGTGCAGACGTCCTGGTACCCACCCCCATGCTGGGCAGTGCGCGAAGGCTTAGCCGACCCCCCACCCATGCTCTTTCTCACCATTTCTTAACGCTCCGCGCCTGGTGCTCTGACGATCCCGTTGATTGAACTGCGTGATTGCCAGACGAGGTGCTCTCGCAGTCCGCATGGATCGACGTCGCACGCCTATCGAACTGCGCCTTATGCGGGACCACGCAGTTAACCGGACCTAAACACTTAGTCCGCTTTCTTAACGAGCTATTAACAATCGCGCAGACCCCGCTATATCTCAGTGTGGGTGTGGGAAGAGCCCCGGCGTCTTTCATTTATCAGGCCCAGTGTGGGCGCGGGAAGCGCGCTGAGGGCGCTCAGCAGCGTCAATGCGGCGCAGATCCTCGAGGACGGGCGTTCGCATCTTGCCGAGCGGGTTGGCTTTGTCGACGGTGCGGCGCAGCTTGCGCATGGCCAGGTGGGTGTAGATCTCGGTGCTCTTCGGATCGTTGTGGCCCATCAGCGCCTGGCTGGCGAACAGGCTGGCATCTTCCTCAGCGAGCTCGGTGCCATAGAGATGGCGCAGTGCATGCGGGTTCAACTGGTCGGGCGGGATCTTCGCTGCGGCGCCATGCTTGGCCAGCAGGTCGCGCACGGTGTATTCGCTGATGCGGCGCGCCTCGCCGTGGTAGTCGCATGCCGGCAGCATGCGGTTGGCCACCGTCACGAACAGCACTCGATCGCCATCCTCCAGCGTGCGATCGATTGCCGCCAGATCGGGGTGGCCAAGGTAAGCGCGCAGCAACAGGGCCACCTCGCGGGGTGCTGGCATGTCGCGCTCCTTCGAACCTTTCTCGGTAACGCGGATCACCAGGTCTTCGCGCCCCTCGTACTCGGTCCAGATCATGGCCGATTCGTTCAGCGCGCAGATGCCGCTGATGCGCAGGCCCAAGCCCATCAGCACCGCCATGATCACGGTGTCGCGCAGGCCAAGGAACGTGGCCAGGTCGGGCTGGCGCAGCAGCAGGTCGGCGTTGTTCAGCGTGATGGCGCGCGGCAACGGGCGGCCTGCACGCGGGTAGGGCAGGTGTTCGGCGGCGTTGCCTGGCAGTTTCTTCTGCGCGTGAGCCCAGGCATAGAAGCCGCGCACTGCCGAGACATACACCCGCCGCGATCGGGCGCCGATATCCAGGCTATGGCAGTACATGCCAGTGAACCGTTCCAGGTCATTGAGCGAAGCGGCCAGTGGATCCGATGTGCTGCAGCGCAAATGCTCGACGGCTGGCGGCTCGATACACCACATGCCCAGGCGGATCAGCACCGACTGGTACAGGTCGATCGTCGCCGGCGAGCGGCCCTTGTTGTGCTGCAGCCAGGTCAACCAATCGTTCACCAGGCGGACGAAATGATCGAGCTCGGGAGGAAGGAGGGGCATCGCACACCGGTTTCCGTGGGACCGGGGTGACCGTGTGCTCCAACATCAATTTAGTCAACAAGTTACCGTTCCACGGAATTCCACGTTTCGCGTTCATGTTCCGTGGAAAGCGTGGGACCCACTTTCAAACGGTTGTTCTAACCCGTGGAACCGGCCTCCACTCCTTTCAGCCCTTCTTTCTTCTTCTTTTTCAATTACATGAGAGAGAGAAAAGAGGGTGTAACGCGGCCGAGACGATGTGTAAGAAAGTCTTAAAAGCGTGGAAGTATGTCGGCGCAGCGTGGAATTTTGAAGGCAAAACGTGGATCCGTTCGCCTTAGAGAAACAATGACTTACAGCGATAAATGCAGCCTATCACACGCCCAGCGGTGCCGCCCCCGCCTCCCTTTTGGCTGCGAGCGCCCCGGATTTCACTCATTGGGGGTGCGGGGGAAACGATGAAGGTCAGCGGGCCGGCGGTTGCGGTCGTGCATGGGCGGCGGGCAGAAAGGGCCCGCCGCATGCCAGGAACGCGGGCGAGAGTGCGATTCTGGGGCGCTCGCGGCGGCCAGTGGCCTATCCGGGCGCATGGCGGGACAGTCGTCTGGCCAGGCGAAGCGGCAGCGGCAGGGCGCGACGGTTGGCGCAGTACAAAAGCGCAGCGCAGGGTTTCGGACCGCTGCGATTGGCGGGCGCGGGCGAGGTTTAGCGGATGACGCCCTTGCTGCGCAGCGTATTGACGCAGGCGTGCTCGCCCTGGTGCGTGATCAATAGCGCGGTGTACTTCGACACGGCTTGGCGGATCCACGCGTCTACCGCCGGCAGGCCGACGGCGCTCAGCAGCGGCGGCACGTGCGTGAGCAGCGGTGCCGGCGGCGTGCGGTCACAGTTGAACGTCGGTGGCGCCGGCGGCGTTGGCGGCGTCGACGGCCTTGTCGAGCTCGTCTTGCACCCCTGCAGGGCGAGAACAGCGATCAGCAGGCAAAGGGCGATCGCGATAGATGACGCGGATGGATTCTTCCGATGCATGGCTCTGTGCCTCGTTGGCCGGCAATTTCTCGCCGAGGAACTGGTTCAGCGATGTCGTGGCCAGCGCGCTGAACTGGTCGAGCTGCTCCCGCTGGCGTTGCAGATCGGCCGCTGCTCGCGCGTCATCGGCAAGCACGGCATTGCGCCCATTCGTCACGCCGGCGGCGTAACGCGTGTCGCCGTAGTGGTGTCGCTCCACCAGGGCGCTGGCGATCAGCAGGGCAATCGCCAGAACAATGCCGGCGTAGAGGTAAAGGCGGGTCATGGCTTGCCGTCCTTCTCGCGCAGCGCATCGGCTGCTTTCTGTGCCTTCGTGGCGGCGGCGCTGGCCGTGTCGGCGGCTGTCGCCGCTGTGGCTGCAGCATCGGCAGCCTGGCCCGTGGCGCGCACCGCACTGCCAGCGAGCTGATTGATCAACTTGTCTTTCGCGTTGATCGCCTGGCTGTACGCTTCAGCCAGATCGCTTTGGCGTTGGTACACGCCGATGCCGTAGCCGAAACCCACAGCGCCAAACAACAGCACCATCAGCGCGATCCACCCGTTATGGTGGTGCCACCAGGTGCGCGCCGGTCCGGCGCCGTTCATTGGCTACTGCCGGTAGTGGATGCCTGAAACTTGCGCAGATCTGCCTGCAAGCGCGAAATCTGGTCAGTCAGGTCGGCCACCTGCCGGCGCAGCGCGCCGATTTGCGTGGTCGCATCATCGAGCGATTTGCGGAAGCTTTCCGATCGGGCCTGCTCTGTTGCGAGTTGGCGATTCAACATCTCGATGACGGCCGTTTGAGCCGTATCTGCCGCGCGATCTGTCGCTGATCGGCTCAGGAAATTCCGCAGCCATAGCACGCCGCCGATGACAGCGGCGCCGGCGACGCCCAAGAGTCCGCCGGTACCGCCAGGGATCAGGCTCGGATCAACATCCATCATGGTTCCGTTCGTTGTGGCGGTCATGTCCGCTACCTCGCAGGTTTCGTGATCCCCTGATCTGTTGGTTCATGTCAGCCCCATCGCAGCCTTCGCGATCGCCCAACGCCGGCGGCGATCATCGACGCCGTTCGCATGGGCAATGTCGGCGTTCGGATTGCCAAGGTTGATCGCGCACGTGATGCGGTCGAACTCGCCGGCGTTGGCCAGCATGGTCAAACCATGCCGGTGCCAGTACCAGGCGGAAATCATGCAGCCCACGTCGAGCTCGTCGAGCAGATCCGGATGGCCGACCAGGTCCAGGCCCAGCGCCTTGCCGGCGATCGCATAGTTACTGCGCCCTGTGAGTTGGATCGGCCCATGGCCGCGGAAACGGCGGCCGTCGCCGGGTTGATCGTTGCCCAGCGCGAATGCCTTGAGGTTGCGATCGTCTGCCCGCGTCGGTGGCCACGCCGCATCCGGATTGCGCTCGTATCGCACCTGCGCCGGCGTCGGCCCCCAGATCTCGGCCGAGTAGCGGAATCCAGAGGACTCATGCCCGCACTGCGCGAGGAATGCCGCCTGGTCCATCGCCGTGTCGATGTGCCAGTCCACCATCGCGGCGAACATCGGCGCGGCCCACATCGCTGCAATCGCGGAAGTGCAGGCGGTGGCGCGCTGGAAAAGGGCGGTCTGATCCATGGACAGACCGTGTGCGGGTCGGGCGCGCAGGTCAACGGGAAACCATGCGCTACACCGCTGCCGTGGCAGGCGCTTCATCGACCACGATGCCACCGAAATAATTCGGGCCACTCAGGTGGGCGATCGGATCGAACCTGCCCACGCCGAACAATGCTGTGCGGTGGATCTCTGCTGCCGTGTCGAAGCGCGGCACAACGGTCACGCGGCTCGATGCGCGTATGTTCGCCCGCAGCATTTGCCAGTCCATCCCGTTTGCCAAGCCGCCACCCCGCACCACGGGCAGCTTGCCGAGCGCGAACGGAGCCTGCAGCGTGCGATAGCCGCGAACCTCTGTCGTGAATGGCTGGCTGCCCTTGCTTCGGCGCTGAACGCTCGGATCGTTGTCGATGTCCTTCCAGTCGGCCGTATGCGGGATCTCGACTGTCGGCCCCACCCAGGCCTCGCCGATGTCGAACGCGCTATCCGCGGCGATCGATGCCGCGCCGTCGACGTCGTTGGCGATCCGGAACTCCACGCCGATCACCGCGTCCAGCCCGTCATCGAGCACGAACCATGCGCAGCGCGAGCCATCAGGAAGTTGCACCACGCGCTGGCTGGCCAAGTCGGCGAGGTACGTGTAACCGGCATCCGCTGCGCGCCGGAACGCCAGCGTGATCAGCGTGCCGGCCGGCAACGTCAGGCCCAGCAGGGCCAGCACACGGGGCGCGAATGCCGTCGCCCACGTACCGCGAAGCGTCAGCACGCTGGCCGTGGTCTGGGCGCCGCTGAGCCACTGCAGGCGCGATACAGCGGCTGGCCGGCCGTTGATCAAAGCGGCGCCCGCATCGTCGCTGAGCCATGCCGCACCAGGACCGATGAGTGCCCAGATGATCGCGGGTCGAGAGTAGGAAATCAGCATGTCAGCCCCAGCAGGTGATGTTTGCGGTTCCGGCGAGCAGATCCGGCTCGTAGTCGATGACCATCACGGCCTTGCCTTCGCTCAGCCCATACCGGTGGTAGACGAGCGTCCACACCTGGCCGAGGTCGATGCCGGGCAGCGCTTCGAGCTCGATCGCAATGGCGAAGAACCGACGCGGCGTGCCGTAGATCTCCGCAATGCGGTCGATCTCGGCCTGGCCATCCGCCTCGGCATCGAAGCAACTGATGATCGCTGGGGCGTACAGCGCATGACTGTAGGCGCCGGCCAGCGGCCGGGCGCTGCTCACGGTGACCTGGCACGGGCGCAGCATCGACTGGCGCACGGCCAGCGGAAAGTTCGTGCTCGTCTGGACCAGGTCGCCATCGCTGAGCTGCGCCCAGTTGCGGCGCACGCCCATCTGGGTGGTCAGTCCCGGCGCGGTATCGAGCGAAGGCACCAGGTCGGCATCCATCGCATTGACGTCGATCGTGCCCGCGCGATCGCCCACGGCGACCGACTCCGGCGCCATCATCCGGGTGAACCGGATCGTTCCGGTGCCGTCGACCCACTTGCAGGCCGTATAGCTGGCCAGCGCCATGTCCAGCGCCGTGGCCACCGTCTCGCCGCCGGTCAGGTAGACGCCCACGCCGCTGTATCCGCTGGCCGTGTCGATCGCCTGCGCGTCGGTCAGCGACCAGGCGACGCCAAGCGCGGCCGCGCGCACGTCGAGCACCTGGTGCAGGTAATCCGCCAGCTTGATCGACTGCAGCAATGCCGGCGTCGTGTCGATCGGGTTGGGCGTGTAGGTATCGTCGTAGACGAGCAGCTCGATGTCGCTCACCGTCGGCGGCGTGGCGATCGCGCCCGCCACCAGCGGCACACCGAGCAGGTACAGATCGTGGTCGACGCCGTCGCTGTTTGTGATCGTCGCGGTGTACGTGCCGGCTTTCGTCCACTTGAGGATGATCTTGTCGACC
>Ga0157371_10003059_pt1 | contig 15522 bp, 15 predicted proteins | sample C45metaG_FD_113462 | JGI IMG/M metagenome (GOLD analysis project Ga0157371, IMG submission 113462) | Corn rhizosphere microbial communities from Kellogg Biological Station, Michigan, USA - C4-5 metaG | ecosystem: Host-associated > Plants > Roots > Rhizosphere > Soil | place: USA: Michigan...
CCGGCCTGGCAATGCTGCCTACCATGTCCCTTATATACATTTGAACGGTTTCTTTTCCGCTGCGTGTACCCGTATTCGTTACACTTACTGTTGCAGTTATTTTCCCGCTGCTATTTAAAGTGTTGTTGCTTAAAGAAATATCGCTGTATTTAAAAGTTGTATAACTTAATCCATAACCAAAGGGATAAAGCGGATCATTACTCACATCAAGGTAATCCGATTTGAATTTGGGAGAATCGCCCGGATGAAAAGGCCGGCCTGTATTTAGTTGATTATAATAAATGGGAATTTGTCCGACGTTGCGCGGAAAGGTTGCTGTTATTTTGCCTGAAGGATTATAATTTCCAAACAATACGTCTGCTACCGCATTTCCGGCTTCCGTTCCTCCAAACCATGTATCAAGAATTGCCGGAACGTTCGCATCTTCCCATGTTAAGGTCATTGGTCTTCCGTTCATTAATACAAGCACCACAGGTTTCCCTGTTTTAACCAAAGCCTTTAATAAATTTTCCTGGCTTTGCTGCAAACCGATATTGCTCATGCTTGATGACTCGCCCGTCATATCTGCAGCTTCGCCGAGCACGGCCACTACCACATCCGCTTTGTCTGCAGTTGCCACTGCTTCATCGATCATTTCTTGAGGCGATCGCTTGTCTACATCAATTTCTTTTCCGAACACATTTACATGTTTAATAAACTCTGTGTCGTCGCTGATATTCGCGCCTTTTGCGTAGAGAATGTTTACATCACCGCCCACCACGTTTTTAATGCCTTGCATGATAGTGATGCTTTTTTCCGGATCGCCGGACACACTCCACGTACCGAGCATATTTCTCTTGTTATCTGCCAACGGCCCAATTAACGCGATCGTACCCAACTTTTTTAACGGCAACACATTATTATCATTCTTAAGCAAAACAAAACTGCGCTCAGCGGCTTCGCGCGCAGTTTGCAGATTAGCTTTGCTCATTAGTTCTGTATCTGCCCGTTGTTCATTGCAATAACGATAAGGGTCATCAAAGAGGCCCAATTTGTACTTTGCTTCCAAAACAATTCTGCATGCATCGTCGATCGTTTTTGTTGACACCTTGCCATCTTTTACCAACTGAGCTGCATATTTTAAAAAATCTTCTCCCACCATATCCATGTCAACACCGGCATTTATCGAAAGTTCAGCGGCCTTTTTATCGTCGCCCATACCGTGATTTACTAATTCATTTACCGCTGTATAATCTGTAACGATCAATCCTTTAAAACCCCATTGCCTGCGGAGCAGATCAGTGAGCAACCATTTATTGGCAGTAGACGGAATACCATTGATGGTATTGAACGAAGTCATGATGCTTCCGGCACCCGCATCAACAGCAGCTTCATAAGGAGGAAGATAATCATTATACATTTTTACTTTGCTCATGTCAACCGTATTGTATTCTCTGCCAGCTTCGGCAGCGCCATACAAGGCAAAATGTTTTACACACGCCATCACAGTATTGTCTCTTGAAAGATCATTGCCCTGGTAACCTTCTACCATTGCTTTGGCAATTCGAGAACCAAGGAAAGGATCTTCGCCCGAACCTTCTGCAATCCTTCCCCAGCGAGGATCTCGGGCTATATCTACCATTGGTGAAAATACCCAGCTCAAGCCATCCGCCGTAGCTTCGTGAGCAGCAACTGATGCGGTTTTTTTGATGAGAGATGTATCCCAACTGGCTGATAAACCCAACGGCACAGGAAAAATGGTTCTATGCCCATGAATCACATCCAGCCCTATTATTAAAGGAATATGCAGCCGCGAATTCTTGACAGCCAATTCCTGAACACGCCTTACTTTATCCGGGCCTGTAATTCCGAACAAGCCGCCCACCTCGCCATTACGAATTTTTGTATCAACATCTTTACTCACAACCGCACCGGTAACGGCTCCGCCAGGCGTTACAAGATTCAACTGCCCGATCTTTTCATCGAGGGTCATCTTCTTCAGCAGCGTATTGATGAAGTTGTTTATTTTCGTGGTATTTGTAACCTGGGCATTTGCCTGCGAAAATCCCAATGCGACAAAAATTATAAGAAGTGTGTGCAGTTTTTTCATATCGAAACAATTTATTTTTTAACTAAATAAGGTTGAATTATTTTTTGCCAGATCGCATATCCTTTTGCATTCATATGCAGATCGTCAGGACCGAAAATACTTTTATCGGGTCGCCCGTTCTTGTCCAGCATGCTGTGATACACATCGATAAATGCCGCATGCTTTTTACTCTTTAAAAAATCTTTGATGAGAGAATTCGCCCGTTCCATTTCAGGCATAAGCCTTTGCCGGCTTGGGCTCGGCTTGATCGAAACGAAATCTATTGTAGTATTTGGCAAATTTTTTCTCAGAAGAAAAAACAATTCTTTAAACCGGTTGAAAACAGAATCGGCAGTTATGTTGTCAGAAGAAGCAAGATCATTATCGCCTTCATAAATCAAAATCTGGCGAGGTTGATAAGGGTAAACAATCTGATCAAGGTAACGAATGGCATCAGGAAAAGTTGAGCCACCAAAACCGCGATTTATCACTTTGTAATCTGCAAAAGCCTGTTGAACATCCGTCCATTTTCTAAAAGAAGAACTGCCTAAAAAAAGAATGGCATGTTTGGGAGGAAAATGAATACTGTCCTCGGTTTTAAAAGCGTTTATCTCTGAATAAAAAGGTGCATTTTGCGCTTTGACAAAACCATTCAGGAGAAGCAAAAAAAATATTATCGCAACACTTCGCCCAAGTCTGTTTTTCATTATTCGTTATTATTTTACCGGTTTGAAATCAAGCATTTAATTTTTCGTACGAGAAAAATTTACATCACGTAAAATTAAGCTTTATTAAAATTAGTTTGCTGTCAGCGCGACAGTAAACAAACTTATTTTACAAATTCGGACTCTGAAATCCAAGACGAGTCATTCCGCTTTTAATTTCAGGGCAGCTCATAAATAAATTCCACAATAAGCCGCTGCGATAATTTTCAATCATTACTATTTGCGGCCCCTGGTCTATCGCCAAAAAAGAATCTGCAAACCACAAATCAGTTAAGTTGAAGGCATCAACAAAGCCATACGTCTTGAAGAGCTTATCACCCAACTTGTAATAAAAAAATCGTATCGCATTCATCGACTGTTGCGGTGTATATGGCAGAGATGAAATTGCGGCAGTAGGCGTTATCACGCCATCATCGTTGGTGGGAGAATGCGCGGCATAATTCGTCAGATCATCATCGCTTGCGGTAAGTCCCCAATTATCTTCGCTGTAGCCAAAAAAATGTTTAGGATTATCAACACAATATCTATAATTGATTAACGACTGAGCGACATTTTGTGTAAAATAATTTGCATACACATCAGAAAGATCATGGGGATTAATTCCTAAAAACGAATAATGAGAAAAGAAAAGAGGGCCGCCGTAATCCGGCCCCAGCGGAAGTGGTACACCATAAAAAGACGAACCATTTTTCATTCCTCCGTTCGATGCCCAGCCGTCATCATAAACACTTTTAGGAATAGAATCGGTGTTGGAAGATGCTGCAAGCACATATACGATCATCGCCTCATTCCAACCTTTAATTTGCATATTCATATCAAAGTTGTAGTCCGGGCTCCAGTGCCAATACAAAACATTTTGTCCGCCATTTCTGAACCAGTTCCATTCTACTCCGTTCCAAAGTTGGTTGATGTTGTTTCGCAAAGCCGTTTCTTCTGCGTTCGCCGAATTAAAATATTGTCGCGCGCATAAAAGTCCTTGCATGAGAAAAGAAGTTTCTACCAAATCAGCGCCGTTATCTTTATCGCTGAAAGGAATCGTGGCGCCTGTTGCACCATTTATCCAATGAGAAAATGCACCATGATACCGCCTACATTTATTTTTCAAAAAATTCACGATCGTATCAATTCTTGCAAAACCCTCCGAACGACTTATAAAATTTCTGTTGATTGCAGCAATAATGCTCATCACCGCAAAGCCGGTACCACCGGTAGTTACCACATCGCCGGAAGTATTTCTTTCCCTCGCCATGCCTGAAACGGGGTGACCAAAATCCCAAAAATATTTAAAGGTTTGTTTTTGAATAATATCAAGTAGCGCAGAATCTGAAACTCTTTGAAATTTATCAGAAGAATCAATTTGTGTAATTAAACTGATAGACTTACCAGTAGTTAAATCGACCTGCTGATTCGACTGTACTGCTTTTGAAATGGTAAAAGTATATTTTGACAAATATTGCAAATCAGATGCAGGCTGAATTTCAACAACACTATCGCTATTTGAATAAGCGATGTTTACGGAAACAGAAGGGCCGTTGCTCTTTACTAATGAAACATTGGATGCAAGAGAAGAGTGATCTACCGGTGCCGTAAACGCAATTTTAATCACCGGCTTTACAGTGACCTGATAAAAATCGCTGCCTTTGCTAGCGGCACTATCGCTGACACTTATTGATGTGATCAAAAAATTTGCGGGGGGCGGAGTAAAAGGTGTACTTTTTTTTGAACAACTGACTGCATAAAAAAAGAGAAAAAGAAGAGCGCATTTTTTCATAAGAAACCAAGTTACATAATAAAGAAAAGCGCCGCTTTTTCTTTTGAATTCTGGTAAAATAAAAATTGTCGTTATTTGTTGCCTTACTGCATGGGCAGCTATTGTTTACTAATCTTCTTCGATCTTTTGCTTAACTTTTCATCGTAGGCCGAGAGAAAACTTTTCCCCAAATCTGTTACATAAATACACAAAATGTTTTTGTTGTTAATCAGTTCCATCTTCGTTCCGATGAACCCTCGTTTATACAGGCCCGCAAGGGAAGATTTCATTTCTTCAGGCAGGCAAGGTACTTGACCATTGTTTAGAGACTCTTTTTCAAGGCATTCCTGCAACTTTTCTATCATTCGTTTCGTAGGCGCACGCAAGCTCGGTTCCATAGAGATGTCATTTTGTTAAAAGATCTTAAGCTGCAATTCACTGCTACCTAAATACTATAAAAGAATGTGCCGAATAATTAAAAAGTGGGAACGATGGCAGCAAGTTATCTTTTGAGAGCCATGAAATTTTCAATAAGGCTTTCAGTTTCTAAAAGAACCGCTTCAAAGCGGGTGTTGGTAGACCAATCAATTACCCGGTGCAACTTCCTGTTCAAAGGGCCCCACCTGTTTGGCTCACCATCCATGCTTATCACTACAGAAGGCGCATCAAGGGCATCCGCAATATGCGAAACGCCGGTGCAATTTGAAACAAGTGCAAAAGAATTTTTTATTAAGATTGCGATAGCTCCTAGTGTGGTTTTGCCGGTAAGGTCGATGGCATTATGGTGCATGCATTTTACAACTTCAGCGGTAATATCCGCTTCTGCTTTCGTCCCTGTAATTACAGCGGCAAAGCCTTTTTCAATACAATGATCTGCAATTTGTGCAAAATATTTTGGCGGCCATTGGCGCCATTTGCCCCGCGAACCGGGATGAAAACAAATATAATTTTTGGGGTAAACAGGAAGCAGCAATGCATCGAAATCCTTCTGATCCTGGGCAGTTAAAGGAAACTCCAAATGCTCGCCCTGCGGAGGAATTCCTAAATGCTTCATGAGTAAAAGATGGCGTTTTACTTCCGGCTTATTAGTAGGATATTCCATGAATAAGGGAGAATTCACGCGGCTTTCCTCATTGTAAAATCCTGCTACATTTTTAGCACCCATTTGGAACATAAGCCGGTTGACAATAGAACCGTTCCCCTGCATTTGCAGTAACAAATCAAACTTTTCTCTCCGCACCTGTTTTAAAAAAGTCTCCAATTGTTCTTCATTAAAATGCTGTTCAGGTAATCCCGGGTAGCCCGGAAAATGAATGAACCTATCGAAATATTCACCAAATCTTTCTACAAGAGATTTGGCCCACGGCAAGCCCAATAAAGTGATGGTTGCATTAGGATAAGCGTGCCGCAAGGCTTTTAGAGCGGGTATTGCACAAAGCATATCGCCCAATTGCAACGCCCGGAAAACCCCAATTTTTTTTATATCCTTTAATTCTTTAATCATAACCGCAACACTTTAAATTTAATGGCTCCATACAGATTCCAGAATACAGATACAAACGGGATGAGCAACGAAGTGGCGATCATTTCAACAACATGCTTAAAAGAACGGGACGCATTTGCAAGGCGTTTCATAATGAAAGAGATCATCAGGTACAGCCACAGCAAGAAACAAACGGCAGCGATGATCTTTTCATTTTGAAACCATTCGGCGAAAGAGGTTATAAGCAACGCGATGATGAGATAGTAGTTGCGCAACGCCGGGGAACCGATTCTTTGTTTATACAACTGTGGATGCTTTTTAAATAACAACGCATTGAACATAGATTTCCTCTGTTCTTTCAAACTTACTCCCCATGAAGCTTTGCGCGCAGGATGAATAACAATTGCTTCTTCAATTTTCTTGATCGGAATGTTTTCTTTCAGAAATTTAAATTCAAGGTCGCTGTCTTCACGCCATGCCATTGTAAACGCTTCATCAAAACCGTTAACCATTTCGAGACAACATTTGCTGCATGCACAATTGGCGGTAACAAATTCTGCTGTTTCGAGATTAGCGGTATTCAATTCAAAATCTGTAGGTGCCGTGGATAAAGGAACAATGATCTTTCCCGTTAGGGCGATTTCGCATTCTCCATAAAACTGGAAAGCATTGTAATAATTCTTGATCCAATGCACGGATGGTATACAATCATCATCGGTAAACAAAATTAAATCGCCTTGCGCTATTCTCCATCCGGCATTACGCGCCGCTGCTGGTCCCTTCTTAAATGGCAAAGAATAGCAATGAATATTTTGAAAGAAATCAAACATCTGGCAATCCGCCAACATATTATTTTTTTCATCATCAAGGCCGTCGGTAACTATGATTACTTCAAATTCATTTGCCGGAAACTCCTGTGATATCAATGCTTCCAGGCATCTTTTTAATAAGCGTGGCCTTTTATAAGTTGGAATAACAATAGAAACTTTTACTGACATTTTTCAAACCCTCACTTTTTTAATTGTTACGATGATTATTATTTTTTTCCAATAAAAAAGAATTGATGACCAAAGCATCAAACGGCGATGTCCAAAAACATTCAATAGCGTCGCGGGGTGTGCATACGATCGGTTCGCCTCTTGTATTAAAAGAAGTATTCACTAAAACAGGAACGCCTGTGAGTTCTTTGAATTCTTTTAAAAGCGAATGATAACGCGGGTGCTGCTCCTCATTTATTGTTTGTATGCGCGCCGTTCCATCCACATGTCTTACTGCAGGAATTTTATCTGCTTTATCTGATCGTACACAATAAACAAATAACATGAAAGGAGATTTGTGCGCGTTTTCAAACCATTGGGCCGCATCTTCTTCCAATACCACCGGCGCCACAGGCCTAAAATCTTCACGGTCTTTTATTTCATTAAGCTTCGCCTGCATTTCAGCATTTATGGGAGAAGCAAGAATAGAGCGGCTTCCGAGTGCACGCGGACCAAATTCCATTCTTCCCTGGAACCAGCCGATAATTTTATCTTCAGCCAGGATCTTTGCGGTTTCTCTCGCCACGTTATCTAGCTTGCGGTAAGGAACCTTTGTCCATTTCAAAAAATTTTCTACTTCTTCATCAGTATATTCAGGGCCCCAATAGCAGTGCTCCATAGTAAAAGAACTTTTATCCTCTTTTCTTATTTCTGCATCAACCCATAAAGCTGCCCCCAGCGCCGTTCCTGCATCTCCTGAAGCCGGTTGCACCCAAATATTTTTAAAGTTGCTGTAATCGCGAATTACTGCATTCAATACACAGTTCAACGCCACACCGCCCGCAAGGCACAAATTTTCTTCACCGGTTTCTTTTTGAAACCAATTGACCAATTGTAAAACTGTTTCTTCCAAAACTTTTTGAAGTGAATAAGCGATATCAAAATGATGTTCCAAAAATGGCTCATCTCTTTTTCTTGCTTTGCCAAAACGTTCTTCAAGTTTCAAATCGCCAATGATGTACGTTCCGCTTTCACCAACTTTTATCATTGATCTGAATTCGTCCAAATAAACCGGCTTGCCATAAGAGGCAAGTGCCATCACTTTATATTCATCAGACGAATGCAGAAAACCGAGGTAGCTTGTTACCTCTTCATAAAGTAGTCCCAGGGAATGGGGCATAAAAACTTCAGACATTTTGCTAAGCCTATTCCCTTCACCTAAATAATAACTGGTGGTAGTTTTTTCTCCTCGTCCATCAATGGTTAGCACGGCCGCATGGTTGAAAGGTGATGGGAAATAGGCGCTAGCAGCGTGAGCTACATGGTGTTCAACATAATTCCATTTTTCGAGAGACATTGTTGCTCCTGAAAATCTTTTTTGTAAATGATGAGGATAGCCGTCAACCAACTGACGGGGAGCGTTCACGATAGATGACAGAAATAAAGGATCCCACTCCGCGCCGCCGTTTTCGTTTTTTGGCCGATCCGCAGCGAAGGGAATTGAAACGTGTGAAACACTCAAATTGTCTGATAATTTTTCGGGATCAAAAGAGTAAGCAATTTTATCTACTTCTTTAAGATGAATACCGGCAACGCTGAGACAATAATCTATTGCATGATACGGCAATTGATAGGTTGAAAAAGGTATGGGTCTCTTGCCATGTTTTATATGTGTAAAACGTTCTTCTTCTGCCGCAGCTAATAATTTTCCATCTTTTAAAATACAAGCGGACAAGTCGTGAAAAGCCGCATTGATTCCTAAAATATACATTCTTTAATTTTCTGATTGATCTTATTTTTTTCGAAAAATAAAATTTCAAATACTGCACCAATAGTGCTTTCAGCAGAAAATAAAAAAATCAGGATGAATGAAATCATTAATTCTTTATCATCTTTTTTTTCAAAATGTAATATTCTGTTTCACTTGTTAATCTTAGCTTTTTTATTTTGAAAGTGAATTTACGCATGGAGAAAAACATTTATTTTTTTTAGAAGTACAACTTAAATTTTTTATAGTGAAGTATGTAGAAACGATTCTACAAGGAAAGCATCTTGTACTAATTATTTCACAAACCTTCCTTCTGTTTTACTGTTTCTTCTTGGCACAATTTTTTGCTTTTTGGAAAAAGAATAAATGAGTTAAAAACAAAAAATAAAGACCAGAAAATTTAAGAAGCACCCTATTTCCGTATTTACATGGGCGGCATACAAGCCCGATTAAAAAACTTTAGGACGGTTAGAAATTTTGCCTTTATTGATGACATGAGGAAAAACGCTTTTATCATTTGGAAATGATAAACATCCGGACGCAAAGCAGGATAAGGAAAAAGGTGTGCTTGTTAAACCGGCAAAAGTTAAAAAGAAAACCATGAAAAAGAAAATAGCCTTTATCAGTGAACCTGCGTCACCTCTTGCAACCCTTGGTGGAGTGGATAGCGGAGGTCAAAATGTGTATGTTGCTGAAATACCAAAACAACTTGTGAAGCTTGGATATAACGTTGATATATACACGAGAAAAGAAAGCGAAACTGACACAGTCGTTAATTGGCTTCCAGGCATAAGGGTCATTCACGTTAAAGCAGGCCCTGCGGCCGTCGTTCCAAAGGAAAAATTGCTTTACCTGATGGGTGAGTTTGCAAATAACATGATTTCATTTATGCGAAAAGAAGAATTGGATTATGAACTCGTGCATGCAAACTTTTTTATGTCGGCGCTGGTAGCTTCAAAAATTAAAAAAGTGTTTGGAATTCCTTACGTTGTTACGTTTCATGCACTCGGATTAGTTAGAAGACTGCATCAAAAAGAAATGGATCATTTTCCCGCTGAACGCGTTGAGATAGAAAGATGCATTCTGCAACACGCAGATCATATTATCGCAGAATGCCCGCAGGATAAGGATGACATGGTGAAGCTTTATGATGCATGCCCCGAAAAGATATCTATAGTTCCGTGTGGTTTTAGTTCAAAAGAATTTTACCCGATCGATAAAAAAAGAGCGCGAAAAATCCTTGGATTAAAAGAGAATGAAAAAATAATATTGCAACTGGGTCGCATGGTTCCGAGGAAAGGAGTGGATAATGTGATAAGGGCTTTGGCAGAGATCAGGAAAACAGAAACACCAATGCGCCTGGTAATTGTAGGAGGTGAACAGGACACGCCCGACCCGCTGCAAAGCCCCGAACTCGCCAGGCTTCAAAAGCTGGCCCTCGAACATGGTGTTGAATCTTCAGTGATTTTTACCGGAAGAAAACAAAGAGAATCTCTGAAATTTTATTATGCTGCCGCCGATATTTTTATTACTACTCCATGGTACGAACCATTTGGAATAACTCCAATAGAAGCAATGGCTTGCGGCACACCGGTTATTGGTTCAAATGTTGGCGGCATAAAGTATACAGTGGACGAAGGAAAAACCGGCTTTCTTGTTCCGCCGCATAATCCAAAAGCATTAGCAGAAAAGATAGAAACGCTTTTAGCAGATCAAAAACTTCTGGCAACAATGCAGCACAATGCGGTGAGAAGAGTTAACAGGCATTTTACATGGAGAACCGTTGCTGTTTCGTGCCATCATTTGTATGAAAAAATTGTGGCAGCTCAATATAAGAAAACTAAAAGTTCAAAACTTATCAGCATTGACAATTTTAAAACCGCAGGCTATCTGTTAAGCGATCCTTTTTTCTTGACACCAAATTTGCCGGCAGTAAATGAATAAGGCGGTTTTTATTGACAAAGACGGAACACTTATCAAAAACGTTCCCTTCAATGTGAAACCCGATTTGATAGAGTTTGAAGATCACGCATTTGAAAGTCTGAAGAAGTTACAGCAGGCAGGATTTAAGCTGATTGTTATTTCCAATCAACCCGGAGTTACGTTGGGATATTTTAAAGAAGAAGATCTTAAAAAGGTAGAAGAAACGATTGCGGATAGGTTGGCAGAAAACGACGTACTATTGGATGGTTTTTATTATTGCCCCCATAGCGAGAACGATAACTGCGATTGCCGCAAGCCCAAACCTGGTTTGATTTTAACTGCTGCCAAACACAATGCAATAAACCTTGAAAAATCGTGGATGGTTGGTGACATTTTGAATGATGTGGAAGCAGGAAACAGTGCCGGGTGCAAAAGCATCCTGTTAGATAATGGTAATGAAACTGAATGGATCTGGAGCCAATACCGTAAACCGAACTACATGGTGAATAACTTGAAAGCCGCGGCAGAAATCATTTTGCTCAACTCGATTTAAAAGAAGCACATGACTGATTGGAACAATTGTAAGAATATTTTGTGTATCCGCGCTGACAATATGGGAGATCTTCTCATGTCCTCGCCAGCGATACGAGCCCTCAAAGAAAGCTTTCATTGCCGGATAACATTGCTCACTTCGGCTATGGGAAATCTTATTGCACCTTTTCTGCCGGATATAGACGAAGTGATCGTTGCTGATCTTCCATGGGTGAAAACAAAAGAGCCTGTGAATGAAAAAGAGATTTCTGCGTTAATACAACAATTAAGGGAAATGTCTTTCGACGCGGCGGTAATCTTCACGGTCTATAGTCAGAATCCACTACCAGCGGCAATGCTTGCCTATATGGCCGGTATTCCGAAGCGACTGGCTTATTGCAGGGAGAATCCCTACGATCTCCTTACAGATTGGGTAGTAGAAAAAGAACCGTACACATTTATAAAACATCAGGTAGAAAGAGATCTAAATCTTGTGAAAGCCATTAATGCTCATGTTCACGATGAAAAGATCAGGATCACTTATGCGGAATCGGCGCGAAAAAGTGCACTTCGAAAGATTGGACAGATGGGCGTTAATACTGAGGAGGATTGGATAATCATTCACCCGGGAGTAAGCGAAACTAAAAGAGAATATCCTCAAAGTTCCTGGATAGAAACGGGAATATCATTACGCGATCAGCTGAATGTGCAGCTTTTAATAACCGGATCCTCCGATGAAAAGGAGTTATGCGACCGGATACAAAGAGGAATTGGCAAAAACGCTTTTTCGTTGGCTGGTTCACTTTCGATTGAGGAGTTTATTGCTTTAATACGCGATTCACCTTTGGTTATTTCTGTTAACACAGGAACGGTACATATCGCTTCTGCCACAAAAACACCGGTAATCGTTTTGTATGCGCTCACCAACCCGCAGCACACGCCATGGAAGGTTCGTTCTTCGGTGCTGTATTATTCTGTGAAACAAGAATTGCGAAGCAAGAACCAGGTAGTAAGTTATGTTACTGAAAATATAATGGACAAAAGTCTCGAACCGCCCACACCAGCAGAAATCGTACATGAAGTTGAAAAAATCTTGAAATCGGCTCAACACGCCCATTAAATATCGTATGCAAACAGTGAAGCAATAAAAAGTTTAAATTTCTTTTTTATCGTTTTATTAAACAAAAAAACCGCCTCAAAATTGAGACGGTTTTATATTATGTTACAAAAGTTCGCTTACTGATCAGGGTTTTGTAAAGTAACCGGCTGTAAACGATAAGCATTTACATAACGGCCGTTTTGCTGGGCAGGTACCCATTTTGGCCCGTTGCGAATAGCGTTAACAGCTACTTCTGCAAGCTTGGTTCCTTTCATCGTAGTAGCCTGTACATCACTTACGGTTCCTGTTTTATCCACAATAAATCTTACTACGCAAGTTCCATAGTCAGACTCTGAAAACTCATCAATGTGTGAGGTAATAGCACGACTTACATACCGTGACCACGCTTGTAAACCTCCCGGGAACGACGCTTCAATCTCTACTTTTGTAAAGATCTTATCAGGATCTTCTTTCTTTTCAACAGGAGCTGCAACAACGTTGGTTCCTTTAAGATCGGTAGGAGGAGCTACGATACCTAAATCCTTTGTTCCTTCCACGGTTTTCACATCCACTTTTGCTTCTTCAATCTGTTTTACTTCTGGTGGTGGTTTAATTACTTCCTCGTCTTTTACGACTTTAGGCGGAGTAAATTTAATTGTAGCAACCGGTGGTGGTGGCGGAATCTTTGGAGGAGGTGGCGGTGGTGGCGGTGGCGGCTCATCCGGCTTAATTTTTTGTAGTGTAGTCTCAGTTGTATTCAACTTAACTGTGTCGTCAGAGTTTCTTAGTCTATTGGCGATTGCGGAACCGATGAGAAAGAGCAGAATCATCGCTATTGTACCCACCACAGCGATTGTCATCCTTTTATTATAGGTCTTCCTCAGATCATATGCACCGTAGGTCTTGTTCCTTCCGTCAAACAGAATATCGAGAAGATCTGATTTTAATATTTGATTACGTTCCATGTTTTAATTTTTTTTATTTTCTTCAAGTACGTGAAGTTACTGTATGCCATTCGCCTGCTCAGTTTGCTGGATCTTACTATATTCATCCGGCGTAGGATCTACCATTGCATACCGTCCAATCTGGTTGATATCCATTTCATCGAGCATATTCACTGCGTTCTTGTAGGTAGCATCCTTATCAGGCTTGATAATGATAAAAAGATCATCAGGCGGAGTCGATTTCTTCTTCTTAAGAATAATATCCCTCACGTCTTTATAATTGGTTGTCTTCATTGTTGAAGGATCGTTACCATAATAATAATAGACAACGTTCTGTTTTCCAAGCAACAATGTCAACGAACCTGACTCTTTCACCTTCGTCTGATCCTGGTCATTTTTAGTATCTTTCGGCATGTTCAGGTTCATGGACGTAGGTTGCTGAACCGTTGTAGTGAAGATAAAGAACGTGATCAGCAAGAAACCCAGATCCACCATTGGAGTAAGGTCAACTTTGGTCGAGTGCTTTTTACTTTTCTTGACACCCGGGCCTTTTTTCTTACTCTCCTTAACTTCCATTTCTGCCATAGTAGTATAATTTTATTTTTAAAAATTTTTTTTAAACCGATTACTGAGTGTTGCTTTTCTTACCACCTCCCATCTGATCTTCCATATTCTTCCTGTACAATTCGCTTCCCTCAGGAACATTTTCTGAACTGGTGATCAGGTAATACTTATAAATGTCGTTCTTCTCGAAGGCGTCGATCACTTGCTTAAACGTTGGGTATTTTGCTTTACTGTCGCCCTTAATCAGGTAATTCATCTTTTCGCCCATTCTTGCATTTACCACTGCCGATATCCACGCCTGTAATTCGTTGTTGGTACTATCTACAGGTATTCCAGGTAGATCCGCTCCTTTTACTTGTTCAGGTTTTAGCTGGTCAAATTGTTTTAGCTGATTTATGGGAACACCAACAAACTGTGCATTTACAAAATTTTTCTTATCCTGCTCAGAGAAATTAATATTCCTTTCCTTGCCCAATTCATCCAGAACATCAGCCTTAATAGAAGGGTCCATATTCAGGTAAACTTTATTGTCTTTGCTGATTGTGACAGTCAGAAAGTCCTTTTCTGCTGCAACTTTATTTGAAACAGAGCCGGGCGTCTCTACTGTAATCGCCTCGGCCGGTTTAAACTGCGCAGCCAAAATAAAGAAGGTTAACAAAAGAAAAGCCACATCACACATGGGAGTCATATCAATCGACGTACTGCCACGTTTTATTTTTGCTCTTGCCATTAGTGATTTTTTTTAATATTAATGAGATTCAAACTTTCAAAAATTCCACAAAATTATTTGTACAAAGAAGCAAAACTTTGTGTTAAAGTGAATCCTGATTCATCAATACCGTAAGTGATAGCATCAATCTTTGTAGTAAAGATGTTGTAAGTGATAATTGCGAACGCAGAAGTACCGATACCCAAAGCCGTATTGTACAACGCTTCAGAAATACCAATTGACAACGTACGTGCAGCATCACCGCCGCCAGATTCGCCCAAAGAACTAAATGCACGGATCATACCGATTACCGTTCCTAACAAACCAATCAAAGTTGACACAGACGCAAGCGTCGAAAGAAACACGAGGTTCTTTTCCAACATAGGCAATTCAAGCGCGGTAGCTTCTTCAATCTCTTTTTGAATGGCCAGTACTTTTTGATCAGTATCCAATTCGGTGTCAGTAATCATTTGCTTGTATTTGCGCAAACCGGCTTTCATTACGTTGCCTACAGATCCTTTTTGTTTGTCACATTCTGCAATAGCAGCGTCCACCTTTTTATCGGCAAGGAAGAACTGTACTTTCCTGATGAACTCAGCATTTGACATTTTACCGGCAGCTTTTGCCACTGTTAGAGATCTTTCAATTACGAAGGTGAACACGATAAGGAAACATGCAATGAGGATTGGCACAATGATACCACCTTCATACATCCTGGGAAGCGCACCTTTAGGACCAATCTGATTAGGCCAGAAACCACCATTCGGATCCGGATTTGTAAAGTTGCTGTCCGCTCCAATAACAAAGCGCCAGATAACATAACCGGCTATGACACAAATAATAGGTGCTAATAAAGAAATGATGTTATTTGATTTTTTAGCCTGCACCGAGGTGGTAGCGTTTACTGGTGCGTTTGCAGGAGTCTTTAAATCTGCCATGTTGGTTTAGTTTTTAAATGTTTAAGTTTATTGATTTTGTTAA
>Ga0157371_10003060_pt1 | contig 15521 bp, 17 predicted proteins | sample C45metaG_FD_113462 | JGI IMG/M metagenome (GOLD analysis project Ga0157371, IMG submission 113462) | Corn rhizosphere microbial communities from Kellogg Biological Station, Michigan, USA - C4-5 metaG | ecosystem: Host-associated > Plants > Roots > Rhizosphere > Soil | place: USA: Michigan...
GAGCTTTATACCGATATCGCGCTCTGCTGGCGGCGCTTTGAACGCTCGCGGACGGTGAAGCGGTTTCTGGCGATGATGAGCGAGGGGTAGCGGCCGGTTTGGTTGGTGGTTGTTGTAGGCTGGGTAAGGCGTAGCCGCCACCCGGCAATGCCCTTCTGGAAGCCGCCTCGCAAACCTGCAAGCAACCTTATGTAATTCAGGGGCATCCCTTTTCATCCCTTCTTCACGGTCGTAAAGTGCCTGCGTTGCGGCACATCCGTAACCGGGCGTAGGAACCCGTTAGCATAACATGACACTTTTTTGCACAACGAGGATGCTAAATGGCTACTACATCTAACTTTTCTTATGCGCTCTCTGAAGAAAGCGCTGTTCATCATCTCATCAATCTTCAGCTTTGCGATTCCGCAGATCTCTTCGAACTGGCTGACACCTGCGCCGCCTGTGTAAGCGTGCTGGTTGAAACTGACGATCCCGTGACGTTTTCCATACTTTGCGAGCGCTTGCTGGAACTGCTTAAACGCCTGCGTGAACATTGCGATACGGAACTTCCCCCGCATCTGGTTGAACGGCTCATCGCGGGGGAGAAGATCGTTTCCTGCGTGCCGGACTGCTGGCAGGAGACGACACTGCAGGGGGATTATGCCGTGGCGTTAACGCTGGCGGTGATGGGCGGGACACTGCCTGCGAGCGTGGCGAAAGAACTCACCGGACTACTGCATGATATGGTCTGGCTGCTGGCTGAGTTTGTGAAGGAGCCGTATATCGCGGCGCACTGAGGCGGGTGATGGGGGGCCGGGATTCTGCTGCTGCGAACGGGCGAGGATATCGGCCAGATACCCCTCTCTTTTCATGGTAATTGTCTATATCAAAGCATCTGTTACTCTGGCTGGGCTCAAAGGATGACAAGGATGACAAGGATGAGAGATGCTGAATCCAGGATTCGTTACCCGCAAAGCGCTTACTCACTGGCGGGACGTTCCCGCTTTTCTACCCCGGTTTCAATTTCATGAGAAACATCGAACGGTCATTCATACTGCTCATCCTGAAACTATTCTGCCATTGATTGCTAACTTTGACGTCCGGCAAGACCCCGTCATTCGGCGGCTAATGTCATTACGTCAAATACCGCAGAAATTTCTGCGCAACCCGCAGCCTAACGCGATCGGCGACTTTGATTTGCACAGCTTTACCCTTTTGAAAAGCTCAGCATCTGAGCTGTGCTATGGCTTAATCGGGCAATTCTGGCGGACAGATTTCGGTCTGGAAGACGTGCCGGATGCTAGTGTTTTTCAGACGCCAGCCGCTCCGGGCAGTGCGAAACTGTTACTTCGCTATCGGATAACGGAACTGGCGCCAGGGCAACATGAACTCTGTACGGAAACGTTCGTCTATTGTCCGGACAGAAGCACTCGGCTAAGGATGACAGCTTACTGGCTGATAATCCGGGCGGGCAGCGGCTGGATCCGTAAAAGGACGCTGAAGGCGGTCAGAGAGAATATTGAAAGTCAGACGTGAGGTGTACCTGTGAAATGTTCCGAAAGGGAACCTCGCGGGAGTATTTTCCAGAATGTTTATGGGTTGAACAATGGAGGTTTTGATGAATAAGCGCGCTATTGCCTGTTTGCTCTTACTCAGTGCATTCGCTGTAAATTCTGCTGATGGCGGTAAGGGTGGTGATGGAGGAAATGGCTCTGATGGCGGAAGCGGTTCTGATGGTACCGTCTCATCTAATGGCCGAGCGGGTTGTCCGGGCGGAACAGATCCGGATCCATCGGGGCATTTTTATCTTCCCGGTACAAAACAGCAATGCAACCCGGGGAAGCAGGATGCAATGAAGAGCGCCAGGCAATGAGATAAAGCGTGACAATACGCTAGCTCATCCTGATTCTGTTTCCTTACCTGCCTCCTGCTCCCGGCAAAATGTTTAGCAAGGTAAAAGACAGGCATCACGACGACACCGACAGATAAGCGTTTGTGGGAAGCTACTCAAGGAAAAACAGAACCACCTTAGCGCTTCTCACGAAAAAATCGATTTTGACCACTTTGGGCAGCACGAGCTTGAAAAGAGCTATCGTTCCAGCGTGATTTTGACAATAATATCGACCTTATCTGGGGTCGGTATATTCATCCTTTAGTTAAGCGTCTATTCACTATGTCATTAACATAATGTTCAATCGGAATATTGTGCTCCCGATTAATATCAGAAATGAATGCGCTAAGATGCTCTTGCGATGCATGAAGGGTAGTGGCAATAAGGTTATCAAAATCGTTCTGAGTAAATCGTTTATGTCCCTTCAACGTCGAACTCTGGAGCAAAGTGTGTGCGGACACTTCCAGGACGGCCCGCCGATAATGATCGGACAGCAGGACGTCAAGATCGACCTGAAGAATATCAAACTCAAAATGAAAGCTGACAAATCCTGATTCGACAGGTAATGAATAAATCAGTTTGTCACCTAATTGCTCAACGTAAGGTTCATATCCTTCTCCCATTACTCGCGTAGCCTGCATATAATCCCTCTTCTTTCATGCATTAGATTAATTCTACTTGAATAAAAACACAGCATTACCCTTTTAAATCTTGTTTACAATACCCCATAAGAAAAAAGAGAATACCTCCTCGCTATAAAATAATATTTTACCGTGAGGGTTTCCTTTTAAAGAAAAAATCTATCCATAAAAATAATTATAAAACGCATTGAAATTTTCATTACCAATAAGAGGCACAATCCTTTCCCGCAGCTCATCAATAAAATCATCTTTTACTTCGTCATTATCATCTGCTATATCAAAGATATCGTATTGACCATATACCAAATCAATAAGCTCAGCTAAAGAATATATGAACCCAGAGAGACTACTAGCTATCTGAAACGGTTCAATTACATCATAACCAGCATAAACAGAGGAACTTCCTTCTTCGATAACCGCAATTATAGGTTTACCTCCACCTAAATCATCGCCAATAACAAGAAAATTATCTGGTAAGTGTTCATAACCACTTTGAGCCTTCAAGAGTTCACTGACTGAGTGAAGTTTAATTGGCGTGAAGCCTGTTTCAATCTTTAACTTTTCAGGATTATAATTTTTATATAAAAAATCCACCTCTGTTGAACGAGGTAAGTTGGACGGGAAGGCATTGTCCAGATCATTGACGGTGCTGAAACTCCCTGACACCGAGTATTTATTGCAAATGACAATAAGTTGTTTTAATGCTTTTTCAAACTCATTCACCATGGTTTCAGGCGCATCCATAAATATAGCCCTCAGTAATAATTCATTAATTTAGTGTAATATCCCTAGAATATATAACCTTCTAACAAGCTAAGTAAATCAGTTTCAATTACCCTCTTATTCTTTAAATAAAAGCTCTATGAAGTTATCATTCTCGAGATAAAAATTGAAACCTGCTATGAAATCTTCTACAGATGGTTTTTCTCTTTGATTAGAAATATCATGTAATACATCTATAAATTGATCTCCATAGAAAAACAACTCTAGCGAATTATCGACAACAAAAACAGGATATACTTCCTCATCGTCATCACTAATGACAGGATAGCTTTCCAAATAACAAACAAGATCTGCTTTTGCAGATAACTCATAATCTTTTGTATACACACAAAAATTATCCAATGTATACCCACCTATAATTTTATTTATTACATCATCTAAACCATAAGCTTTTCTGTATTCTAACTGACTCATACGCGCAATCCTTGAGATTTATCTTTTATACTTTGTAAAGCAAGCAGTTAATGATAGGGTTATATTCCATTGAACTTTAATTTAATAAACTTTATAATTATAGCGGTTGTTTTTTTGAGCATTTTTTTAATGCCATTATTATTATATAAGCGGGGATAATTAATATAATTCGGCCATTTATTAATCACTTATCTTTACGCGTACTGCCAAAAACCAGCTATGATATTCCCGCCAGATATTTTTTTATACAAATACAAAGCACCGTAACCAAAGATGTAATCACCATTAAGCAATGCATCTGGATAATAATCTTCATCTATCTGCATGAAAAATTCATAACCATCTTTTTGCAAAGCATCAACATAATAATCTTCCGACTGTATTAACCTTGCCTCTTCGGTTTTAGTGATAAAGTCAAACTCTTCACTTTCAACCTTATCATACCCAACAATAACTGCCTTATTAATGTGTTTTATCGTAAATGCATCATTATTGCTTTCATCAGAAAACGTATGCGTAAAAACTTTTACTGAACAATTGGGGTAGATATTGTTATCAATCATATCATCATATCCTTCAGGAATAAGTATCGTAATATACTCATGTCCATCATCAGGATTCTGAACTGTCAAATAAAACTTATAACCCCGAACAACATCTAGTTTATCTAAGAAGAATTCAGGGATATTTCCACCAATCCGACCAATGACATTACCATCAGAAATGATACTTATTTCAGAGATCAGATTACATTTAATCATTTCTTAAACTCGCCCCCATAAAAATTACATTTTCTCTTTCCTAATTTCCATAACCATTTCAGTGAACAAATTCTTAGCATCTTTAATCTTTAAGTCACATTTATGATTAACTACAATGTACGTCTCTTTAGGTATGATTGAAAAATAAATTAATAAAAGCCGGAAAAGTTTATTTTCTTTGCCGGCTAATGGATTTAATAAAGCCTAGAGTCTGAGCGTGGTTCAACATCTCTTATACCAAGTTGATTCGTTTTTTCAAAAATTAAATCATAGCAATAGACAGTCTCTTCCCCTTTTAATAAATGAACCCCTTCAAGGCTCACTTTATATATTCCTTTAGGAATATCAGCGTTAACCCAACCAGTATAATCTTTCCATTCCCAAAATACGGCCATATCAGCAACGTATAAATCACCAGTTACATTAAGATAGAAATATTTATCTGTGAATATAACTTCCCTATCTTTATTGTCGGGAAATTCATTTAAAAAAAGCCTAACAACATAGCCACCATCATCAAGGCCCATAATAGGTAAGGCAATACCTTCATTAAGAACAAGATCCCCTTTGTCTGTGGTAGTGAATTCCTGGAGAATGTTATCTCCATCATCTATCTTTCCACCAAATGGGGCCAGTATTCCTGGATAATCGAAAATTATTATCCCGTTAAAATCCACATCAATGTCAATTGTTTTAACCACATCTGCCTCCTGATGCCTTACCTGTTTGTTTATTATTGAACCACTCCAGCAGTTTTGAATGTGCTTCTTTAGGAGTGACATTTCTGGCTAAGATTTCACCCGTCGAAGGAATCTTTAAATCACCTCTTATATGTGAAACGGAATCTAAATTACGGCTAGACGCATTGAATAAATCTTCCGCGGAACCCTGCCACGGCCCCTGAATTTTTCCAATATCGTTTTTAATAGCTCTATGTAATTCTTCATGCATTCCAGCACTATAAGGATCTGGGAAAAACGTTGGCGTATTTTTCATAGTACCAAGATCGGTTAGCCCAATGCTGTTGGCCTTGTTTCGTGGGATTAAATGGTGTCCCATTCCATTTGGGTTCCATGCCCATGGCATTAACCCTAATGGATCTATCCAAGTAAGAGGGTTAGGAACGTATGAATATAAATTAAAACTACCATTCAACCCAATCGGATCCTGCACAATAAACCGCCCGACCTGTGGGTCGTAGTAGCGGAACAGGTTATAGTGCAGCCCCGTTTCACCGTCAGCGTACTGCCCGGCATAGCGAAGCGGCTGGTGAGCCATCGCCGAGCGATTCACAAGCCGTGAGAACCCTTCGCTCTGATGGCGTACCTCGCCAAAGCTGCCGTACTGGCCGCTCCAGCGCACCGCGCCGCGCTCGTCGGTCACTTCCAGCGGCGCGCCGTTCAGGTCGGTATTGACCAGTAAATCTCACAGCTCTTCTGGTCACGAAGGTGATCCACCCGCGCCAGCGGGCTCCAGGCTTCATTCGGGTCGTAAATATAGGTGCTGTACAGCCCGCTCGTCTCCTGCTCCAGCAGCAGGCGGTAGCCCTGCCACTGGAAGCGGGTGTTGGTGGTGCCGTGCGTCGTGGCGACGATTTTCCGATTAGAAAACAGTACTTACCAGACTAAAAAAGGTTGATGCGGCAGAATTACACTCACATTCTTTTATTATTATTACCAAAGCATGAAAATTAGTACCAGCCTAAGAAACACCAAAAACTGGCACCTAATTTTACATACTTTTTGAAACTAGAACCATTTGGTGATTCTGGCAAGGAAGGATTGACAGGCATCACTTTCAGTTGCAAAAAATTCAACCTCTGTGCGTTTTCCATGTTCACTATAAAAAACACACCATAGCCCTCCATCGAGGATCAAACATAATGTCTCATCCTTAACACCATCAACAGAGTAGCTATCTCTGGGTATGTTTAATTTATTTAACTCACTTTGTAACTCTACTCTATCCACAGGTTTTGCCTTCTGTTTGCTTAATTACTTTCAAATGTCCGGAATCAATATAACTCTGTACAGATTGTTGGAGCTTATATTGAGTGCCCATACCCATTTCATCAAACCAAGGGGCAATTTTACTTTCCTGTACGTTTGGTATTGGCTTCATAACTTCATAGGTTTTGCATCAGTTCCTGGAGGCAAAGCACGCATCGGATATGGGGTTCCGACAGGTGATGTATAAGTACCCCCCGGATATCCATAACGATCAATTTGTGTTCCTGTTTTCAATAAAGTTATCTTCGTTTCACCATAGGCACCATCATTTGGAGGCCAATAAGTGACCAGATCTGTGCCACTTAAGCCCCAAGGATCAATCCACCCCAACGGGTTCGGAGCATACTGATAAAGGTTCCACCCACCATTCAACCCAAGCGGATCCTGCACAATTAACTGCCCAACCTGTAGGTCTTAGTAGTGGAACAGGTAAGTTCTTCTCAGTTTCAATCTACACTTCAAAAGGATACAAAGAGATATTTTTTATGGCTGTTGAAAACGAAACAAATTTACTACCACCTGGGTAGGACTCAACATCTAAAAAAATGATCTGACCACCTAATGAAACCGTTAAAACCCCGTCACTCTCATAAGAGATCACCTGAGAAACAAATAACATTCCATCACCATCCACCTTGATTTCAGGTGTCTCCTGACAAACATCATTAATATTCAAGCCCCATTTAAAAATGTCATCTACATCAAATTCGACATTATAACTACCACTTACTTCCGGTGGTTCACCACACCATACAGCCACTCCATTGCCTAAAGGTGAGGTGAACTCTACTTTGTATCCATCAAATTTTACTACTGTTATGTTTGTCATTTTAGTATCGGTACTCTCACAACAAGATTATCAACATTCGTGACATTATTTGCAGGGTCTAATGTCCACGTTTCTTCATGGTAATGATGTTTAGTTGGTTTACTATTCATTTCATGGTTACCATAACGGATACTTCTCTTACCGTCAGCCGATACGATTCGGTCTGGGTCTGGTAATCCAGTTCTTGGATGGATATTTGTATGGGGGCCGGGGCCAAGGAAATCATCCCAACGATTAAGGGCATCCTCTGGTTTAACTGGCTTAGGAGCATAAGTCTCATTGTGGTACCCCTGCCCTGGAGGATTAGGATTTTTTCCACCAGCATAAGATTCTGTCTTGCATAAACCCAGCGGATCAATCCACCCCAACGGATTCGGCGCATACTGATAAAGGTTCCACCCACCATTCAGCCCAATCGGATCCTGCACAATAAACCGCCCGACCTGCGGGTCGTGGTAGCGGAACAGGTTATAGTGCAGCCCCGTTTCCCCATCAGCGTACTGCCCGGCATAGCGAAGCGGTTGGTGTGCCATCGCCGAGCGATTCACAAGCCGTGAGAACCCTTCGCTCTGGTGGCGTACCTCGCCAAAGCTGCCGTACTGGCCGCTCCAGCGCACCGCGCCGCGCTCGTCTGTCACTTCAAGCGGCGCACCGTTCAGGTCGGTGTTGAACCAGTAAATGTCACAGCTGCTTTGGTCATGAAGATGATCCCCTGTGCCTGCGGGATCTAGGTTTCATTCAGGTCGTAAATATAAGTACGGCAGAGCCCGGCATCCTGCAGCAGGCGGTAGTCCTGCCACAGGAATGGGTCTACCCGATCGGATAGACATAATTAAATCTTATAAAAATGCTGTTTCACCACTATCAATTTTCTTCACTTCAAGCCCTTTAAATTTGATGCCAATCCCATGTTCCTGATCCAAATCGGTCGAGAACATGAATCCAAATTCATTATCCTCATCTGGGGAAAGATAAACTTTCAGCAAAATCAAATCTTTTGCATCCGCACCATAAATACGCTTGCTATATGCCTGGGTTTCAGTTGCGATTATCTCGGAAAAATCTTTCTGTTTCTTAATAAGAAAATCGATGTCTTTTTTCATTTTTTCATCGACCGAATCAGATTCAAGGTTTATGCACTGGACGAGAGAAGGACCAAATACCGATAATACTAAATCTACAGAAACACCTTCATCGTCTTCATAAAAATCCAGTTCAAGTGACATTGCGCCCCCTATTTTATTTGCAACTCAATGAGTTGGCTGTTTTCTTAGCTTCAACAGACTCGTACTTAACCCCGTGATATTGTTTCAAATTGACTTATAGAACCTCAATGCGGGAAAGACACATCGAAGTGCAGTAATTTTGACTCTAATGGAGCATTAACCATCTGCGGATTAAAAGAAGAGCCGGTAAGGATTATTTTCCAACCGGCCACTTACAATACAGAAGTTACTTTCTTGAGAATGGAAAAAGGCATTCCCTAAAAGAACTTTCCTTCACTGCACTTTGAAATTCTCGACCATTTTCAAGCTCTAATTTATCTAATTTAGCCAAAACAAATCTTTCGTTCCCAGCATGACCTTTATTATAAAAATCAATAGATTGCTGCCCTAAATCATCAATCTCTATTAGTTTAGAAAAAATAGAGTTAATCAGAGGACTGCCTGCGTACATGACAGATTCAGTTTCCTCACAGGAAAATTTTAAATACATAATCGCTTTTTTCAAGGCGACTACCTCACCTTGACTTAAAGTCAATTTTTTTTCTTGGTTATCAGCCACACCTATCTCCTCTAGACTTTATTTCCTCCTGATTAGCTTTCTACATTTTTTCATAAGGCATTTTAGACTAAAAAAATTATGCAGGTCAGCTACAAGGCCCCTTTCAGGTAGTGTTGAACCAGTAAATTTCACCTTTATTCTGATCAGGAAGATGTTCTACCCTCGCCAGCAGGCTTCAAGTTTCGTTTGGATCGTAAATAAATACAAAGCATTTGCTATATTTAATAAATAAAAAAACCCAGTAAAACTCTATTTAATTAACTGGGTTTAAAAATCATTTAAAACAGTTTACTCACTGAGATATTTCATCAGGAGCCCAAACTGATCTTTCCCATTTTATATTACCATTTCTTAAAGTTTCCTTTATGAAATCTTCAAAATTGGAATTAAAATAGTCATCAGATGTTATCATTATTTCAAGGCTATAGTTTTCATCGCATAAAAATTCACTTAACCTATCTTCTTTATCTATAAGCGTTACCGTAAAACCATCACACTCAGTTTTAGCGATATAGCGCCCCTCATCATCCTCGCAAACTAGTGTTCGTTCAAACACCTGCTCTAACTTTGTAAGCAGCTCTTTAAATGATATATCTTCAAGCAATACAAAGCTTAACCATCGTTTATGTATACTCATTTTCTCCTACTTACAGCCGACTTTGTGCTGAACATCACCACGCCTTGCCATGTCGCTTAACTCATGGCTCTTAAAAATTCTGAAACCGAAAGGTTCTTCTCTTAAACCAGGTAAGGTAGAACGTAATTTACTATCTATAGACGCTTCTATTTCGCTCATTCCTGCAATTTTCGATGCATCACGGCGTCTGTTAGTAAATACAGGTTCATTAGCTAAATAATCCGATTGAATAAAAGCATCCACATCAAAATTATTGAAATTTATAGGTCTAGAAATATTAGGATCATGTGCTTTACTTATGCCGCTTGCGACACTTCCTCGATAACCAATAGTTGCATTAGGGTCAATCGCTTGTATCGCTGGTAAATGCTCACGAAGAACAGCATCAATTTGCTGTTGAACGCTATTTAAATTTGTTAAACCCAGCGGGTCAATCCACCCCAACGGATTCGGCGCATACTGATAAAGGTTCCACCCACCATTCAACCCAATCGGATCCTGCACAATAAACCGCCCGACCTGCGGGTCGTAGTAGCGGAACAGGTTATAGTGCAGCCCCGTTTCACCGTCAGCATACTGCCCGGCATAGCGCAGCGGCTGGTGAGCCATCGCCGAGCGATTCACAAGCCGTGAGAACCCTTCGCTCTGGTGGCGCACCTCGCCAAAGCTGCCGTACTGGCCGCTCCAGCGCACAGCGCCGCGCTCGTCTGTCACTTCCAGCGGCGCGCCGTTCAGGTCGGTATTGAACCAGTAAATCTCACCGCTGCTCTGGTCACGAAGGTGATCCACCCGCGCCAGCGGGCTCCAGGCTTCAATCGGGTCGTAAACATAGGTGCTGCACAGACCGCTCTCCTGCTGCTCCTGCAGCAGGCGGTAGCCCTGCCACAGGAATCGGGTGTCGGTGGTACCGTGCGTCGTGGTGACGATTTTTCGCGTGCGGCGGCCCAGCGCGTCATAGTGATAGCGCGCCTCAAACCGCCCTTCCGGCCCGGTTCCCCGGGCGGACACCAGACGGTTCTCGGCGTCATACGCATAATGCTGTTCATACAGCCCGTTGCGGCGGCTGACCAGGTTGCCCCAGTGGTCGTATTTCATAAACAGCGCCTGCCAGTGCTGCAGGCGGTTATCCGTAACCGGTACTGGATCGTCATTGGCGGCGAGGTTATCCGCAGCGTCGTAGCTGAACTGCGTGCGGCTGTGCCCCTGTCGGGCCTCGTAGTGCTTCAGCAGACGCCCTTCGGCGTCGTAGCCGTAGTCCACCTCTCCGCGCAGGGTGTCGCTGACCCCGGAAAGCTCGCCGCGCGCGGTGTAGCGATACAGGCGTTCCAGTAGCGCCTGCTCCGGCAGGGTCACGTCCGTGGTCAATTCGCTGCGCTGCAGGGTGCGTCTGCCGAGGCTGTCATACTGACGGAGCTGCTCGCGCGCGCCCTGGGTGCGGCGCACCTCGCGGTGCAGACGGTCGCGCGTGAACTCGGTCACCAGCTGCTGCCCGAAGCGGATGGCGCTGACGTGGCCGGAGCCGTAGTGCAGCCACGCCAGCTTTTGCTCGCCGGGCAGCGTCAGGCCGGTCAGGTTGCTCAGTGCGTCCCATTCGTAGCCCACCTCGCCGTTAATGCCGGACTCGCTCAGCACGCGTCCGGCGTCGTCGTGGCGGTAAGCGATCTCATCGCTTTCGATACCCAGGGCAACGCCTTCGGCGGTTGGCGTACGGTGGATGCGGGTAATCTGGCCGCTCGGGTCGCGGAAATAATGGTACTCCGCGTGGCGCTGAGTGCGCCCGATCAGCAGCCCGCTGTCGTCATAGCGGAACTCCTGGACGCGACGGGCAATGCCGCCGTCGGCGGCAGGCCGGCCGTTTTCTTCGAGCGCGCAGAGGAACCCTCGCGCGTCCCATTCCATATGGCGCACGGTCTCGTCCGGGCGCGTTTCGCTGAGCGGGCGCCCCACGGCGTCGTAGGTGAAGCGGTATTCCGCCCCGTTGCCGTTATCGAGTCGCAGCAGGTTACCGCGCGGGTCGTAGCGCCACTGGCGCATGCGGCCAATACGGTCGGTAAGGCTGACCGGGAGGCCGAGCGCGTTGTAGGCCCAGCTCACCTCGCTTTCCAGCGGGTCGCGCCAGCCCGTGAGCTGGCCGCGTTCGTTCCACACCAGCGACTCGCGGCTGCCGTCCGGGTGGATCACGGCGCGCAGCAGCCCGGCACGGCTCCACTCCCGGCGCGTGATATTCCCTTCCGCATCCTCGCTGGCAATCAGCTGCCCGAAGCGGTCGTAGGTGAAGCGGGTGACGCTGCCGGAGCAGTCGGTGCGCTGCGTCAGCAGCCCCTGGTGGTTCCAGACCAGCCGCACCACGCCGCCGATGGCGTCGGTGATGCTCTCCGGCAGGTTTTCTTCATCATCGGGATAGCTATACGCGGTGGTGCTACCGGCCGGATCCGTTTCCGACAGCAGGCGACCGCGAAGGTCGTACATGGCCTGCGATGAGGTACCGTCCGGGTAAACCGTGCGGGTGATGCGGTCGGTCAGGCGATGCCAGTGATACTCCGTGCGGCGGCCCGCCGGATCCGTCGCGCTGGTCATGCGGCCATATTTGTCCCACGTGCTGCGGCGCATCGCGCCGCCGGGCAGAATGACGTCGCAGAGCTCGCCGTCGCGGTAAACAAACGTCGTCTGACGACCGTCGTAATCCGTGAAGCGCGCGACGTTGTCGTCGTCATCCACCAGCCAGTGCGCCTGCGCGCCGTCTTCGCGGGTCGCGCGGCGAAGGCCGTTATCAAAATCGTATTCGAACGTCAGCTGTTCGCCGCCGCTGTGGCGGAAGCCGACCACCCGCGGCAGGCCGTCAATCTCCCGCCAGCGGTATTCGCTCAGCAGGCCGTTGGCGTCCTCGTGGGCGCTCATCAGCCCGTCCTGCCAGCTGAAGCGTCGGCGCACGCTACCGCCCCGGCCGGTCACGGAGACCAGCTGGCGCTGTTCATCATAAGCGTAACTGACCAGGCAGATCTCGTCATCCAGCCAGGCGCCGAGGAGCCTGTCGCGGTCGTAGCGGCAGACCACGCGCTGGCCCGCGCTGTCGGCCAGGGCATGCAGGGTATTATCCGCATTCCACTCGAAGAGGATATCGTTGCCGCAGGGTTCAGAGATGCGCTGGAGCAGCGACGGGGCATCATCCCGCAGCGGCGCATAGTGCCAGCGCTCGCCGCTAACGTCATACACCGACCAGCTGTCGTCCTGATGATGTTCAAGCCAGTTTTTTTCACTTTCGCAGTAGGTGCGCATCCCTTTCGGCACTTTCGGGAAGGCGACGTAATCGCCGGACGGCGCGCGCCACACCAGTCCGTCCTGATAAGATTCCAGGCGGCTTTCCCAGAACAGGCTCCAGCCGCGGCCCAACACGCTGTCGCCGGGGTTGCCGCTGCGCCAGTAGCGCTGCCAGCGCACCGGCAGGCGGGAAGGCAGGACGAAGTCCAGCTCATCATCCCCGCTGAGAAACTTCTGTCCGCTGACGATATCCACCGGGCGGGCGATGATCCCCGCTGCCGCCACGCCGGTCATCAGCGTGCCGGCGCGACAGGCGATACGGGCCAGCTTGTTGATGCCGGGGATTTTGCCCAGCAGCTTAGAGAGCGCCCCAACTTTGCCAGCGGCACCGCCCCACCCGCCGAGCAGCCCGGCAAACAGCAGAGTAAGATCGGAGACCTTGTAGAGCCACTCGGGCACTTCAGACTGAATAGGCAGGGTTTGCTGCGGGTCGCCGCCGATAATGACGTTGTCCGAACCGGTCATCACCTTCGCGTCGCAGGTGGTGCGATCCCCGATGCGGGACGCAGGCTGGCTGTTAATGGAGACGCGCTTAGAGCCTTCGGCCATCTGCTGCGAGCCGTCGTCAGAACAGTCGACGGTGCTATCGGTGGCAAGCGCGGCGGGTTTGCCGTTGATAAACACGTTGGGCGAGCCGGAGGTGATGACGCCTTTCTTCGTCATGCTGGATGCCCCGGCGTCCGCGATGCTGTCCCGGGCGGCGGTTGCCAGCTCCCCGGTGTAATACCCCACGGCCAGGCTGGCGCCGACGAGCAGGACGCCTACGCCAAGGCAGGATGCGCCGAGACCGGCAATAAACATGGCCCCCGCCAGAATGCCCCCGGCGGCGGCAATCAGGCCACCGACAATCGTTCCGGCAATCATCCCGGCCAGCGCACCGGAGTGGCCGATATCATCACCAACGCGTGCTGCTTCAAACATAACAACGGTCCCTGAAGTTAATGGTGGAAGCGGAAGCTCCTGAGAAGATCGCCAAACAGCGCGCCGTCGGCATCGCCCAGCGCGCGGGTGCAGGTCATGGTGAACACCAGAATGTTATCGCCGTCGACGTTAAACACGGCCTGCTGCTGCCAGATGCGTTTCCCGTCGCGCAGGTAGCTGGCATGGACGGTTTCACCCTGTGAAAGGCCGTCGCCTAGCGTCGCGGCGCTGCGCTCACCCTGCTTCCAGCCCTTGATGTGCTTTGCCATCAGGGCGAGCTGGCGATCGATATACGCGGCAAGCGCTTCGCCGGGGTTGAGGGCATCGCGGGAGATGTTGAACGCCGGCGCATCCGCCGCGGGCGGTGCGAATACGTTAACGGTACGGTCCTGATAACCCTCAGGAACGTTGATCAGTCCTTCACTGAAAAGGCACTGCGAATGTTGTTCTGACATTGAGCGGGTCCCACCACATATTTTCAGAAGCGGTAAGTTTCGCATATGTGTTTAAGGCTGACTATCCCCAGATTATTGCCCCACCGACACGCTCGCCGACAGGCCCGCCACCAGTTCAATCCCCTGCGGCAGCGTGTCGATATGAATGCGCACCGGCACGCGCTGCGCCAGCCGCACCCAGCTGAAGGTAGGCTCGACGTCGGGCAGCCCCAGCCCGCCCGTCTCATCATTGCTGTCTCCGATACCGTGCCCGATGCTCTCCACGTGCCCGGCAATCACAGGCCCGAAGCCCATCAGCGCGACCCGCGCGCGATCCCCAACGCGAATATGGCGCAGTTTGGTCTCTTCAAAGTACCCCACCACCCAGAAGCTGTGGGCATCGACGATGGCAACCTTTGTTTCCCCCGCCGTCGCGTAGTCTCCGGGGCGAAGTCGCAGGTGCGTGACGTACCCCGAAACCGGCGCACGGACGGTGGCGTGCGCCAGATTAAGCTCGGCCAGCGCCAGCGCGGCCAGCGCACCGTGATAGTTGGCCGCCGCAACGTTCGCCGCGCTGCCGGTTTGCTGCAAATCCTCGCTGGAGATGGCGTTTTTAATCAGCGTGCGTCGCCGGGCCGCATCCTGGCGCATCAGCATCTCATGGCGTTTCGACTCGACGTCCGCCTGCGCGCTGGTCACCGCCAGCTTAAGCCAGCGCGGATCGATGGTGTAGAGCACATCGCCCCGGTTCACCCACTGATTATCCCGCACGGCCACGCTGATGACCGGCCCGGAGACGTCCGGCGCAATCTGCACCACGTCCGCCCGCACGCGGCCGTCGCGGGTCCACGGCGTTTGCGCGTAGTGTTTCCACATCATAAAGGCCAGAAGCGTGGCCGCCGCGGCCGCGCTCAACGTCAGCGCATAGCGAGCCAGTAAAGAGAGCAGTGATTTCATGACAATAACCCCAACGCGATCAGACCCTGCATCAGCAGGAAAAAGGTGACAATCCAGGTTGAAACATCCATCAGCGGGCGAAACGGTAAGCGCCGGTAGAGCCTGCTGAGCGAGAAAAGCGCGACGAGGCCCAGCGTGCAGACCAGCGCCGCGAGGGCGACC
>Ga0157371_10003062_pt1 | contig 15516 bp, 12 predicted proteins | sample C45metaG_FD_113462 | JGI IMG/M metagenome (GOLD analysis project Ga0157371, IMG submission 113462) | Corn rhizosphere microbial communities from Kellogg Biological Station, Michigan, USA - C4-5 metaG | ecosystem: Host-associated > Plants > Roots > Rhizosphere > Soil | place: USA: Michigan...
ACGATTCCTCTGTAGTTCAGTCGGTAGAACGGCGGACTGTTAATCCGTATGTCACTGGTTCGAGTCCAGTCAGAGGAGCCAAATTTAGAGAAGCCCGCTCAGGGAAACCCGAGCGGGCTTTTTGTATTGGTCGATCGCGGCTGGCATCGGGCCGGGTAATCTGCCAGGTTATGCCTTTCTGCTGACAATAACGGAGGGAGAAGGATGCGTATTCTGGTGGTCGGTGCGGGCGCAACCGGCGGATATTTTGGTGCCCGACTGGCGCAGGCCGGGCTGGATGTGGCTTTTCTGGTACGGGCGCAGCGCGCGCAACAGCTGAAGCGCGATGGTCTGCAGATCATCAGCCCGCACGGCGATCTGACTCTCAAACCGCAGCTGCTGCAGGCACATGAACTCAGCCAGCCGTTCGATCTGATTATTCTCTCGGTGAAAAGCTTCGCGCTGAACCAGGCAATGGACGATATTGCCCCGGCGGTCGGCGAGCAGACGATGATTATGCCGATTCTCAACGGCATGCAGCACATTGCCACCCTGCGCCAGCGCTTTGGTGAGGCGCGCATTGTGGGCGGCCTGTGCAAAATTATCGCTACGCTGAATGACCAGCAGCAGATTGTGCAGATGACGCCGCTGCATCAGCTGATCTACGGCGAATTCTCCGGCGAGATGACGCCCCGCATTCAGCAGCTCGACCAGCTGCTGCGTCAGGCGAATATCGAGGCACAGCTCAGCGATAACGTGCAGCGCGAACTGTGGGAGAAATGGCTGTTTCTGGCCAGCCTGGGCGCGGTATGTTGCCTGATGCGCGGCGATACCGCGCAGGTCATGGCCGCGCCGCAGGGCGAGCTGCTGATCGGCGCGCTATTTGCCGAGGTGCTGGCGACGCTGGTCGCCTCTGGCTATGAGGATCGCCCCGCCGTCACCGCGCGCCTGCTGGAAAGCCTGTGTCAGGCTGATAAACCGATGACCTCATCGATGTATCGCGATCTGATGCAGGGCAACGCCATCGAGGCGCAGCAAATTATTGGCGATCTGGTCGAGCGCGCGCAGCGACACAGCGTGCCAACGCCGCTGCTCAGCGCGACATGGACGCAGCTTAACGTCTGGCAACAGCAACGACAGGCATAACGCCACCGCAGATTATTCAGGAGAAGGTCATGGCATCCCGCTCGGTGACGCTCGACGACGTGGCCCGTGCGGCTGGCGTTTCATATCAGACCGTGTCGCGCGTCCTAAACCGCTCGCAGCAGGTGGCACCCGACACCCGGCAGCGGGTGGAAGCGGCAATGCGCCAGCTCAACTACGTGCCCAACCGCGTTGCTCAACAGCTGGCGGGCAAAACCCGGCGCACCATCGGTCTGGCGACCAGCGATCTGGTGCTGCAGGCACCGGCGCAGATCGCTTCGGCCATTCAACATGAAGCCTCGGCGCAGGGTTATCAGCTGGTGATTGCCATGGCCGATGCGCCCGGTGTTGACGCGGCGCGCGCAGCGGTCAACGAACTGCTGGCTCAGCGGGTAGATGGCCTGCTGCTCAACCTGCCGCTGCACACCGCCGACGCCTGTGAGCTGAGCGAACTGCTGGCGACGCTGCCTGCATTGTTTATGGACGTGGCAGCGGATGCGCCGGTGGCCCAGTGCGTCTGTTCGGCAGAATGGGGCGCGCGTCTGGGTGCTGAACATCTGCTGGCGCTCGGTCATCGGCGCATCGCCCTGCTCAACGGCCCCGCCTCTTCTGTTGCGGCAAAACAGCGCTTTGACGTCTGGCAACAGGTGCTGGCGGAACATCAGCTGCAACCGCACAGCGTGCTGGAAGGCGACTGGAGCGCGCGCGCTGGTTATCAGGCGATGCTAACGCTGCTGCCGGATAACCTGCCCGATGCGCTGCTGACCGCTAACGACCAGATGGCGCTCGGTGCTCTGCGCGCATTGCATCAACACGGCGTGCGGGTCCCGGCGGATGTATCGGTGGTGGGCTACGACGATACGGCGGAAAGCGCCTGGTATCAGCCGCCGTTGACCACCGTACGTCAGGATTTACGGCAGCTTGGCCAACAGAGTGTGTTGCAACTGGTAGCGAATATCGAACAACGCAGCTGGCAGGCGCCGCCGCTGACCACGGAACTGGTGATTCGCGAGACCACCGCCAGAGCGGGTATCGCTGATGAAGAGAAGGAGATTGCCGATGAGCTGGCGAGGCTGGCGCAGAGGCTGCGGGCGCGGAAGCCGCGCCACGAATAGCATTCCCTCATCCTGCAATGAGGATGAGGGACGGTCGATTACTGCGGTTTCGGCTCGCCCATCGCCTTCAGGCGCTTGGAGAGATCACGACGCTCTTTCGACAAATCGGCGTTTCTGATGATGTAATCGTCAACGCGATCTTCGTAATCCACACGCATGCTGGCGATGATTTCCTGAATCGCCTCAACGCTCATGCCAGGTTTGATATATTCGCTCAGGTTATCCAGCAGCAGCACGCGTTTCTGGTTGTCACGAATCTTCTTCTCGTTATCGTGAATTTCGCGCTGCAGCTTGTTCTTGCGGCGGAACATACGTACAAACTCCAGCACGTCCTGAAATGATTGCTTAGCATTTTCCATGATGACACCTTTGATTGGGCCTGCATGAGCAGGCGTAACAAGTTCAGCCTTCAGCTTAGCGGCTCGCCGACACCGATGGCAATTTTCACATTTAAATTCGGACTGGTGCTTATATTAGCGCGAAAATACCTTTCCACACAGTATGTTGTTATTTGCGCAGCGCCAGCCGAATCAGATCGCTTAACCTTTCCAGCTGCTTAGCCAGTTCCAGACTCAGCCAGGCGTAGCCGTGAATCGGCGTTTCCACACCCTCACCAATTTTAGCGGCGTTAATCAGCGTACGCAGTTCGCTGGTGATTTCAGCCAGCTCGTGGCTGTTGCTCGCCACCTTCTCCGGATCGCCGCTGATCAGTACCTCAGCCAGATTGCGCAGCGTTGCCTCGCTCATCTGCTGGGCGCGTCGCAGCGCCGGGGCGTTTAGCAGGATCAGATGGCTTTCGCGTGATGCCCACCAGGCGTTGATTTGCAGCTCAAGCGTACAGACGATGTTGCGGTTCACCGTCTGAATCGCATCCATTACCGAGCGAGGAATACGCGTCTCTTTGCTGGCTGGCTCCAGCAGCGCGCGCAGCTTCACCACGTCGGCCAGCACCCGCTGTAGCGGTTTGTTGAGACGCGGCTGCTGCACCACATTGGGAGAAAAACCGGCGTGATAGATTTTTGCCGTTGAGGTGAGCGTTTCTGCCAGGCGGATGCGCCACTGAATGTAGGCTTTCTGCGGCCAGATGCTGGTAAAAAACAGCGCCAGCAGCGAGCCGAGGATCACATCGCCGCCGCGCCACAGTGCGGTAACCATATCGCCTGCCGGTGAACCCACCACTACACCAAGCGTAATGCCGATCAGCAGCGCCATATAAGGCTGCTTACCCAGCGCCAGATAGCCGCTGACAAACATCACTACCGCGCACCAGGCGAGCATCCACGGCAGCGAAATCAGCTCCAGTTTCAACGCCACCAGCCCGGAGAGTGAACCGGCGATGGTACCGCCAATGCGCTGAATCGCGCGCGGGAACACATTTCCCCACGAGGAAACCGGCCCCATCACCACCACCAGCGTGATCAGCGGCCAGGTGCCCTCCGGAATATCGGTCAGGCGCACCAGCAGAAAAGAGAGAATGAAGGCGATGGCGATGCGCACCCCGTGAACGATGCGGTAATGTCGGTAAAGGCGGAATTCAAAGGCCGATATCGGCTTATCGGGACGCAAGGCAGGCTCCATAATAGCGAACAATTTACGCGCTATCTTACGCCTGAGCGCCGGGATTAGCGCGGCTTTATGGTGATATTTCTCTATATTTTACAACGCGGTAACGCGCGGCAACATCAACGTTACAACCTTGTGCTGCCGCGCGCCAGCGTTACAGCTTGAGCTTCAGATAATCTTCGATACGCGTCACAATACCGCCCTGGTTAACCGCGTTCAGCGTGACCAGCGGATAGGTGGCCAGCGTTTTGCCTTTATCCAGCACTTTGATGGTGCCGATCGGCTCATTCGCCTTCAGCGGCGCTTCCAGCAGCGGGCGATCGATCACGTAGGTGGCCTTGACGTCTTTAACTTCGCTGCGCGGCACCGACAGATAATAGTCCTGCTGCGTGCCCACCGCGACCTGATGCGGATTGCCGTACCAGACCTGCTCATCGCCGATTTTTTTCCCGGCATGGAACAGCTGCACGGTATCAAAGGTGTTCTGTCCCCAGGTCAGCAGTTTGCGCGCCTGCTCTTCGCGGCCTTTGCTGCTTTTACCGCCCATGATCACCGCGATCAGGCGATGCTGGCCCTCGACGCTGGAGGCGATGATATTAAAGCCCGCCGAGGCAGTATGACCGGTTTTCAGGCCGTCAACGTGCAGGGTTTTATCCCACAGCAGGCCGTTGCGGTTCTGCTGGGTGATGCCGTTCCAGGTCAGCGATTTCTCACTGTACATCTGATAAAAATCGGGCTCACCAGCGATAATAGCGCGCGACAGTTTTGCCAAATCGCGGGCGGTGGAGAACTGGCCAGGCGCATCCAGCCCGTGCACGGTTTCAAAATGGGTGTTTGCCAGGCCCAGTTTGCTGACGTACTGGTTCATCAGCGTAACGAAATTGGCCTGGCTGCCCGCCACGTAGTCGGCCAGCGCCACACAGGCATCGTTGCCGGAATCGATAATGACGCCGCGGCTCAGATCGCGCACGCTGACCTTCTCGTTGGGCTTGAGAAACATCAGTGACGAGCCTTTGAACTCCGGATTACCGGCAGCCCACGCGTCTTTGCCAACGGTCACCACGTCATCACGCGTGATACGTTTCTGATCGATTGCCCGATCCACCACATAGCCGGTCATCAGTTTGGTCAGGCTGGCCGGATTGCGCCGCTCATCAGGATTGCCCGCAGTGAGGATCTGCCCGGTGGTGGCATCCATCAATACCCAGGAAGCGGCATCGATCGCCGGTGGCGTCAGGGGGAAAGGCATCGTATCGTCATCGGCATATGCCGAAGAAATCAGAGCCACAACAACGGATAACGAAACACTCAGACGCCTTTTCAACACAACTTCCTCATCTAAAAAATAAATCTCCGGCGCACTTTGTACGGCAAAGCGCGGCGTTTTGTTGCGGGCAATTGCAAGAAAATATGAATGATGACGCTGGCGCTAAATTTTGCGCCGCTGCGCCCGCCGCGAGGCGGTTTTTCAGGCCGGGCGATGAACTTAATCGCTGGTTTTATCAGCAATCGTGAGGAAATAAAGGAGATTCATTTCCGGGTGTACACAATGATAATTATTATTATTATCATGCGCATTCGCTTCTAATTGTTTCCAGGTACAGGAAAACCCCCGGTGAATGTAACTAAACATGACAAAAAACGCCCTGCTGCCCTGCTGTTAACCGTGCTGGTCAGCACCAGCACGCTGGCCGCTGACGACACAGAACGCCTTGCCGCCGACGAGGCGATGATCGTGACCGCCGAGCAGGAATTGAAGCAGCAGCCTGGCGCCTCGGTGATCACCGCGGAAGATATCAAAAAGAGCCCGCCGGTAAACGATCTCTCCGATATCATTCGCAAAATGCCCGGCGTCAACCTCACCGGTAACAGCGCCAGCGGCAGCCGCGGCAACAATCGCCAGATCGATATTCGCGGCATGGGACCGGAAAATACCCTGATTCTGATCGATGGCGTGCCGGTCACCTCGCGCAACGCCGTTCGCTACAGCTGGCGCGGCGAGCGTGATACGCGCGGCGACAGCAACTGGGTGCCTGCGGAAATGGTGGAGCGCATCGACGTGCTGCGCGGCCCCGCTGCGGCGCGCTATGGCTCTGGTGCCGCGGGCGGCGTGGTCAATATCATTACCAAACGCCCTACCCGTGACTGGCACGGCTCGCTGTCGCTGTTTACCAACCAGCCGGAAGATGATGCCGAAGGCGACACCCGCCGCGCCAACTTCAATCTCAGCGGCCCGCTGGCCGGCGACGCGCTGACCATGCGCCTTTACGGCAACATCAACAGAACCGATGCCGACGCCTGGGATATCAACAATCAGCAAAACGGCTCTTACGCCGCCGGTCGCGAAGGTGTGCGCAATAAAGATATCAATGCGCTGCTATCGTGGAAAATCACGCCGCTGCAGGTGGTGGATTTTAGCTATGGCTACAGCCGCCAGGGCAATATTTACGCCGGTGATACGCAGTACAGCAACGCTAACGCCAGCCCGAATGGCCTGGTAGAAACACTGTATGGCCATGAGACCAATCGTCTTTATCGTCAGAGCTACGGAGTTGCGCATAACGGCATCTGGGATTGGGGACAGTCAACGCTCAGTTTCAACTATGAAAAAACCAATAATACCCGCCTGACCGAAGGCTCGACCGGCCGCGTTGAGGGCATGATCAACGACAACAGCTTCAACACCAGCCGTCTGGAGAGCTATCGCGTCAATGGCGAAGTTAACGTGCCGTTTGAGCTGTGGGTCGACCATACGCTGACGCTGGGCGCAGAATGGAACCGCGATCGGCTGAACGATCCCGCTTCGATGTCAGCTACTGATGCGGCGGGCGTAACCATCGGCGGGACGTCCGGCGATCCTGCCGGACGCAGCAGCGAAAACAGTGCCGACCTCAGCGGCATCTATCTGGAAGATAATATTGCCGCCACCTCCTCTACCGAACTGATTCCGGGCCTGCGTTTCGACTATCACGATAGCTTTGGCGGTAACTGGAGTCCGAGCCTGAACCTCTCCCAGAGCCTCGGCGATAATTTCACCCTGAAAGCGGGCATCGCGCGCGCCTTTAAGGCACCGAACCTTTATCAGTCCACCGAAGGCTATCTGCTGGCTACGCGCGGCAACGGCTGTCCGTTAACCCTGACCAGCGGCAGCTGTTATCTGCTGGGCAATGACGATCTGGATCCGGAGATCAGCATCAACAAAGAAGTTGGCCTTGAGTTTGCGCATGACGGCTGGATCGCGGGCGTCACCTGGTTCCGCAACGATTATAAAAACAAAATCGTCTCCGGCACCGATCGGGTGGGCAGAGCCTCCAACGGCTACAACATTTTGCGCTGGGAGAATGGCGGCAAGGCGGTAGTGGAAGGACTGGAAGGCAATCTGAGCGTGCCGGTTATTCGCGATACGCTGGAATGGCGCACTAATGCCACCTGGATGATCACTTCCGAGAGCAAGCAAACCGGCAATCCGCTGTCGATCATCCCGGAATACACCATCAATACGCAGCTCGACTGGCAGGTAACCGACAAGTTCTCCACCAATGTGAACTGGACGATGTATGGCCGCCAGAAGCCGCGCGAGTATGCCGAGATTCGTACCGAAGCGGGCACGCTCTCCAATCGCGAAGTGGCTGCCTATTCGGTGGTTGGTCTGAACCTTAATTACGATCTCACCAAAAATCTGCGTGCCACCACGGGTATCAATAACCTGCTGGATAAGCGCGTCTATCGCGAGAACGAAGGTGCCTCGACCTACAACGAACCGGGACGTGCCTGGTACGCGGGCGTCACCCTGTCGTTTTGATACGCTAACCCTTAACAGCCCGGCACCCGCCGGGTTTTTTTATGATTTTTTACATAATCGGCCAGTGGCGATGCCACAAGGCGCGGCGGCCAGCAAGCAAAACGGCAGCGAGGGTGGCTGGCGGGCAAGCTCTTGTCGGGCGGATATAATCACTGTTCCCATGATTACCGTCTGGAGTTGCAGTCGTCATGAAACAGGTTGATATTTCACTTTCGGATGTCACCCGTTTGGTTTTGGGCAGCCATCCTCCGCTATTTTTACTTGAAGTGGTGATCCGCGCGTTGATCTGTTTTGTCATTATCATCGTCGCACTGCGCCTGCTGGGTCGCCGCGTCGCCTCGCAATATACGCTGATTGAACTCTCTGCGGTGATTACCCTCGCGGGCACCATGGGCGTGCCATTGCTGGACGATAAGCGCGGCCTGTTGCCACCGCTGCTGATCGTAATCGGCCTGCTGGCGATGCAGCATCTGATGGGCCATATCAGCCTGCGCTATCGTTCTGTGGATCGGCTGCTGGTCGGGCCGGAACGCATCGCGCTGGAGGATGGCCGCCTACAGCTTGATACGCTGCGCGGTGCCGTGCTCTCTCGCGAAAAAATGTTCTCTTTGCTGCGTTGTCGTGGCGTGCAGCAGCTTGGTCAGCTCAGCCGCGTCTATCTTGAGCCTTCTGGCGCGCTGACGTTGATCTGGAGCGACACACCGCAGCCGGGCCTGCCGATTGTGCCGCACGATGATAAAGCCTTGCTGGCCGCCATGCAGGATGACGGGCATCTGGCCTGTGCATCCTGTGGTCATGTCATTGAACAGCAACCGGCTCCAAACTGCGCCTGCACCCGCTGCCATGCGCAACACTGGCTGCCAGCCTGCGTCTCGGTGGAGGATTAATCATGGAGAGACTGAACAGATGGCTGATGGGCGAAGCGCCGTGGAGCTTTGCCGCTGAAGTCATGCTGCGCTTTGTGGTCATCTATCTGGTGCTGCTGCTGGTTTTGCGTCTGATGGGCCGCCGCTTTGCCGGACAGCTGAGCATCATCGATTTGGCGATCATGGTGATGCTCGGCGCGGCAATTGGTGCGCCGCTGCAGACGCCGGATAAAGGCATTCTGACCACCCTGCTGTTGCTGATCACGCTGCTGGGCTGTTTTCGCCTGCTGTCGCTGTGCTCATTTTATTATCGCCGGGTAGAGACCCTGACCCAGGGCGATGCCACGCCGCTGGTTATGGATGGACGGCTGGCGCTGGAGCACTTGCAGCACGCCGAGCTATCACGCCATCGGGCGTTTTCCGAACTGCGCGCAATGGGGGTTCAGCACCTCGGCGAAGTGCGCCGTGCCTGGCTGGAACCCTCTGGCCAGGTTAGCCTGTTGCTGTATCGGCAACCCCGCGCGGGATTATGGCTGCTGCCGGAACAGAGCAAAACGTTTACCCAACGTATCGCGGTGGACCACTGCTTTGCCTGCGGACACTGCGGCTATGTGGTCAATGCGCAATGCCCGCCGGAAGATCATTGCGAACATTGCGGCAGGCAACAATGGCAGCCTGCGGTAAAACGGCTCGGCATCGACAGGATTTATGGTGCGCATGAAGAAGATCAGCGCAGGGAAGCGGGTTGAAGGGTGTGGTCATGATAATGACGGGAGGCATAGAGGCGTTAAAGCACTAAAATAGAGTGGCGATCCTGAACCAGGATGCAGACAGGAAATAATCAGTTTGCAAGCAATAGAAACTGCAGCGCCTTTTGGACATTTAGGTAAAATTTGCGCCATCTCATCAGTAGCGGCTTTTTATAAAGCTTTAGCATTCATAAAATCGTTTTCATCACTTAAAATATAATAAATAGAGGTGTAGGTAAGTCAAGGTACAACAGTAAAAATTAAGGGTTGCGTTAATGAGTGGACAGGATTGCCTGTAAAAAGTCTTAATCAGAGCCCAGGTTGTGTTTGAGCTTAATTGAAGTCGTGACTTGACTGGTTGATCCGGCCCTTGATCCAAGTTGTTCTCGTTGCCTTACATCTCGGGTGCATGTAAGCTTCAGCTCGGGTTGCTTAATTTCTTACATCCGTTTTTCTTATGTAGAGTACATTACGATGAGTCTCCATCTTGCCTGGGTGTTCTTTTGTATAATTTCAGCCTCTTTTATCTTCAGCTCTAAAAAAATCAAAATTGAAGAAACAAGAGAGTTAAATATTGATGGATTACGCTATATTTTGGCAGCTTTTGTTGTTTTTCATCACAATGATATTTCAACAGCATATTTTGAAACAGGCAAATGGGCATTACATGATCCTATTCTCGGCTACATGGGACAATTCGGCGTTGCCATTTTTTTTATGATTACTGGGTATCTCTTTGGTGATATAAAAAAAGAGACCAATTGGAAATCCTTTCTGATAAAAAGATTTTTTAGAATTGTTCCACTGACTTATCTTTCCTCTTTGATATGTATTGCAATAACCGTGTATATAGGAATAAAAATGGGGAATGAGGCAGATTTTAGCAATATCATTTATTGGTTTGACGGCGGGCTTTCTGGCCTAAAACCGGCTATCTTTGGTTTTGAAGACGCAAAACTTATTGGTGCCGCGGTAATGTGGACACTTTACTGGGAATGGTTGTTCTATTTAGCACTTCCTGTATTGAGCTTTGCCTTCAATCGCACCTATACCATCGGCTTATGCATTGCTGCAATTTCAATTTTTTCCCATATGGCAGGTTTTTTTAGAATCCCCAACCCTCAAGCCTCTTTGTTAATTTTCTTTGCCGTAGGAGTGCTTGTTAAAAATATTAAAAATCCATCTGCATCATCTCCCCACCTAAAAAGTGCACTGGCTACCATTATACTTTTTTATTGTTTATTCATTTCTAGCAATCATACAGCCTATAATTTTACATCCTGCGTTTTTATTGGTGCTTTTTTTTATTTGATAGTAACCGGAGGCAACCTGTTTGGCCTGTTAAGACAGAGAGGATTTATCATCCTGGGCGATGCCAGTTACAGCATTTATCTGCTACACGGCATAGGCTGGTTTTTGATGAATAAAGTAGCATTCCATTTTAGCCTTCAAAACAGCAAAATATCATACTATTTAATCCAGACGATGGTGTGGTATGGAATATGTTTTATTTCATTATTAAGCTATAAACATATTGAAAAACCATTCATCTTAATTGGAAAAAAAATTGCATTGAAAGTTAATGCGAATTCCAACAGACTGTAATTTCTATCCGCATGATATTAACCGTAAGCACGGCCTTATCCTTAATCCTTTTTAAATTATTTATCTTAAATCAATTATACCCCCTGTAGACTAAAGCTCTCAACCTTGGCTTAGTTTTTGTCAAACATAATTTAAATATATTTTTTTAAATATGATAGAATAACAAAATATCATTAAATACTTCGGGTATTTCTGCAGCCAAGAAACGAATTTATAAAATAGAAATAAATAACATCCTGAGTTGAGAAAACAAAGATGATCATCATATCGCAGAAACATAAGTTTTGGTTTCCAGTGACAATAACACTTTAAGTAAAATACCTTATGTTAATGCACGTACCCGAGGTATCTTCTTCTATTTAAGGTGCTGAAGTAAGACTACTATGTTAGATACAATGCGCAATATCGTTTAAGCCGTAATGATCTATAAATGCAGGCAAATCAGAGGATAGCAGCTAAATTCACGATGTTGATTCCAGAGACAGTCAAAACACGGTTAGCAGCGTAGTCGAAGCAGGTTGATCTATACGCTTATAATACGTTCAAGACAAATTTCATCAGATAACAAATTCAAAAACCCTGATCCTATCCTCATCTTACCCTTTCATAATAAATAGAATAAACTTAACTCAATGAATTATAAGAAAAATTAATATTTATAATTTTCCCTCGGCTCAATATCTCATTTACTAAATTACTATATGTAAAGCGTATCACTTGTATGGTCCAGACCATTCGTCGATCTCAAAAATGCAGGTTGAAAGGCCCATGGGATAAATTTAAACTTACATATGTTAGGATCTGTTTATCTTGGAACCAGGATTTTACTAATGAAAGCTTTGCTAAGCATGTTTTTAACAGTACCTGTCGTGTCAGCTAGTTATAGACCTGCTCGTACTGACTTTGGTTGTGTTGATAGCCTCGAACACAAACAAGTTGAATTCACTATGGCTCATTACGCTATTTTAAACTCAAGCCTCAGCGTTATAATCTGTTCAAAATTTCACCTTCAACCTCAATCAATGAGGCTAAATAAATATTTACCTTTTCAAGATGAAATAAAAGATATCCTGTTGATGGAAAGTAAGCATAATAGAGGATATCTAAATTAATTACTGGATTTATAGCCATTTTCAATTGCAATCCCTCTTTCAGCGTACATTTAACGAGTTAAAAGCGCTAATGGAACAGAAATAAATATTTATTTTTCATTACAGGACGTCTTATGATTTTCAAAGAAGGTAAGTTATCTAAGTGGCATTTGTTGATGGTTATAGGCATTGCGTTCATCATACTCGTAACCAGAAGACCTGATGTTATCAACAACCCCCAACTATGGGCAGAGGATGGGAAAGCATTTTTAGAGCCAGTCTGGAATAATGGATTCATTAGTTCTTTGCTCACCTCCAGAGATGGTTACTTTCAATCTCTTCCTAAAATTACCATGGGGTTTGCATCCATTTTCGGGATAGCTAATGTTGCGCTTATCTCAACAATCGCTGCAATTCTTATTCGTTGTCTCTTTGTTGCTTTTATTATGACAAGTAGATTTAGCTATGTCGATTTAAGATTAAGAATTGCTTTTTGCATTTACTTCCTCGTTCAACCAAACGTTCAAGAAGCATTTATAAATATTACCAATGCTCATACCTACCTTGCAATTTATCTTTTAGCTATCATACTTGCTAAAGATAACAATTCTAAAATATGGAAGGCTCATGACCTTTTGGTGCTTGTGCTCTCAGGCATAAGTGGCCCGTTTATCGCTTTACTTGCTCCTTCCTTGGCCATTAAGCGGTTTTATGAGCGTGGCTCCTTAGTTAACATGATCAAAAAAATAAACTTTTTTGATGTTATTTTTGCAGTATGCCTATTAACTCAAGCCGGATCCGTTATATTTGGTGACTACGCTCGTACGCCAGCTAAATTAGGTGCAACCCTTCCTTTATTTTTCGACATTGTTTCTTATAAGATTATTTTAGGAACATTTTTTGATTTGAAATATGTATCATGGGCAATTGGAAAATATATCTTCAATGTGGTTATGGTACTTTTATTTACGATTCCAGCAACTTATTTCTTTTTTAAAATGGACTGGAGATATAAAGCGGCTTTCACATATGTATTCTTTACATTATTGGTTTCACTTTATAAACCAGTCATAAATCATCAAGATGATCAGTGGCCTCTATTCCTGATACCTATTGTAGGGTGCAGATATTTCATCTTAAGCGGCATGGGTATATTCTGCCTTTCTTTAATCATTATAAAAAAAGTAGCAGTGAAGCCTTATTTTATTATTTCAATATTTTCTTTAGCTTTGGTTCCATCGATGGTTTTAACGTATCGAATGCCGAAAATGGAAAATGTAGGATTTAATTCAGATATAGAAAAATTCAAGAATGCATTGCCAAGTGAAAAGATCTTGATCCACACTAATCCACCGGGGTGGGAAATGGAGTTGATTAAAAAATAGCTAAAAAACCCGCAAGGATGCGGGTTTTACATTAGTGCTTACAGTATCATTAAAAATCAAAAACCAATTATTGCGGCTAAAAAAAATAATATAGAAATATTTATAGCGCTTAAATTAAGATTATTAAAATACTATTTTTTGACATGCAGCATTAGTATAGGTCAGGCACTATGAAGCACTAATAAAGAAGGTGATAATTGCTGACACTTTTGCTATATACGCAGAACGTGGATATTCTCAGGGTTATCACATTGATTTTTTAAGCTCTTGGGCTACCAGTCGTTCATACACATTTCAGTTATATTTTGATTTTAGCGGTTATTGTGATATGGCAATCGGGGCTGCTTTGTTGTTCAACATCATGCTTCCCATAAATTTCAATTCTTCATACAAAGCGTTGGACATACAGGATTTTTGGAGAAGGTGGCATATAACACTAGGCAGATATCTTAGGGATTATGTTTATATTCCCCTTGGTGGAAACAAAGTATCCCCAACCAAAAATTACATCAACCTGTTTGCCACATTTCTTTTCTTGGGAGAAAACTTTAATCATCTAATATAGAAAAAATTGCAGGTGCTGAAAAATATTCGACCAGTATCCAAAGTACATTAACATCGATGAGAGGATGGGAGTTTCTTGCTAAAGGAACTGGAGCTAAAGGGTTTTATGTGTTAATGGGGCCTGATAAAGATTCAATTTATACAGAAAAACTGCCTTACTGGTATAAAAAAGCAATGATTCAGTTACGAAAAGCTTATTTTCGCAAGGCGATATGTATGTGGATACCGTGACTATTATTTCACATGAAAAAATTAAAACATCCTTTCCGTTATATTTCAAAACTGATACACACTGGAATGAGCTTGGTGCTTACACAGCTTTCAAAGGGCTGATTGCAAAATCAATATTAAATGGCGACAGATTGTTGTGGCCTAGCGATAATTTAAATTTCCAATATTTTAAAGCAGAAAAGGGTGATTTGTCTCGCTTCCAGCGTTCTGGAAGTTTTCTTTCCGACAATGACGTGAAAATAATTTCCTCATCCGTAACTAACATACCTTTATCCGTTAGGTCCTACAGATCCGGAGCAGTTCTGTATAATGGAATAAATAAAAGTATTGAATCTCCAACCGAGCCTCTACTTGTTGGGTCTCCAGCTGCTCTGAATAGTAAAAAAGTTCTTTGGCTTAGGGATTCATTTGGTACAGCAATGTCAAAACTTATGGCTTCTACTTTTTCTGAAACACTGCAGGTACATCACGGCAGAATATCGCCAGAAGAAATCAAAAAAATAATGTTAAGTTACAGACCTGATTATGTGATTGTTACAGTAGTTGAGCGGGATGAGCTAAGTAAGATGTTCTCTTATGACCCAACTCATTCTAATCGGTAGGCTTGCAGCCTGTATAGTTTTTCTGAAATACACCAGCATCAATTCTGCTTAGCAACCCTGCACATTTTCCATTATGGCAGTCTTGCTTATCCAGCATCAGCTGCCATTTCCATGGCAATTGCGTCTTGGTCCTGAGCATCAGCCTGGACTACTCAATAGTTACTGAACCTTACAGTCTGGAAACATGTAATATCCAATATACCGCAACTGGCCGCATAACTGTTATCGCATGGTATCTTCCTGCTCACTACCGTCTCAGCGCAGTAAATCTAATCAATCTTCTCGAATTTCATAATTCATCAAAGATAATAACGCTTTGAAGTTGCGCGCGCTCGGAACATCTACATACGCACCTTCTTGAGAGCCTGAATATGGTTTACCATGTTAGATATTACGCGTGATGTCGCTTAGGACTTACCGTTGTTTATGCATGCAGTAAAACCAGAGGGTTGCCGCTGTATTCACAATGTTGTTTGAACCTGAATGGCTATCAAAGCACCAATCGCAGCGCAGTCGAAGCAGGATTGTCGAGGCGCTTTCAATACGTTAGCAAACAGATGTGAACGGATAAAAATTTGGCAAACCAAAACGTACAACCTACCTTCCTTTTCCACGATTATGAGACCTTCGGCAAGAGCCCGTCGCTGGATCGGCCGGCGCAGTTTGCCGGTATCCGTACCGATATGGATTTCAATATTATCGGTGAGCCGGAGGTGTTTTATTGCCAGCCCGCGGATGATTATCTGCCGCAGCCGGAGGCGGTGATGATCACCGGCATTACGCCACAGCTGGCGAAGGCGCGCGGCATCAGTGAAGTGGAG
>Ga0157371_10003065_pt1 | contig 15509 bp, 12 predicted proteins | sample C45metaG_FD_113462 | JGI IMG/M metagenome (GOLD analysis project Ga0157371, IMG submission 113462) | Corn rhizosphere microbial communities from Kellogg Biological Station, Michigan, USA - C4-5 metaG | ecosystem: Host-associated > Plants > Roots > Rhizosphere > Soil | place: USA: Michigan...
CTGCGCAGCCAGGCCAGTTTCAGCGATCAGTCGATTGCATGGGCCTGGATCGTGTTAGGCGCGGCGGGGATCAGCGGCTGCATGACCGGCGTGCTCACAGGGCGCTTCGGTGTCGCACGCATGCAACATCTGGCGCTGGCCGGCATCGCCTTCGGCACACTGGGGCTCGCCGCTGTTTCCGTCTCGGCCGGCTTGGGCCTTGCAGCGATGTGCCTGTTTGGCGCGGCCTATATCATTTCTTCAGGTGTTTATCTGCTGCAAGGCATCAGCCTGTTGCCGGATCGCCCGGACCTGGGGCTGGGCATTCCGTTTTTGCTGTTGGCACTCGGTCAGACCGCCGGCACGCCGATCTTCGGCGCGGTGCTGGAGGCTGCTGGCGTGATCGTTGCCTTGTGTGTTTTTGCGGCAGCCGCGTGCGTCGCCATGCTGCTGAGTCCGAGAGGTGGTGAAAGTCCGCGCAGGCAAATGTGCGGCTCAGGAGTTACCTAGGGCTTGGAGCGCCAATGATTTTTATCGTCAGGAGTAGAAACCATGGCCGTAAATATCAGCAATCTCACCCTCTCCACTCCGGTTCCCGTCTCGGCAACCAACCCGGTTGCACTTGAACTCAACGGCGCCGAGGCCATTGCGCAGTTCCCCAGTATCGTCACAGTGCTGCCGGATGGCTCACTGCAACTGTCCGCGCCGACCAAGAGCCCATCAGTGATCTGTTGATTTCGCATACCTGGGCGGCTGATACGCGCAAGGGCCTGCGCAGCGTGTGCTGGCAGGCCCTCGTGTAAATCTAAACGCCAATTACGACGCGTCGATCCAGATGGTTTTCAGTTCAGTGTATTGGTCGTGCGCCCAGATCGACTTGTCGCGGCCGCCGAAACCCGATTCCTTGTAGCCGCCGAACGGCGTCGAAGCATCGCCCTCGCCGAAGCAATTGACCGTGACGATCCCCGCGCGAATGCCGCGCGACAGCTTCAGCGCGTGGCGCAGGTTGCCGGTATACGCCGAAGCGGCCAACCCATAAGCCGTGTCGTTGGCCAGCGCGATGGCTTCATCGACGGTCTGAAAAGTCGTGACGCTCAGCACCGGGCCGAAGATTTCCTCCTGGAACAGGCGACTGTCACGGCTGACGCCATCGACGATGGTCGGCTCGACGAAAATATCGTTGCGGGTCTGGCCGCCCGCCAGCACGTTGAGGTTTTCATCGCGGGCAATATCAAGGTACGAACGCACCTTGTCGAAATGCGCCTTGCTGATCATCGAACCCAAGCGGTTCTCAGGGTCAAGGGGGTCGCCCATTTTCCAGTCGCCGAGGTGCGCCTGCATGCGCTGCAAGAGTTCCTCCTTGATCTCGGCGTGGACGATCAGCCGCGACGAGGCCGAGCAGTTTTCGCCCATGTTCCAGAACGCGCCATTGACCACATGCTGCGCGACCACATCGATGTCTTCGACATCATTCATCACCACCGCCGGGTTCTTGCCGCCGCACTCCAGCACGATGCGCTTGAGGTTGGATTCGCTGGAATATTTGAGGAACAGCCGCCCGGTGTCGGTCGAGCCGGTGAAGCTGACCATTGCCACGTCGGGGTGCCGACCCAATGGCTCGCCGGCCTCTTTACCGCCGCCGGGGACGACGTTGAACACGCCGGCAGGAATCCCCGCCTGATGCGCCAGTTCGGCAACGCGCAAGGTGCTCAGGGTGGTTTCCTTGGCCGGTTTGACCACGATCGAACAGCCTGCGGCCAGCGACGGGCCGATTTTCCAGGCGAGCATCAGCAGCGGGAAATTCCACGGCAGCACCAGCCCGACCACGCCGATCGGCTCGCGCACGACCATGGTCACCGCGCCAGAACCGACCGGCGCCGTGGCGTCGTAAATCTTGTCGATCAGCTCGGCGTGCCAGCGCAAGGTGTGGATGGTCTCGGGCACGTCGATGGTCTGGCATTCGCGGATCGGCTTGCCGCTGTCGAGGCTTTCCAGCACCGCCAGTTCATGAGCGTTGTCCTCGAGCAATTGGGCAAAGCGCAGCAACACCGACTTGCGTGCCGAGGGTGCGAGTGACTGCCAGCGGCCGTCATCAAACGCTGCTTTCGCTGCGGCGACGGCCTGATCGATATCTTCGGCATCACACGCGGCAATCTCGCTCAGCACCTGCTCGGTGGCCGGATTGGTCGTGGTGAACGTCTTGCCGGATTTTGCCGGGCAAAACCGGCCATTGATGAATGCCTGATGGCGAAACTCAAGCGTGGCTGCCAGTTCACGGTATTGCTCTTTACTCAGCAGGTCTGCCATTTCAAGCCTCCTCGACGATGCGCGCGACGTTCTTCTGCAGGGTTTCAATCACGCTTTGCAGTTGCTCTTTCTCGGCAGGCTCCAGCGCTTGCAGCGGCGCGCGAACACCGCCGGCACGCAGGCCGCTGAGTTGGCTGCCATGCTTGATCGACTGGACGAACTTGCCACTTTCGAGGACATCCATCAGCGGCAACATCGCCGACATGATCCGCCGGCCCTTGTCGAAGTTCTTCTCCAGAACACAGGCTTCGTACAGCGCAATGTGTTCACGCGGGATGAAGTTGGAACCGGCGCAGACCCAGCTGCGCGCGCCCCAGGCAAAGAACTCCAGCGCCTGATCATCCCAGCCGCAGGACAATTGGATATCGGGGTGCGAGTGAGCCAGACGATGCAGGCGGCTGGTTTCGCCCGAGCTTTCCTTGATCGCGGCGATGTTCTTGCGGTCGGCAATGGCAGCGAAGAATTCATCGCCCATCGCCACGCCCATCCGCGACGGATAGTTGTAAAGCATGATCGGCAGACCGGCGGCTTTATCCACGGCGAGCACGTGGGCGGCGATCTCCTTCTGGGTCGGCAAGGCATAGGGCGGTGAGCCGACCAGGATCGCGTCTGCCTGCAATGCCTTGGCCTGCTCGGCGAAGTACACCGAATCCTCGGTACGGATGCCGCCGGTACCGACCACCAGTGGCAGGCGCCCGCGAATCACCTCTTTCGCGCGCCGGGCCACAGCGACCCGCTCCTCTGCGGTATGCGCGTAATACTCACCGGTCGAACCGCCGATCACGATGCCGTGCACCCCGGACTCGATCAGGTATTCGATCACCTCGGAGAACGCCGCATAGTCGATCTGGCCATCGGCGGACAACGGGGTAATGGCCGGGGTAAAGATTCCATCAAAGTTCATCGCGTTTTCTCCAGGGTTCAATATTCAGGATTCGGGCTTCAGGTGTTTCAGCTTTCTCTGCCGGCGCGGTACTGCCCCCACTTGAGGTTCATGTTCACCCCGAGCGAGAGGAACGGTTCAGGCGGGTTGCTGTTGGGGCCGGGCGTCTGCAAGAGGAAATCGATCAGTCCGTCGCGCTGGCCGGCCAGCCAGTCGGCCAGCAACTTGCCGGTGACGGTGCCGCGGGTGACGCCGAGGCCGTTGCAGCCCAGCGCGCCATAGACGTTGGGCGCGAGCTCACCGAAGAAGCCGTTGTGATTGCGCGACATCGCCAGCGCGCCGCCCCAGGTGTAGTCGAACGTGACGTCGGGCAGCATCGGGAAGCGCTGGTCGAACGAGGCCTTGTGCCGACGCACGAAGCGCTCGTTGTATTTGCGGTTGCTGCGGCCGTCGGGGTTGAAGGTGAAACTGTTGCGGATCAGCAAGCGGTTGTCCGGCGTGCGGCGTACCGTGGTGCCGAACGGGTCTGCCGGGATGGCGCCCCAGAACGGTTTGCCGCCCAGGCGCGTCTGCTCTTCCTCGGTCAGCGGCCGGGTGATGCTGGCGTAGGTGTAGATCGGCAACATGCGTCCCTGCAGGAAACCAAACCGCATGCCGAACGAGTTGTTCGCCAGAATCAGTTTGTCGGCCGTGATGCTGCCGTGGGCATGTCTGAGCACGGTCTTCGCTCCGTACTCCACTTCGAGAATTGGCGTGCGCTCATACAGCGTGACGTTGGCCGGCAGATTATCGGCCAGGCCTTTGACCAGCCCGGAAGGCTGCAGCAACACCGCACCCGGCGTGAACAACGCCTTGCGATAGAAATGCGTACCGAGATGTTCCGGCAATTCATCGGCGTCGATCATTTGAAACGGCTGGTCGAGCTTTTCCAGACCGCGGCGGTAGGCATCGAGTACGGCGATACCGCGATTCTCCACGGCTGCCTGATATTTGCCGCACGCCTTCATCTGGCAGTCGATGCGGTATTGATCGACCAGATCGCGGAGGATCGATTGGCCGGCCAGATTGAGTTTCAGACTGGTCCGGGCCAGTGCGATATCACCGATGTAATCATCGGCACCAATATCGTGCGGCAGATCAATGGCAAAACCGGCATTGCGTCCCGAGGGGCCCAATCCAACTTCCTGCGCTTCGACCAATACCACTTCGTCGTCGGGAAAATTCAACGCCAGTTGCCGCGCGCAGGCAAGTCCGGTAAAGCCGGCGCCGATGATCACCCACCGCGCCGAACGCTGCCCACGGTGCGCAGGCTCGGGGCTGCGCGGTTTGCTCAGATGAAACCAGCCACAACTGTCATCGTCGGCGGGTAATGAACTGACTTTCATAGTGTTGAACCGTTAATCGTTGAAGTTGCAAAACGCACGCGGCACAAAGCGAACGCACGCAGTGGCGTTGATCCGGAACTGATAAAAACCGTTACTGGCGCAAACAGTCAGTTCGCGCGCGTTATTCAGTAGTTGGCGGCTACGGCATAGCGCCCGCTGCTGGCAGCGTCGCCGGCGTAGTAGTAATCCCTGAACGTCATCGGCGGTAAGCCGAACAGATCCTTGAAGCGCTTGTAGAAGTGCGGATAACTGACAAATCCGGTCGCCAGTGCCACATCGGTCATCGAGCGGTCACTTTGCACAATCAATTGCCGCGCCCGGGTCAGGCGCAACTCCAGGTAATAGCGATTGGGAGCGGCATTCAGATAGCGCGCGAACCGCCGCTCCAGTTGCCGGCGCGACACTCCGACGTGGCTGGCGATGGCATCGATTTCCATCGGCTCCTCGATGTTGTTTTCCATCAGGTCGATGGCGATGTTCAGCGGCCTGGGAATCGCTGCAGGCCGAACACCCTCGGCAGTCATCGCAGGTTTGCCCTGTGCCGGCTGATGCACCCTTCTGATTTCATCTAACAGCGTCGCATCGTTACGCGAACCCAGTTCCTGCATGATCGCCAGGGTCATATCCAGAGCCGAGTGAGCGTTGGCACAAGTGGCTCGGCGCTGAGCGAAGATGAATTCACGGCTGGACGCTTTCAACTGCGGGAAGTACTCGCCGATCAGACCGCAACTGTCGCTGTGACAGGCGAACTCCTCGGCGCCGAGCAACCCTGCATCAGCCAGATGGAACGCCGCATTCCAGCATCCGGCAACGATGCCCTTGCCCGCGGTTTTCTTCAGCACCCGGCGCAGCAGCAGATGCGCTGCCAGCCTGACGCGCTGACCGCCGATCACGATCACCGCGTCATGGTTGAAGCCTTCTGCAACCAGTCGTTGCGAAGACACCGGCACGCCGACATCGCTTTCGACCGGTCCGCCCTGAAGCGACCAGGTCGAGATCCGGTACTGCGTTTCGCCGCAAATCAGGTTGCCAGTGGCCAACGCATCCATTGCCGTGGAAAGCGTCGTCAGGGAAAAATGGTCCAGCAATACGAAGGCCACTCGCACCACGCGCGCTTGTCCGCAGACCGATGCGGACTGGCGAAAGCCGGTGTTTTGCTGCTTCAACGGGCTCTGAAAGGTTTCCATCTTCGCTCACTCACTCGCCGTTCACTGACACCTGCGACCGTAACGTGGGCGACGGGCTCAGCCGCCGCACACTGTGGTCGAACCGATTACTTCGCCGCCGCGCGTGCGTCGCTCAACCAACCGTCATAAGCCTGCTGATTGGCCTTGATCCATTCCGCGGCGTGGCGCTTGATGTCGGCGAGGGATTTTTCTCCCTTCTGCATGCGCAGGTTCTGCTCGCTTTCCGCGCTGGGAGGGATGCTGACCTCGGAGAGGAATTTGCGCGCCACCGGGTTCTTCTCGGCGAACTCCTTGTTCATCACGGCATTGATCGTGTCCACCGGGAACCCGAGGTTCTTGCCGTCATGGAAGGTGTCTTTGCTTTCCTTGCCATCCGGCAGCGAGGTGAACGGCACTGGCAGCCAGACCACATCGCGCCCTTCCACCAGCACGCCGGCAATCCACTGCGGCACCCAGGTGAAGAACAACACCGGTTTACCCTGCTGATAGCGCGCGATGGTGTCGGCCATCAAGGCGAAATACGAGCCGCGGTTATCCACCACGGTCGGGCCGAGACCATAGGCTTTCATGTGATGCTCGATCATGATTTCGCAGCCCCAGCCCGGGTTGCAGCCGGTCAGGTCGGCCTTGCCATCGCCATTGCTGTCGAACAGTTTGGCGATCTCCGGTTTCTTCAGATCGGCGAGGTCCTTGATCTGGTAGGCGTCGGCGGTCTTCTTGTCGATCATGTAGCCCTGCAGCACACCTTTCATGACCTGCCCGACTTTTACCATCACATCGTCGCCGCCGGCCTTTTCATAAAAAGCCTGGTGCAGGTTTTCCCATTCATGGACGGTGAAGTCCGCATCGCCGTAGGACAGCGCGAGAAACATCGCCGGGTAATCGACTTCTTTCGGCGCTTTGACGTCGTAGCCCAATTCCTTGAGTCCGGCGAGCACCACCTCACCGCGAAAACGCTCTTCGGCGATGCTCGGGAAAATCGGCGTGATCGACACACCGGCGCCCGGTTTGTTGGCATCTGCCGCGTGGACCGCTGAGCACAGCAATGTAGCGAACAGCGACGCCATCAGGCTTTTCTTGAGAGTTGTCAGTTTCATGTTTCACCACGCTTGTAAGTGTTTATGGGTGAGCAGGCAAACTCAATTGGTCACGGGACGTGCAACGGTCTTCTTTTTCTTCAGTTTCAGCAGCAGCCCCACCGGGCCGCTCTCATACCAGCGCTGACCGGTGGCCAGGTCACTGCTGCGTTCACCCATGGCCTGGGTCAATCGATCGAGGAACACCGCCAGCAACACCAGCCCGGCGCCGCCGACACTGGCCAGGCCCATGTCGAGGCGACCGATGCCGCTCAACACCATCAAGCCGAGACCGCCCACCGAGATCATCGAGGCGACCACCACCATCGACAGCGATAACATCAGCGTCTGGTTGAGCCCGGCCATCATCGTTGGCGCCGCCAGTGGCAATTGCACCTTCAGCAGCATCTGCGTGGCCGTGCAGCCGAAGGCCCTCGCCGCTTCGACTTTGTCGGCGGGCACCTGGCGGATGCCAAGGTTGGTCAGGCGCACCAGTGGCGCGACCGAGAAGATGATGGTGACGATCACCCCGGGGACGTTGCCGATGCCGAAGAGCATGACCACCGGCACCAGATAGACGAATGCCGGCAACGTCTGCATGGCGTCGAGTACCGGGCGGATGATCATTTCCGTGCGATCACTGCGCGCACAGAGGATGCCCAGCGGAATGCCGATGACCGCGCAGAACAACAGCGAGGTCAGCACCAGAGCCAGAGTGACCATGGCGTCATTCCACACGCCGATCAGGCCGAGGCCAGTGAGCGTGGCGACGCTGAAAAGAGCGATGCGTTTACCGCCGATCTGCCAACTGATCAGCCCGGCAATGATGATGAACACCGTGGGCGGCACCGACAGCAGGCTCCACTGCACGCCGTCGAGAACCTGGTCGACCGGCCAGCGAATCGAGCGGAATACTTCGCGAAAGTTACCGACCAGGTATTTGAGCGCGGTTTCGACCCACGCACCGAAGGGAATATTGATGCTCTGAAAAGGATCCAGAATATTGAAATCTGACATGGTGCTACCTCGCCCGCAGAAACTGCTTTATCAATTCTGACTGTTCGGAGTTCAGCTGTTACTCAGGCAGCTCAGTAAATGCCCCTGGGAAATCGAACCTTTATAAAGTCCAACTTCATCCACTACCGGCATTGGCGTTGCCGAAGCCGCGACTATATGAAAGATGTCGCGCAATGAGGCTTCAGCCTTGATGGTTACTTGACTGCCCGGCAAATAAACAACATTCGAATCCTGCTGAGCGATATCGCCGGCCTTCAATATTCGACTGGTGTCGAAACCATTGAAGAAATCCCTCACATATTTATTCACCGGATTGCACAGCAGTTCACGCGGCGTGCCGATCTGCACCACGCGCCCGCCCTCCATGATCGCGATGCGATGGCCGATGCGCACCGCTTCTTCAATGTCGTGGGAGATGAAAATGATCGTGCGATCCTGCTCGGCCTGAAGCTTGATCAATTCGCCTTGCATCTCGCTGCGAATCATCGGGTCGAGTGCGGAGAAAGCTTCGTCCATCAGCAGAATGGCGGGGTCATTGGCCAGTGCGCGGGCCAGGCCGACGCGCTGCTGCATGCCGCCGGAGAGTTGATGGGGGAAGCTGAGTTCCTGGCCGGAAAGCCCGACCTGCTCGAGTGCGCCCATGGCCCGGCAGTAGCGTTCTTTCTCGCTGACGCCGCTGATTTCCAGACCGAAACTGACGTTGTCGATCACGCTCATGTGCGGCATCAGGGCGAACGACTGGAAGACCATGCCCATGTCCTTGCGGCGGACTTGCAGCAGGTCCTTGTCGGCCAGACCGGTGATTTCCTTGCCGTTAAGGAAGATCTTGCCGGAGGTCGGTTCGATCAAGCGGTTGAACAGGCGGACCATGGTCGATTTGCCGGAGCCGGACAAACCCATGATCACGAAGATTTCGCCTCGGCGAACGGAAAAGTTGGCGTCGAATACACCAATTGCCTGACCGGTCTTTTTGAATACTTCAGCTTTCGAGGCGCCCTCTTCAATCATCTTCATGGCCAGCGCTGGCTGATTGCCGAAGACTTTGAAAACATTCTTTACGCAGATGATTTCGTCGGAACTTGTCATACCATGCCTCCTTCGTGTCGCACTTCGATCGCTTTAAACGACAAGCAATTGAGTGAAACCATGTTTGAACGGCAGCGGTAATCAATAAATGTCTTCACGACGGGTTTCCTTTTATTATTTTTGGGTGCCCAGGAAAGAGGGGATGTTGCAAATCTATTAGCATCACCTCGCTTAATCCAACTACATTTACAGGGACAATTCGATAACGTCGGGTTATCGGTTGCAGGGTCGGCCATGGCTGATCCTTCGGCTTCGCACCGTGAGCGACCAGATCGATTCCCAAAGCGACGCTGGCGTGGCCCTGCGAAGAGCGTTCCGTTACCCTCCTCGCGCTTCGTTGGGGAGCTGTATCGTTAGGAGAGTGTACGAATGACCAAGCATGTCGACCCTGACACCATCCTGTTGAAAATGCCGTCCTTGCGGGCCGTGAAGGCATTTGTCGCGGCCGCCAAGTACGAAAGCTTCACCCGCGCCGCCGAGGCGTTGTGCGTTTCGCAAGCGGCGATCAGTCGGCAGATCCGTGAGCTGGAAAGCTATCTGGGCGCACAGCTGTTTACCCGGGTGGGTCGCGCGGTCGAACTGACCGCCGCCGGTGCGGTGTTCTTCGATGCCGCGCAATTGTCGTTCGTCAACATCGCCCAGGCCGCCGAACGCATCCGCAGCAGCCAATCGAGCAAGAAGGTGCTCACGGTCTGCTGCTCACCGGCCTTTTCCGCATTGTGGCTGTCGAATCATTTGCAGGAATTCTTCGCTCAGTGCCCGGACATCGAACTCAATCTGATCACCACGCAGAATTTCCTGACCATGGAACCCGGCGTGCAGCCGGACATTTTCATCACCAAGATTTCGCGGATCCGCGAAGGTTATAGAAGCTATCCGCTGTGCCACGACGTGATCTACCCGGTGTGCACGCCGCAGTACCTGGAGCAGCACCCGGAGATTTCCACCATCGAGGGCGTGCGCGATTCAGCGTTGCTCAACCTCAGCCCTTACGGCCGCTCGCAGGTCGCCGAACACGTCGACTGGGGCGTGTGGCTGGCGTTTCAGGCGATCGATATCGACGACCGCCCGACCAACAGTCCGCAGATCTTCAACGCCAACGATTACAACCTGCTGATCAGCATGGTCCTGACTCACCAAGGCATCGCGCTGGGCTGGAATCATCTGGTCACCTCGCTGGTGCAGCAGGGCCTGCTGGTGCGACCGATCGAGCAACAGGTGCAGTTGCGCAACAGTTGGCATTACTTGAGCTGCCGGGAAAATTCCGACAATGAAGATGAATTGCGGCGCTTTCGCGAATGGATTCTGGCGAAGTTTCCCCGCCGGTGATCTGCGCTGCGCCAGCGTCGGGCGTTTTGGTTATCAATAGCCCGACGAAAATGTCGCTGGAGCAGCTCCCTCGCCAGGCCCATTGTTGAGCGGGCCGACCAAGCACGGTCGCGCTCAACACACAGGAAGGGCTTGCTGCATGTCACTCTTCGAATTCTCTCGCGATTTTGATTTTCTCGACGCTCCGCAGAAAACCCGCGCCATCGTGCAAGACAGTCTGCTGGATATCATCGGTGTCATGGCCGGCGCGGCGAGCAATGGCACCACTGTCGCCATGCGCCGGTTTGCCGAACGGCACTATCCGGCCGGTCTCTACAGCAGTCGCCTGATCTTTGCCGGGCAGCGCGTCAATGTGCTCGGCGCAGCCTGGGCCGGCGGCTTCAGCGCTGACAGCCTCGATGCCCATGAAGGTCACTTCAAATCCAAGGGCCATGCCGGGGCGACCGTGGTACCCGCCGTGCTTGCCCTCGCCGATGCGCTGCATCATCAGGGCCGATCCATCACTGGGCATGAGCTGCTGAGCGCTCTGTGCATTGGTTACGAAACCGCACTGCGTGCCGGCTCGGCACTGATGGCGACCTCGCCCACCTATCACGCTTCCGGTGGCTTTTCCGCGCTGGGGGTGGTCTGCGCCGGGGCGCGATTGCTGGGTCTGGATGAGGCCACCTTTCGCCACGCTTTGGGCATTGCCGAATACTTCAGCGCGCGTTGCCCGATGATGCGCGTGGTGCAGGCGCCGACGATGCTGCGTGATGCCCACGGCGCAGGCGCATTCGCCGGTCTCAACGCGCTGTTCATGGCCATGGAAGGCATCACCGGGGCGCCGGCGGAAACGGTCGAAGACGTTACGGTCGCGGAACACTGGCGCGACCTCGGTCAGCGTTGGGAAATCGACAGCCAGTACTTCAAGCCCTGGCCGGTCTGCCGCTGGGCGCAACCAGCGCTGACGGCGATGCTCGAGCTGCAACGGCAACATCCGCTGCTTGCTGCCGATTCGATCGAAACCATCCGGGTGGAAACGTTTTATGAATCGATGTGCCTGCAGGGGCATTCGCCGAAGGATGCCGATCAGGCGCAATACGCCCTCGCATTTCCGCTGGCAGCGCTGGTTGTCAGAGGCAAGGTCGGCCCTGAGGAAGTCACCGGTTCGGCGATTTCTGCGCCGGATATTCTCGCGCTCAGCGCCCGCATCGAAATCGTTGAAGCCGCCGATATCTCGGCGCGATTCCCAGAGGAAATCCTCTCGCGGCTGAGCATTACCTTGAAAAATGGCCAAGTGCTGGTCAGCCCGATCACCGCTGCGCGCGGCGATCCGCACACGCCTTTGAGCGTCGAAGAGCTGCAGCAAAAGTTTGATCTGTTCGCTCAGGGTCTCGGCCATGAGCGCAGTACCGCTGTGAAAACGGCGATCAGGAACATCGCCCAGGCCCGCTGCGCGATCACCGCCCTGCAGCCTGTTTTTCAAGCGATACCGTCGTCACCGTGAACCGTCCATCGATAACCGCAAATCATTAATTGCCCGCAGCAAATGTCGGTTGTGGCGTTTGTCCTGCGCCCGATAGGCTGAGGCTTATCGTTCGCTTATGTAGAAAGTCACGGTTAAAGGTGACCGCTCAAGATCGAAGTCCTGGGAGGATAACAATGAACAACAAGCAAAGCGTTTATGACCTGATCGCACAACGCAAGCCGTGGCATTCGCTGCCGGGCGCGCTCTACCGCAGTGAGGACGTTTACCGTCAGGATCTTGAGCAGATCTGGCACAAGGACTGGATCTTCGCCGGCCACACCTTCGAAATCACCAAACCGGGGCAGTACTTCACCCTGCAGATTGGTGACTACCCGGTGGCCGTGGTTCGCGGCAAGGACGGTGAGGTTCGGGCTTTCCACAACGCCTGCCGGCACCGTGGCGCGAAAATCTGTGAGGCCGACCATGGCAAAGTGGCGAAGATGGTTTGCCCGTATCACAAGTGGACTTACGAGCTGGATGGCAACCTGTTATTCGCTGGCAACATGGGGCAGGACTTCGACAAGTCTCAATACAACCTGAAAAGCGTGCACTGCGAAATCGTTGATACCTACATTTATGTCTGCGTGGCCGCCAAGGCGCCGGACTTCGAAGGTTTCCGCAAAGCCGTCAGCCCTTTTGTCGCGCCGCACTACCTTGCGGACTGCAAAGTCGCGTTCGAGTCGAACATCATCGAGAAAGGCAACTGGAAACTGGTTTTTGAAAACAATCGCGAGTGCTATCACTGCGACGGCTCACACCCAGAACTCCTGCATTCGTTTGTCGATAACCTGTCAGTCGGTGGCATCAGCGGTGAAGATGATCCCGAGCTGTCGGCGTACTGGGCCAAGTGCGAAAAGGCCGGATTGCCCAGCCGTCTGGTAATGGACATCAATGGCCAGTTCCGCATGACCCGCATCCCGCTTTCATCCGGCGCCGTCAGCTACACCATGGACGGCAAGCCGGCGGTCAATGGTCGCCTCGACAAAACCTCCGAAGCCGACATCGGCGCGCTGCTGTACTTCCACTACCCGTCGACCTGGAACCATTTCCTTGGCGACCATGCGCTGAGTTTCCGTGTGCTGCCGATCAGCGCTACCGAAACACTGGTCACCACCAAATGGCTGGTGCACAACACGGCTGTTGAAGGCGTTGACTACGACATCGAGCGCCTGACCAAAGTGTGGATTGCCACCAACGATCAGGACCGCACGCTGGTCGAAGGCACCCAACGCGGGGTGACCTCGCCTTCCTACGAACCCGGCCCGTATTCGGAAACCGCCGAAACCGGGGTCTGTCAGTTCGATGACTGGTACTGCGCGACGATGATGGATCGGCTGAAAGGGCCGATTTCGTTGAAGTCGGTTGGTTGATTGGCGCATCTGTCCATGAGTGCATGCACCTCGTCCTTGGCAATTCGCGAAAACCACGGCGAACGCGCGTCCACGCGGATCGTTTTCCTGATCACTGGCATCGTCATGTCGGCGTGGGCGCCGCTGGTTCCGCTGGTAAAAACGCGCACCGGCCTGGACGAAGGTGGTCTGGGCCTGTTGTTGCTGGGCTTTGGCATCGGTTCGATCGTGGCCATGCCGTTCGCCGGTTACCTGACCGCGCGATTTGGCTGCCGCCCGGTGATCATCGCTTCAACCCTGGTCTTGTGTGCGGTGCTGCCGATGTTGAGCCATCTGGCGTGGTTGCCCGGGCTGGCGCTCACCGTACTATTGTTCGGCGCGAGCATGGGCATGCTCGATTGCGCGATCAATATCCAGTCGATCATCGTCGAAAAGAACAGCGGCGAAACCCTGCAATCGGGTTTCCACGGGCTCTACAGCGTGGGCGGGATCGCCGGTGCTGGCGCGATGACGGCGATGCTCAGCCTCGGGCTCGATCCGCTGTTGGCGGTGTTGTGCCTGGTGGCGATCATCGTTGCCTCGCTGTACAAGGCTGCGCCGAACCTGTTGCCTTATGGCACCGAACGCGACGGGCCGATCTTCGCGATTCCGCGCGGAATCGTCCTGCTACTGGGGATCCTCTGCTTCATCGTGTTCCTCACCGAAGGCGCAATGCTCGATTGGAGCGCGGTGTTTCTGGCTTCACAGCGCGATATGCCAGCGAGTTACGCAGGTTTGGGCTACGCCTGTTTCGCCGCGGCAATGACGCTGGGACGGCTGACCGGAGACGCGATTGTCAGCCGACTGGGCGGCATTCGCGTGGTGACGCTGGGCGGCATCTGCGCGGCAGTCGGCATGCTGGTTTCACTGGTGTTCGATGGCTGGCCGGCGTCATTGCTGGGCTACGCGCTGGTCGGCGCCGGATGCTCGAACATCGTTCCGGTATTGTTCAGCGCCGCCGGTCGGCAACAGCGCATGCCGCAGCGCACGGCCATTCCGGCGATCATATCCATGGGCTACGCGGGGATTCTGATGGGGCCGGCGTTCATCGGCATGCTCGCCCATTTCAGTTCGCTGTTCTTCGCGCTGGGTGGCGTGGTGTTGCTGTTGGTGTTCGTCAGTTGCGCCGCGAGGTTTCTCAAGGCTTGATGCGGCGCCCATTGGGGCTGATCGACAGTCTCTGAGGCCTGCGTCCTAACGTCGCAGCCTTCAGCTATTGGCAAATCCTGCACAAGCCTTAGAATCCCGCGCGCTCCTGCATACGGCTGTCTTGTCGCAGATGCGAATTGCAGGGCCGGCCATGTCGTCCGACACCACAACCCTGCCCGACCGGCAGACACTTGCCCAACACCTGTTCCAGCCTGGCAACCGCACGCGCAGAGGCGCACGTTGCGCTGTTCGATTTCTTGAGGTTTTTATGTCTCCGCGTTTGCTGGCCATGGCGCTGGCGCCCCTGCTCGGGCTGTTCATTATTGCTCTGGGCAACGGTTTTCTTTCCTCCCTGACCACCCTTCGCCTGGACGCCGCCGGTGCCTCGGCGACAATGATCGGGATTGTTTCATCGGCCTACTTCATGGGCCTGACCCTGGGCGCGGTGTTCAATGACCGGCTGATCCTGCGCATCGGCCACATTCGCGCGTACGGCAGCTTCGCCTCACTGATTGCCGTGACGATCCTGATGCAGGGCTTGTTCTATGACACTTGGGGCTGGCTCGTCCTGCGGCTGATCAATGGCTGGGCCACGGTCGGGGTGTTTCTGGTGATCGAAAGCTGGCTGCTGCTGGCGGGTGACGAGAAGATTCGCGGACGCTTGCTCGCGCTGTACATGATCGTCCTCTATGGCGCCGGCGTTTTGGGCCAGGCCACGCTGGGAACCATCACCGGCATGAGCGACAGCGCGCCGTTCATGGTCGCCGGCATGCTCGCTGCGCTGTCGGTGCTGCCAATCGTGATCCTGCCACGGGTCTCACCGCTGCTCGATCAGGTCGAGCCGCTCAAGCCTCGACAACTGCTGGGCGTAACGCCGACCGGGCTGGTCGGCTGTTTCGGCTCGGGGGTGACCATCGCGGCGATCTACACCTTGCTGCCGCTGTATCTGCAACGCAGCGGTCTGGATGTCGGTGAAGTCGGCAGCATGATGGCCTGGACGATCCTCGGCGCGATGCTTCTGCAGTACCCGGTCGGCCGCTGGTCCGACCGCACGGACCGCTTGCAAGTGCTGACCCTGCTGGCGGTGGCGTGCACTGCGTTATCGCTGGTGATCGTGCTGATGCCGCTGTCCCCGACCATGCTCGCAGCGATGCTGTTTCTGCTCGGTGGCGGCGTGTTCGCGCTGTACCCGGTTGCCGTCAGCCACGCCGCCGAC
>Ga0157371_10003070_pt1 | contig 15486 bp, 12 predicted proteins | sample C45metaG_FD_113462 | JGI IMG/M metagenome (GOLD analysis project Ga0157371, IMG submission 113462) | Corn rhizosphere microbial communities from Kellogg Biological Station, Michigan, USA - C4-5 metaG | ecosystem: Host-associated > Plants > Roots > Rhizosphere > Soil | place: USA: Michigan...
GACCACGACGTTGATAGGCCGGGTGTGGAAGCGCAGTAATGCGTGAAGCTAACCGGTCCTAATGCTCTATTCGCGCTTGATGAATTTGCACCATCATCGACAGGCCTGCATGGGCACCTGACAAAGTATGACTTTGGCGGGGACCGTGGCTTGCTCGATCGGTTCGATTGATCTTGGCTAGATGTCCCAAATACCAATGCCGAATGCACGGTTTCTAGAACTTCCGTTCGACGCCAGCTTCATAGCTTGGTGACCATAGCGTCCGTGACCCACCCGATCCCATCCCGAACTCGGCCGTGAAACCGGACTGCGCCGATGGTACTACTGCCTAAGCAGTGGAAGAGTAGGTCGTCGCCAGGCTTTGTAGCTGGCGTTGGTCGGAAGAACCCATTCGCAATCTTGAAAATGCCGCTGTCGAGCCTATCTCGCAGCGGCGTTTTTGTTTGACCGGGCGAAGGTCCCGAAGCCGACAGGCTTCGCAAGGCCAAATGGCCGCCCGGACCGGCAACTCGTTGCCGGGAGGATAGCCAAGCTGGCGGATGCCAGCGCCGGCGCCTGAGGCCAGACAAATGGTGCCGCGGGGTGGAGCAGTCCGGTAGCTCGTCAGGCTCATAACCTGAAGGTCGCAGGTTCAAATCCTGCCCCCGCAACCAACAAAACAGCCCGCTTTCGAGCGGGCTTTTTTGTGCCCACCGCTTGGATGTTTTGGTGGCCATGTTTGGGTCGTTAGCAGCCATTCCACGACAGGAGTGTGCGCGTCAGGTGAATCCGGACATTCCCCGACGGGCTTTTCCCCCAAAGCCACGGTGCCCACCAGACGTCTGGCGTGGCGCGCGAGGTATCTTCGTGGATATTCCGGGGCACTGAGTAGCTGATCTCAAGCGTGCGATCACTCAGCCAGCGCAACTTTACGTCGTCGACGCACTCGTTACTAAATACACGGTCGACCAAGCGCGGAAACTGCCCGCGTGGCACGATGTAAACGTCCTCCGATACTCCCGTCGCAGGGCCTCCACTCAGGTCTTCGGAATAGACTGCCTCAATCATGTTGTCGGGCGACAAGACCCTTGCATTGATTTGCGTCTCGCCCGGAGTTGGGCTGCCCCTATTCCCCCGGAACCGGCGGATCGAGCGGATTGGCCGAATGCGTCGCCTTCCACTCCATCGCCCGGTGCACCCGCGCCTCGACCGAGGGGTGATCGTAAAAGACGATCTCCTCCAGCTTGCCCGGCCGCGGATAGCGATATTCCGCCGTCTTCACGAGCGAGCTCGACAGCGCGTCGGGCAGGTTCTCCGTCCGCAGCGAGTAGAGGTCGGCCTGGGTCTCCAGGGTCCGGCTGAACGTGTTGGTGAGCGGGGTCGCCACAAGCCCGAAGAGCGAGGCGACGAACAACAGGACCGGCACGCCTGCCGGATCCGCAATTGCCGCCTGCGATCCGAAGAATCTCGCGAAACGTGGGTAGAGGCGGTCCGCAAGCCAGAACAGGACGATCGCCAGCACCGAGAAGAACAGGATGCCCCACCAGCTGTGCTTGAGCACATAGTGGCCGATCTCATGCCCGGTGACTGCGCGCACCTCCGAGAGCGAGGCGTTCTTGAACGCCACGTCGGAAATCGCCACGCGCGCCGTGCTTCCGACGCCGCCGGCGTTGGCGGTGAAATTGTTCGACTGGCGCGAGCCGTTGTACATGTAGACCTTGTTCGGCGGCACGCCGGCGCGCCCGGCCATCTCCACCACCGCGTCGCGAACCTGACCCGGCGGAACCGGCTCATATTTGTTGAACAAAGGCTCGATCAGCGCCGGCGACAGAAGCATCACGATGGCGAGCACGATCGCGGTCAGGCCGCCCGACCAGAGCCACCAGCTGCGGCCCGCCTTGCGGATCAGGAGATACAGCAGCATCAGGAAAATGCCGCCGAATATGGCGGTGATCACGAGCGCGATCCCGCCCTGGAGAAGGAAATCGCCGAGCGGCTGGCTTGTCCGTCCGTAGCTCCTCTCCCGCCACCAGTCGGCATAGAGTGTCCACGGCAAAGTCAGCAGCGAGGAGACGACGAGGTAGATCGCGCCGACCACGAAAGCCCTCAAGGCAAGTCCCCGCCGCCGTAGCCTGGCTTCGAGTCCCTCGAGGACGCCGGAGCGGACGATGAGCCAGGTGACGATCGCAGCGACGACCAGCCCCCAAAGAAGCGTCCATTCCTTGCCGACGGTATAAGCGTGCGCTTTGTGAAGCGCGGCCGGTCCCAGGCTGTCGATGAAGCGCGCCGTCGCGGCGTCGACGTCCAATGCCATTGCCAATCCCCTCCTGATCGGACCGCGAGCGTAACAGCCGATTGGCCTTGCGCAATGGGAACGACTGCGAGCGCCACTCGATTATCTGCAAATGGCCAAGCGCGCGTCAGTCCCTGCGCCGATGGAAGCCCTGCTCGCGGCCGAGCTTCCGGCGGGCAAGGGCTGGCAGTACGAGCCCAAATGGGACGGTTTCCGCTGCCTCGCCGAACGCGACGGCGGAGAGGTCCAGCTCATCTCGAAGAACGGCAAGCCGCTCGGCCGCTACTTCCCCGAGCTGGTCGAGGCCCTCTCGACTCTTGGGGCAGAGCATTTCCTCCTCGACGGGGAATTGATCATCCCGGTCGGCGACGCTCTGTCCTTCGAGGCACTGCAGCTCCGGCTTCACCCGGCCGAGAGCCGGGTTCGCAAGCTCGCCGCCGAGAGCCCGGCCGAGCTGATGCTGTTCGACCTGTTGTCGCTCGGCGGCGATGATTTTTCCGGCGAGCCGCTGTCGGAGCGACGCCGGGCGCTCGAATCCTTTTTCGAAACCGCCGCTATCCAGCAGCTCGAGCTTTCGCCGGTGACCACCGATCGGACAACGGCGCTGGGCTGGCTGGAGCGAAGCGGCGGCGCTCTGGACGGCGTGATCGCCAAGCGTCTGGACCAGCCGTACAAGGCCGGCGAGCGGGCGATGGTGAAGGTCAAGCCGGAGCGCACCGCCGACTGCGTGGTGGGCGGCTTCCGCTACGCGACCGAAGGCCATCTCGTCGGCTCGCTTCTCCTCGGTCTCTATGACGGTTCCGGCCTGCTCAACCACGTCGGTTTCACCTCGGCCATTCCCGGCAATGAACGCGAACGGCTGACGAAGGACCTGGAGGCGTTGATCGAGCCGCCGGGCTTCACCGGAAGCGCGCCGGGAGGCCCGAGCCGCTGGCGAACCGAGCGATCGGCTCAGTGGAAGCCGCTGAAGCCCGTGCTCGTCGTCGAAGTGAAGTACGATCAGGTCACCGCGCGTCGATTCCGCCACGGGACGGCCATCGTGCGCTGGCGGCCGGACAAGGATCCGAAGCAGTGCACGTTCGACCAGCTCAAGCCCGAGCTTCGTCCGTCGGAGCTGAGGGAAATTTTCGGCATATGACCAGCGATCTCTTCGGCGAGCCGCTGATCGCCGGGCTCGAATACCGGCCCGACTTCATCACGGCAGCCGAAGAGCGAAAGCTGATCGGGCATCTCTCGGTTGCCGAGCTGTCGCCGTTCCGATTCCAGGGCTGGACCGGCAAACGGCTGACCCGAACGTTCGGCTGGCGCTACGATTTCGACGACGCGAGCTTCGCGCGCGCAGAACCCATTCCGGGCTGGCTTCTGCCGCTTCGGGCGAAGGCCGCCGCCTTTGCCCACGTCGCGCCCGACGACTTCGTCCACGCGCTCCTCGTCCGCTACGATCCGGGCGCGGGGATCGGCTGGCATCGCGATCGTCCGGTGTTCGAGACCGTGACCGGCGTGTCGCTCGGCTCTCCCGCCGTGCTTCGCTTCCGAAGGCGCCGAGTGGGCGGCTTCGACCGCGCGAACATGCAGGTCGAGCCACGCTCCGCTTATGCGCTGTCCGGTCCCGCCCGGCATGAGTGGGAGCACAGCATCGCGCCCGCCGAGACGCTCCGCTTCTCGATCACGTTCCGGACTTTTTCGCAGAAAGGACGGCGCGCCGCAGCAAGTGCGTGAGCGGAACGGCCCCTTCGCGAAACGGTTTGAGCGGCCATGCGCCGCCTGTTGTTGTTGCTGCAGCTGCTCGCAGGGTCCTAGCGGTCCTCGAACCCGGCAATGCACTCGGCGAGCCAGCGCGCCGCCACGAGCGAGCTGAGGTCGGTTGTATCGAGCGGCGGGTCCCATTCGGTAAGATCGATCACTCGCGTCCGGTGATGGCTTGCCAGCTCGCGCACCGCCCAGAAGAAGTCGACCACGTGCATGCCCCCGGGGCGGGCGCCGGGAGCGCCGGGCATCTGCGCCCGGTCGATGACGTCGATGTCGCAGTCGATGACCAGGGCTTCGCAATCCCGCATGTGCTCGAGCGCCTCCGCGACCGCCTTGCCGATTCCGTCGCGCCGAACCTCCTCCATGCTGATGACGAGGTTTCCGGCGGCAAGCGCGTCGCGGTGCATCTTCTCGGTGTTGGCGAAGCTGGCGAGGCCGATCTGGGCGATATTCTTGCCCGGCAATCCGTCCTCCATCAGCGCACGCACCGGATTGCCGTTGCTCAAGCCCTCGTCGAGTTCGCGCATGTCGAAATGGGCGTCCAGGGTGATCAGCCCGACTTTTTTGAGCGGCAGTCCGAGCCCTTTCACGCCGGGCCTGGTGACCGCATTGTTGCCGCCGGCGAGCAGGGTCAGCCGATGCTCGGCGACGCTCGCCGCCACGGCCTCCCTGATCGGGTCGGTCGCCTGCTCGATCGACAGGCCGGCGAGGTCGACGTCGCCGCGGTCGCGAACGGGCGTGAACAGCGAACGTCCGATTTCGACATCATAGCGTCCGATCCGCCGGAGCGTCTGCCGAAGCTTTGCTGGAGCTTGATCGCAGTGACCGGGAGTGACGGATCCCGCGGCGAGCGGCGCGCCGACGAATCCGATCGGCACCTCGGCGCCTTCGTCGATCAACAGTTCGGAGAGATTGGGCCAGGCGTTCATGGCTTTGCCCTAACAGGGGCAGTCGCCTAAGGCCAAATTCATGTGGGACCGCCTGCTTACCGACTGCCGGATCGCGACGATGGAGAGCGCGCCGGGCAATCCGCTCGGGATCATCGAGAATGGCGCGATCGGCATTCAGGACGGCAAGGTCGTCCGCGTCGGCTCGAGAACAGAGCTTGCCGGAAACCGTGCCCGCGAGGTGCTGCCGCTGGGCGGGGCGTGGGTGACTCCGGGGCTCATCGACTGCCACACACACCTGATCTTCGGCGGCAACCGCGCGGACGAGCATGCGATGCGCCGCGCCGGAGCGACCTACGAAGAGATTGCGAAGGCCGGCGGCGGAATCGCCTCGACCGTGAAGCGCACCCGCGAAGCGTCGGACGCCGAGCTTCTCGCCTCGGCGGCGATGCGCCTCGACGCGCTGATGAAAAGCGGCGCCACGACCGTCGAGATCAAGTCGGGCTATGGCCTCGATCTCGACTCCGAACTCAGGATGTTGCGCTGTGCCAGGGCGCTGGCGGCCAGCGAAGCGGTCCGGATCGTTCCGACTCTCTTGGCGCTCCACGCGCTTCCGGCCGACTGGAAGGACCGGCGAATCGGCTATGTGTCGATGATTGTCGACGAGCTGATCCCGGCGGCGGCCGAAGCTGGATTGGCCGACGCGGTGGACGCCTTTTGCGAGGGCATCGCCTTCGCGCCCGACGAGGTCGAACGGGTCTTCAAGGCGGCCGAGCAGCACGGCCTTCGAGTAAAGCTCCACGCCGAGCAATTGTCGAACCAGCACGGCGCCGCGCTTGCGGCCCGATACAAGGCGCTGTCCGCGGATCATCTCGAATTTCTCGACGAAGCCGGAGCAAAGGCGATGGCGGCGGCCGGCACGGTAGCCGTGCTCCTGCCTGGCGCCTTTTATGCGCTCCAGGAGGAGCGCAAGCCGCCCGTGCAGATGCTTCGCGACCATGGGGTTGCCATGGCCGTCGCGACCGACTGCAATCCCGGAACGTCGCCCTTGCTGTCGCTGACGCTGGCGATGAACATGGCGAGCACATTGTTCGGCCTGACTCCGGAAGAGTCGCTCGCGGGGATGACCGTGAATGCAGCCCGCGCGCTCGGGCTTGAAGACGCAATCGGAAGGATCGCGCCCGGAATGGCGGCCGACCTTTGCGTCTGGCGGCTCGAAAGCCTGGCCGAACTCGGCTACTGGATCGGCCTTCCGGGGCCGGAGCGGCGGATTTACGCCGGGGACGATTGCTAGTCCGTCGCCCTGAACTTGTTTCAGGGCCCATTCTGGTCAAGGGCGGTGCGGCTTCAGAAATGGATGCTGAAACGAGTTCAGCATGACGGGGAACCAATTGAACGAACGCAGGGACAACAGCCGCCACATCCGCGCTCGCCGCGGGAGCGCGATCAAGGCGAAGCAGTGGACAACCGAAGCGGCGGTCCGGATGCTCCAGAACAATCTCGACGACGAAGTCGCCGAGGACCCGCAGAACCTCGTCGTTTATGGCGGCATCGGCCGCGCCGCGCGCAACTGGCAATGCTTCGACACGATCGTCGAAACCCTGGAGCGGCTGGAGGAAGATCAGACCTTGCTCATCCAGTCCGGCAAGCCGGTCGGCGTCTTCCGCACGCACAAGGATGCGCCGCGCGTGCTTCTCGCCAATTCCAACCTGGTCCCGAAATGGGCGAACTGGGAGACGTTCAACCGGCTCGATCGTGCCGGGCTCATGATGTACGGGCAGATGACCGCCGGAAGCTGGATCTACATCGGCAGCCAGGGCATCGTCCAAGGCACCTACGAGACGTTCGTCGAGATGGGCCGCCAGCATTTCGGCGGGGATCTTTCCGGCAAGTGGATCCTGACCGCCGGCCTCGGCGGAATGGGCGGAGCGCAGCCGCTGGCCGCGGTAATGGCCGGCGCTCACTGCATCGCAATCGAGGTGCAGGAAAGCCGGATCGAGAAAAGGCTCGAGACCCGCTATCTGGACCATCGCGCGGCCAGCATCGAAGAGGCGCTGGAGATTGTCCGCAACGCCAGCGAGCCGACCAGCGTCGGCCTGCTCGGCAATGCGGCGGAGATCCTTCCGCAGATGCTGGAGCGGGGAATCCGGCCGGACGCGCTCACCGACCAGACCAGCGCCCACGATCCGGCGAACGGCTACTGCCCCGCCGGCTGGAGCGTGGCGAAATGGCAGGAGATGCGCGAGCGCGACCCCAAGGCCGTCGCCGACGCGGCGAGGGCCTCGATCGCCGTTCATGTCGAAGCGATGCTCGCTTTCAAGGCGATGGGCGTTCCGACCTTCGACTATGGCAACAACATCCGACAGGAAGCTTTCGACGAGGGCGTCACCCATGCCTTCGATTTCCCCGGCTTCGTCCCCGCCTACGTCCGCCCCTTGTTCTGCCGCGGGATCGGCCCGTTCCGCTGGGCTGCGCTGAGCGGCGATCCCGAGGACATCTACCGGACCGATGCCAAGGTAAAGGAACTGATCCCGGACGACCCGCACCTCCACCGCTGGCTCGACATGGCCCGCGAGCGAATCGCCTTCCAGGGCCTTCCGGCGCGAATCTGCTGGGTTGGCCTCGGCCAGCGCGACAAGCTGGGGCTCGCGTTCAACGAGATGGTCAGGAGCGGCGAGGTTTCGGGACCGATCGTCATCGGCCGCGACCATCTCGACAGCGGATCGGTCGCTTCGCCCAACCGCGAGACCGAGAGCATGAAGGACGGCAGCGACGCCGTCTCCGACTGGCCGATCCTAAATGCGCTTCTCAACTGCGCATCGGGCGCGACCTGGGTTTCGTTCCACCATGGCGGCGGGGTCGGCATGGGCTATTCGCAGCATGCCGGAATGGTGATCGTCGCCGACGGCACCGACGATGCCGCTCGGCGGCTGGAGCGGGTGCTGTGGAACGATCCCGCCACCGGAGTCATGCGTCACGCGGACGCGGGCTATGAAGAGGCGATAGCCTGCGCGAAGGCGCAAGGACTCGATCTGCCGATGGTGAATTCGTGAAGCTCAATCCCGAAAAGATCGATGTCGCGACGCTCCGTCAGCTTTCGGCTGGCGCGGACGCGCAGCTCGACGATGCGTCGATGCAGCGCATCGCAACCGCCGCCGCTTGCGTGGATCGCATCGTCGCCTCGGGCGAGACCGTTTACGGCGTCAACACCGGCTTCGGGCTTCTCGCCAACACGCGCATTCCCGACGATCGCCTTGCCGAGCTTCAGACGAACCTGATTCTCTCCCACAGCGCCGGGCTGGGCGAGCCCCTCCCGCGCCAAGTGTCTCGGCTGATGATCATCCTGAAGCTGCTCGGCCTCGGCCGCGGCTATTCGGGCGTACGGCCGGTCGTGATCGAGGCGCTCCAGGCCCTGCTCGACAACGATGCTATCCCTGTCATCCCGTCGCAGGGCAGCGTCGGCGCAAGCGGCGACCTCGCGCCGCTCGCCCACATGACCGCGGCACTGATGGGGCATGGACGGATCGATCTCGGCGGCACTGTCGTCCCGGCCGCGGAAGCGCTGACCCGCGTTGGGATAGAGCCGCTCCAGCTCGGGCCGAAGGAAGGGCTGGCGCTGATCAACGGGACGCAGGCGTCGACCGCGCTCGCCCTCGATGCCCTGTTTACCGGCGAGCGGGTCTTCTCGGCTGCAATCGCCGCCGGAGCGCTGTCGATCGACGCGCTGAGGGGGAGCGTCAAACCGTTCGATCCGCGCCTTTCGGCGCTTCGCGGGCAGCCGGGCCAGATCCGCGTCGCCGCCGCGATCCGGTCGCTGCTGGAAGACTCCGATATCCTTGGCAGTCACCAGCCGTGCGGCAAGGTCCAGGATCCCTACAGCTTCCGCTGCCAGCCGCAGGTGATGGGCGCTGCGCTCGACCTGCTCGCCAATGCGGCGCGCACGCTCGTCATCGAAGCCGGGGCGGTGACCGACAATCCGATCGTCTTCCCGGACGAGGATTCGGCGATCTCGGGCGGCAATTTCCACGCCCAGCCGGTGTCCTTCGCGGCGGACACGATTGCAATGGCCATGTGTGAAGTCGGGAGCATTTCCGAGCGGCGGACAAGCGTGCTCGTCGACCCGAAGATGAGCGGGTTGCCGCCGTTCCTGGTCGAGGACAGCGGGGTCAATTCCGGCCTGATGATCCCGCAGGTCACCGCCGCGGCGCTGGTCAGCGAGAACAAGTCGCTCGCTTTCCCGGCGAGCGTCGATTCGATCCCGACCTCGGCGGGGCAGGAGGATCATGTATCGATGGCGCCGATCGCCGCGCGCAAGGCGGGGCAAATCGCGCGCAATGCCGCGGGCGTCGTTGCGGTGGAGCTGATCGCGGCCGCCCAGGGCGTGGACTTCCACGCGCCGCTGAAGACCTCACCCAGGCTGCAGAAGGTCCACTCCGCGATCCGCGCGATCAGCCCGCATTTGACCTCCGACCGCTATTGGGCGGACGAGATGGCGGCGCTGCAGGCGGCGGTTGTTGCCGGAGAAATCGGCTCCGGCGAAGCGTTCCTGGCCTAACGCACCCGCTCGTAGGTCCGGGTCTTGCAGATCACGAGCAGGAGACAGCCTTGCACCTCCAGGCGGTCGTGCGAAACCTGGCGGACGGTGCCGTTGGCGGAGATATTGCGGTCAGCGGCGAAGACGTGGCCCTTGTACGTAGTGGGGCCGGTCTGCTCGATGTCGGTGATCACCCGAGCACCGATCAGTTCGGTGCCACTGCCGCTTTTCGCCTTCTTCTGCTGAGTCGGCGACGCCTTGACCACCGTGCCGCACAGCCTGGAGCCGCAGGGCGCGATTTCGATGACCATGGGCCCGCTCTTCCAATGCCCTTCGAGCGGGCTTTTGGCCGAGGCGAGGGCCGGAGAGGCGGCGAGCGCGACAACCGCCAGAGCTGTGAGAATGTTCTTCATGTTCCCTGCCTTAGCCGGTCTTTGTGGCAGCAATGGTTCACCGAAGTTGCTGCGAGATGAATGGTTTAGTGGAAATCGCGGCTCTTGGGGATGATTTCGACGTTGCGCGGGTGGCGGTTCTGCGGCTTGCCCCAGCTTCCCGGATCGTCCGCCTTTTCAAGAGTCGAAGGCAGCAGCGAATCGTCGCTCAAATGGCGGAGCATGGAGGTGTGGTCCTCAAGCCGGCCGGCAACGACGTGAATCACCTCGCTGTCGGGGTCGCGCTGGATCATCCCGTGAGCTGCCATCAACCGCGCGCCCATGACGACCTTGCGCTGCTTTTCGAACACTTTCGGCCAGACGACGAGATTGGCGACTCCGGTCTCGTCCTCAATGGTGATGAAGACCACGCCCTTCGACGTGCCGGGCCGCTGGCGGATCAGGACCACGCCCGCGATCGACAGGCGCCTGCCGTCGCGGAGCGTCCTGAGTTGCTCGGCGGTGACGAATTTTTGCGCCGCATAATGCGCTCGAAGAAAATGCATCGGATGCGCTTTCAGGCTGAGCCGCACCGTCTGGTAATCGCTGATCACATGCTCGGCGAGCGGCATTGGCGGGAGCTGCGCCGGTGCACTTTCCGTCCCCTCTTCCTGCGCTTCGGCGAAGGCGAACAGGGGCAAATCCGGCGCCTGCTTGAGCGCGCGCGAGTCCCACAGCGCCGCGCGCCGGTCCAATCCCATCGACCGGAACGCGTCGGCGGCGGCGAGCCGCTGAATCGCATGCACCGGCACTTTCCCGCGCGAACGAAGCTCCTCGACCGTTCGATACGGCCGCTTCGCAACCACCCGCTCCGCCGCCTCGCGCTGCAGCCCGTCGACCTGGCGAAGACCAAGACGGAGGGCGCCGTCTTCAAGAGCGCAATCCCAATCGCTGTGATTGACGTCCACCTCGAGCACCTCGACCCCATGCTCCTTCGCGTCGCGGACGATCTGCGCGGGAGCGTAGAAGCCCATCGGCTGCGAGTTCAAAAGCGCCGCCGCAAACGCCGCCGGATATTTCCATCTGAGCCAGCTCGACACGTAAACCAGATGCGCGAAGCTCGCCGCGTGGCTTTCGGGGAAGCCATATTCGCCGAAGCCCTTGATCTGGTCGAAGCAGCGCTGCGCGAAATCCGGATCGTAGCCGCGAGCGACCATCCGCCCGACCATCTTCTCCTCGAGAGTCTCGATCTTCCCCTTCGAGCGGAACGTCGCCATCGCCTTGCGCAGCTGGTTCGCCTCGGCGGCCGAGAATTGCGCGGCATCGATTGCGATCTTCATCGCCTGCTCCTGGAAGATTGGCACCCCGAGCGTCCGGCCGAGGATTTTCTCCAGCTCGTTGGGAGGCCCGTGTTCGGGGTCGGGGCAGGGGAAGGTGACCGGGTCCTTGCCCGAGCGACGCTTGAGGTACGGGTGAACCATGTCGCCCTGGATGGGCCCTGGCCGGACGATCGCGACCTCGATGACGAGGTCGTAGAAACAGCGCGGCTTGAGCCTTGGAAGCATGTTCATCTGCGCCCGGCTCTCGACCTGGAACACGCCCAGCGAATCGCCGCGGCACAGCATGTCGTAGACCGCCGGCTCCTCCTGCGGGATCGTCGCCAGCTCCCATCGCTCGCCATGATGCTGCTCGACCAGGTCGAAGCATTTGCGGATGCAGGTCAGCATTCCCAGCGCGAGAATGTCGATCTTGAGGATTCCCAGCTCATCGATGTCGTCCTTGTCCCATTCGATGAAAGTGCGGTCGTCCATCGCGCCGTTGCCGATCGGCACGGTCTCGGTCAGCGGCCGCTCGGTCAGGATGAATCCGCCGACATGCTGCGACAAATGGCGCGGCATCCCGATCAATTGCTCGGCGAGCCTGACCGTCCGCTTCAAATGCGGGTCGGACAGGTCGAGCCCGGCGTCGGCCGCCCGCGCCTCCTCCATCTCGGCTTCCATATGGCCCCAGATGGTCGAGGCGAGCGCTCCGCAGACGTCCTCGCTCAGCCCCATCACCTTGCCGACCTCGCGGATCGCCGACTTGGGCCGATAGTGGATCACGGTCGCCGCTATCCCGGCGCGGTCGCGCCCGTATTTTGCATAGATGTGCTGGATCACTTCCTCGCGCCGCTCGTGCTCGAAGTCGACGTCGATGTCCGGCGGTTCGCGCCGCTCTTCGGAGATGAAGCGCTCGAACAAAAGGTCGCTCGTTGACGGGTCGACCGCGGTGATCCCGAGGCAATAGCAGACGGCGCTGTTGGCGGCCGAGCCGCGGCCCTGGCACAGGATCGGCGGGTCGAGCCCTCGAGCGAAGGCGACGATGTCGTGGACGGTCAGGAAATAGCGCGCGAAGTCCAGGCGGCCGATCAGCGCCAGCTCATGCTTGAGCTGCCTTTCGACCTTGTTCGGGATCGAGTCCGGCCAGTGCCGCTTCGCTCCTTCCCAGGTCAGCTGCGCCAGATAGTCCTGCGGCGACTTGCCGTCGGGCACGCTCTCCCGGGGATATTCGTAGCGAAGCTCGTCGAGGCTGAAGTGGAGGCTGTCGGCAAACTCGCGGGTCGCGGCAATCGCGTGCGGCCAACGGGCGAACAGCCGCGCCATCTCCGTCGGCGATTTCAAGTGCCGCTCGGCGTTGGGGTTCAGCAGGAATCCCGCTTTGGCGATGGTCGCTTTTTCGCGGATGCAGGTGATCACGTCCTGCAGCGGCCGCTTCTCGGGTGCGTGATAATGGACGTCATTGGTCGCCAGGATCGTGCAGCCATTGGCCCGCGCTATCCGGTCGAGCCGCTCGATCCGGGCATTGTCGTTTCCGCGATAGAGCCACGCTGCCGCGACGTGGCGCAGCGAAGGAATGGCGTCACGAAGCCGCGGCAGATCGACTTCCAGTGCGTCGAGATCGTCCGAAGGCCAGGCGATGAAGGCGATGCCGTCGCAATGGGCGACGACGTCTTCGAGGCCGAGTTCGCACTCGCCTTTCTCCGCCCGAACCTTGCCGAGGCTGAGGAGCCGCGACAGACGGCCATAGCCTTCGCGATCCATCGGATAAGCCAGCAACGAGGGGGCGTCGGTGAGATCCAGCCGACAGCCAACCAGCGGCTTCAGCCCGGCGCCATGACAAGCGCTGTGCATCCGGACCACGCCCGCGAGCGTGTTGCGGTCGGCGATGCCGATATAGTCCATTCCGAGCTCGAGCGCGCGAAGCACCAGCTCGATCGCGTCCGACGCCCCGCGAAGGAAGGAGAAGGGGGTGGTGACGCCCAGTTCGACAAAAGGCGCGGGCGCGATGTTCGGCGCCGGTCCCTCGCGCACCAGCTTCATCCGGGAAAAGCCGACCTTCTCGGGCATCACGCGAACAGCCCATGGAGGTACCACTCGGGCGCGCCGCCGCGGCCATCGCCGACCAGGCCTTCGCGGAAGATCCAGTAACGGCGGCCGGCCTGGTCCTCGACCCGGTAATAATCGCGAAGCCGGACGGTCGATCGCTCGCGCCACCATTCGGGCGCGATCCGCTCGGGCCCTTCGACGCGAGCGATGTCGTGCACGGCCCGCCGCCAGACGAAGCGGCGCGGCATGCCTTCGGGAGTCGCGTAAATGACGTCGATCGCTTCGGGCCGGTCGAGCAGCCGTTGCGGGCGCGACGTGTCCGGAAGGGCGATCGCCTCGGCATGTTCGAGAGCGGATCGCCATCTGCTCGCCCGCTCGGGGAGATGGCTCTCGAACGGCTGCGGCTTGCGAACGGCGCGCGGCCCCAGCTTCACCGTCAGCCGGTCGATCAGGCGCGCGAGATTGCGTGTCCCCGACGGTTCCTCGACCAGGCTTTCTTGGGCGGCACCGAGGGATTCCGTCCAGTCGGCGACGAGCGCGAAAGCGTCGAAACCGAAGCCCGGATCGAGCGCTGCGGCCTTGTCGGCGAGTAGCCGTTGCAGATGCTTGGGCTCGCGGCTGGCAATCGCGGTCGCAACCGAGGCGGTGGCGACGCTTCCGTCGACCCGGAAGCCGTGAAGCGAGAGCCTGCGCGCGCCGAGACGTCGCTCCTCCAGCTCGACGACGAGCTTGGGGATCAGCCTTTCGAGCGCCTGCGGTGCGGCTTCGGGATGAATCGCCGGCTCTTCGAGGCGCAGGCTCGATCGCGGCGGCGGGTCGTCGGCAAGCGCGGTCAGCGGCTCCGGCTTTCGCCCGAACACTCGATCGAGCGCATCGACGACGTCCTCGGCTCCTCGGAACCGCCGCGCCAGAGCCAAACGCGGCAGGGCAGCGAGCGCGCCGATGGTTTTCAGTCCCAGTCGTTCGAGCGTTCGAACCGTATCCGGATCGAGGCGAAGGGCGGAGACGTGCAGCGGAGCCAGTTCGTTGCCGCCGAACCGGCTGAACGCCCAGGCCGCGGCGGCGGTCGGCGCGATCGCAACGCGTGCCGTCAGGTCTATTGCGGCGAAGCGATCGATGACGTCTTGAGCCAGCGCCTGCTCGCCGCCGAACAGATGCGCGACTCCGCTGATGTCGAGCCTGAGACCGTCCGGCCCATCCATCTCGACGAGCGGCGACCAGCGCTGCGCCCATTTTGCGAGGCGCTGGAGCAGCACCTGATCGCCTTCAGGATCGGCGGGGACGGCGACCAGGCCCGGATCGAGCGCGCGGGCGTCGGTCAGCCGTGCTCCGGCCCGAGCGCCGCGCGTCGCGGCCGCCTTCGTGACGGCGTGGATGATCGGTCCGTGCGTTCCCTCGACAGTGAGGACGACCGGCGCGTCAGGCGGTAAGTCGCTGCTCTTCGCCCACCGCTCGACCGCCAGCGCCGGCAACCAGATGGAAGCGATCCGCCTCACGCGCGATGCTCCAGCGGCCAGGCGCGAAACCGCGCGCGCGGAACAGCTCCGCATCCCATGTGGGCAATCCGGGGGCGCGGCTGTCCAAGGAGTTGAGAAGCGATTGCGCGCTCGCGATCCGCCACCGCATCCGGGCGCCGCTCAAATTCGTTGTGGCGCCCAGCCGAACCAGCCAGCAGGGCACGCCCGACCGCTCCGATGCGACCGCGAGGCGGCGGGTCGCGGTGAAGTCGAGCGCGGCCGGGTCTCCCCACAATTCTCCGATCACGGCGGAGAGAGCGGAGCATCTTACGCCCTCCTCCATTGCCCACAGCGCGGCGCGGGCATCGCGTGCCTCGACGTGGATAGCATCGATGCCGAGGCCCGGCGGATAGATTCGGCCGCTCTCCAGGATCGCCATCCGCTCCTGCACCCACAGCACCGGTTTCGACCGGTCGACCTGCGGCAGCAGGAAACCGGCCCAGCCGCCGTCCCGCGGGGTTGCGGCGAACAGCTCCGAAAGGGTGGGGCTGGGCGGCCGAGGCAGAGTCCAGCCGGCCCGAGTTCCTGCCTTCGCAGGAGCCCAGCTCTCACGCCCAGCGGAGAGAGATGCGTTCGGACCGTCTGGGGGACGGTTCGCTGCGCGTCTCTGCCCGCCGGCGACGATGGACAAGCCTTTCGCCACACGACTCACAACGCTTCTGTTCTGCTTTTGTTCTTATCCAGCGAGTCGCTGGAGAGAGTCAATCGTGCGACTCGGGCAGAAGCCCTTTCTCCTTGAGAAAGCAGCGGATTTCACGCGCCACTTCGCGGCCGATCCGCTTCGAAACGCC
>Ga0157371_10003073_pt1 | contig 15481 bp, 15 predicted proteins | sample C45metaG_FD_113462 | JGI IMG/M metagenome (GOLD analysis project Ga0157371, IMG submission 113462) | Corn rhizosphere microbial communities from Kellogg Biological Station, Michigan, USA - C4-5 metaG | ecosystem: Host-associated > Plants > Roots > Rhizosphere > Soil | place: USA: Michigan...
GATAAAACTGCCAAGGGAATTTTTATAATGACGATGATCTATGCCATTATTGCATTCGCCTTTAAGTATTGGTAGCTCAATTCAATTATTCAACCACCAGTTTATCTGAAAATATTTTTTGGTTGGCAGCATCAGTAACTTTAATCAAATAGAGACCTGTAACGGGTTTGGTCTTCATTTTAAAATTTTCTAACTGCCCGCGAAATTTAATATAAATGGTTTTCATTTCAATCAATCTTCCCTGCAAATCAGTAAGTGAAATTTGATATTCGCCTGAAGCACTATTATCAAATGAAATTTTTATTTGTCCGTCACTTACAGGATTAGGATAAATAGAAATAAATTTATTTCCGATCACTTCAATTTCCGGTAATTGTGCGCTTTCCATTTTAGCCTGGCTTTCATCTAAAAGATAACTACTGGCCAGATCGGAAGCATTAAAAACCTGCCCTTTTGTAGGTAATTTGGTTGCAGAAAGATCTTTCATGTTTACTTTATAAAAGCCTTCAAAAGTATTGCCACTGCTGACAATCACATTTTCTGCTTCATTAACAGCGGCGCCATTCAATGAAAAGGTCACTGGCAAATTAGTTACAGAACCTTTATAAGTTGCAATTCTTGATTCAACATCAATTTCAAAAACCAAATGATTGGCAGTAAAAAGAAATAAATTTCCAAAAGCATCAGCAACCATATCCCCACCCCAACTACTACATTTATTATGAATAGAAATTCCCTTGTTTGATTCTGCATCAATAAGATTTCCGAGGTCGGTAATGATAATTTTGTTTCCCGTTGTAAACCTGATCAAATGATTTGCATCGTTCGTTACCGCATAACCATCACCGTTAGCACCGATGGTCATACGCGTAATATTAAACGCTTCATCATTTACATTTTCATTTACTACTAAAGGTTTTTCTATTGTATAAAATACGGGAAAGTCCTTACTGGCACGCATATCAAGCCAAACCAATTTTCCTGTATGCATTGAAGCGAAAAACAGTTTTTGATGTTTTTTATCAAAAGCAACTGCAGCACTTGTTAAAAAAGTGGGAGAAGGGTTTTTTAAACTGATTTCAGATGAAGGGATTTCCGCCTTATTATTTTGTCCAAACTCAGGTAGGATACCACTGACAGACATTTGATCGATCGGCCTGTTTGTCTCGGCATCAGAATATGAAAATTTCGTTTTCCCATTTTCAAAAAGTATCGAATTGACGGTACCGGAATTCATATTTATCGACCTGATATCAGTCCAGTTAAAATTTCCATTTGTCTGGCCTGTTATGGCGAAGGCCTGGTTCTGCTGACAAAACCCATTAAAAGAAATTGCGGGAAAAATAATGAGGAGTAAAAATTTATGTTTCATAGCGTTATATTTTAATGACTATGATAAAAGGAACATAAATTTAAAATATTTTTAGCTATTAAATAAAAAGGTTTTTGATTAAAAAAATAACTTGATTTTGAAGAAAAGCAGGTCTATTCTTGCTTCTGTAATTTCATTGTTCCAATTGCTTCTGCTCTGTCAGGGCACTCGTCGGAAACAAGAGTTAAGGTCAATTCATTTTCCGCAATTTGAAATTTATAAACTCCCGAAGTTGAAGTATCACATTGGCTGCTGCCATACAATTTTTGCAAAGTCAGCAGAGAATCTTTAATTGTGTATTTCATAGTCTCTAAGCTTTCATTATTATCGTTATTAACAACCTCTAGTGTATCATTACTAAAATTAAAAAGAGTATTCATGCCGTTTTGAATATTCAATTGGCCATTCCATTTCGTATTGCTAAGTTGTGCGTTTACTGTAACTGCAAGAAACGATACGGTCAATAGAACAATTATTTTTTTCATCGCAAATTATTTTTGAATGTTTGATTGCTTTGGAAAAATACAAATAATATTCATATTAAAAATAATTCCTGAAAATATTTCTTTACATTCAATTCCTTAGTTTTGGCGCACATCATTTCTGACTGTTTATGAATAAAAGAAAAAGTGTCCTTCTTATTTTTATTGCTCTCACAATCGCTGCCATCTTTCATCTCATTGATATTTATAATTTCAATAGTATCTCTCCGTTATTTTTAAGAATCTTACGATGGATATTTATTGGATCAATGATATGGTTCGCCATTTTGAAGCGATCACTTACAACATGGATCTTAGTAAGCATGCTGATCGGCGTTGAAATTGGTTTGGATTTTCCTGCTTTTGCAAAAGACTTAAAAGTTCTCAGCCAAATATTTTTGCGTTTGGTAAAAACAATTATTGCCCCGATTCTTTTTTCAACTTTAGTGGTTGGAATTGCCGGCCATTCTGATTTAAGACAAGTCGGAAGAATGGGTTGGAAATCACTTTTATATTTTGAAGTAGTAACTACGATTGCATTATTCATTGGGCTCATAGCCATAAATATTTCCCAGGCTGGTGTTGGAATCCATATACCACCTGGTTTTCATGAAGAATTACCTGCTGCAGTTCCACAGACGTGGCAGGATGTTGTACTTCATATTTTTCCTGAAAATATTATTAAGTCAATGTACAATGGCGATGTGTTGCCGATTGTAGTTTTCAGTGTTATTTTCGGAATCGGCCTTGCAATGGTGAAAGAAGAGAAGCGCAAACCGATGTTGCTGTTTTCTGAAAGTCTTGCAGAAACAATGTTTAAGTTTACCAATATCATTATGCATTTCGCACCATTTGGTGTTGGTGCTGCCATTGCTGTTACCGTTGGACATTTAGGCCTTGATATTCTTTTTTCGTTGGTAAAATTGTTGCTTACTTTATATGCATCGCTGATCATTTTTCTTGGACTTGTACTATTTTCCATTGCTTATTTTTTAAAAATTCCAGTTCGCCAATTTATAAAAGCTGTGTCAGAGCCTGTTGCTATCGCGTTTGCTACGACGAGTTCAGAATCCGCCCTTCCGATTGCAATGGAAAATATGGAAAAATTTGGTGTACCAAGAAAGATCGTATCATTTGTATTACCGACAGGATATACATTCAATCTTGATGGAACCACTTTATATCTTTCACTGGCAAGTGTTTTTGTTGCACAGGCGGCAGGTATACATTTGCCATTTGGAACCCAGTTAATTATGGGAATTACATTGATGCTTACGAGCAAGGGTGTTGCCGGTGTGCCGCGTGCATCGTTGGTTATTTTATTAGGAACCGTTTCATCATTCGGATTGCCACTGTGGCCAGTAATGGCAATTTTAGGAATTGATGAATTAATGGATATGGCAAGAACTTCTGTAAATGTTATTGGAAATGCTTTAGCCAGTTGCGTTATAGCGAAGTGGGAAGGCGAATTTGATCAGGAAAAAGCAATGGCATTTGTCGCAGAATAGCTATTTCCATTTTTGTTAAGATTTTTTGTTGTTTCTTTATCAGATAAAATTTAGTGCCCTCATCAAAAATATATTAAGTGGAGTTGTTGTACATTTTAGGAATTAACATTAAAGATCTTTTGAACCCGCAGTTTTATATTGAACATGGTGGGTTGTGGATGATCGTTTTTATTGTATTTGCAGAAACGGGTTTATTTGCCGGTTTTTTTTTACCAGGCGATGCGTTACTTTTTGTAACAGGAATTTATAGCGACCGAATCGTTACCGCAGCTTTGTTTCCGTCACATAATGAATGGCTTGATCTGGGAGTTTTGTGGTTACTAATAACTGCAGCCGGAATCATTGGAAACTTCTTTGGTTATTGGTTTGGATATAAAAGTGGCCCTTTTTTATATGAAAGGAAAGACAGCCTTCTCTTTAAGAAAAAACACCTGCTCCAGGCACACGATTTTTATGAAAAAAATGGTGGCGGCGCAATCATTATTGCACGTTTTATTCCTTTTGTAAGAACCTTTGCGCCTATCGTTGCAGGTATTGTAAAAATGGATAAAAAGAAATTCACCTACTATAACATTTTAGGCTGCACTTTGTGGGTTGGAAGCATGTTACTTGGCGGACATTTTTTACAGAAATTTGTGGAAAGTGAATTTGGATTTGATCTCAAAGAACATCTTGAAATAATCGTTTTAGGAATTGTAATTGTCACGACATTCCCGGTTTTATGGAAAGTTTTTTTTGGTAAAAAAAAACCGAAAACAGTTGCTTAAAATTATTATGAAAATTTATTCCTTAAATTGTACCTCGTTTATTCATCAAGATTTTCAAAATAATGAATACCAAAAGCAATAATTATTAAAATTTAATTATTGAATTTCAGAAAATTTTATAAAAGATCCCAGGAAGATTCAATTCCAGTTCAGGAAATTCCCAATCTGAAATTTCTTATTGTACGATTTTCTTCAATCGGAGATATTGTACTAACGACGCCGGTTATACGCTGTTTGCGAAAGAAGTATCCCAATGCAACAATTCACTTTCTTACTAAAAAAAAGTTTGCTTCAATCGTTGAGTCTAATCCTTATTTAGACAAAATATTTTTGTTGGAAGATGATCTGAAAAAAACAATTCAGGAATTAGAAATTGAAGAATATGATCACATCATTGATCTGCATCACAATCTTCGAACATTGAGAATGAAAAATGCAATGCGTGAAATTCCTTTTCATTCCTTTAATAAGCTCAATATCAAAAAATGGCTTTATACAAATTTTAAAATAAACACTTTACCTGATAAACACATTGTTGACAGGTATATCGCAACTGTCGGGAGTTTGGGGGTAACAAATGATGGCCTTGGTCTCGATTATTTTATTCCAAAAGAAGATGAAATTAAAGATGGTGATATTCCTTTTTCGCATCTGCAAGGTTATATCGCCATCGCAATCGGCGCTGCACATAATACCAAAAAATTGCCGGTTGAAAAATTAAAGGAGCTCTCAGAAAAAATTAAATATCCAATCATTTTGTTAGGTGGGAAAGAGGATTTTTCAAATGGGGAAAAAATAGCTGAATCAGATCCAATCAAAATTTATAATGCGTGCGGAAAATTTTCATTAAATGAATCTGCAGATATAGTCAGAAATGCAAAGCTTGTTATCAGTCATGACACCGGACTGATGCACATTGCAGCAGCTTTCAAAAAAGATATTCTTTCTGTTTGGGGAAACACAGTTCCTTCATTTGGAATGACTCCCTACAAAACAGAATCTCAGGTTTTCGAGGTAAATAAATTATGGTGCCGGCCCTGTTCAAAAACCGGTTATGATCAGTGTCCGCTGGGTCACTTTAAATGTATGAATAATCAATCGATGGATGCCATCTCTGAAAATGCAAAAAGGTTCTTAACATCATAGCTGCAATTTTGAAAATCATTTACAGTTCGTATAATTCATGTTAAATATTTTTCTTTAAATATTTATTAGGAGTTTAAAAAAGACATTTGTACAAACAGTAGAATGATAGAATGCTTGTCAAAAAAATTTCAATTCTTATCCTGATCTTTTGGCTCTTCTCATTGAAAATATTTGCTCAAAAAATTACCGTAAATGTTTTTATGGAAAAGAAAATAACTGCTCCAAGAAGTGATACGATTTATTACAACTTGAATAGAAGTCTTTCCTGGCAAGACTTCCAGGGAAAAATTCCGGCTGCTGCTCCATGGGGAGCAATGACAGCTTCTGGTTTTTCATTTAATTCGTCGATGGAAGAAGATGAAAATCGAATTGATATTTCTGTGGGTGTTTATACTTTTTTTACCAAACATGATTCCTGGAAAAAGTCAAATGTAAATTCACCCTACCATTTGGAACACGAACAACATCATTTTGATATTACCCGCTTAGGCGCAGAAAAATTAGTCGAAGAAATTAGAAAAGCCCATTTTACAAAAAGTAATTACAGGCAATTATTAAATTCCATTTTTGACAGAGTTTATAACGAAAATCTTGCATGGCAACATCAATATGACCTGGAGACAAAAAATAGTATAGATGTTGAAAAACAAAAAGAATGGAATAAAAAAATATCGGATGCAATCAAAAAGACAGAAATATAAAAAGATTAAAAACTATTCTTTAATATTCACCATCAACACAGGAATTTTTAATTGATGTCTTACAGAATTTACAGTTTGTCCATAGATCAGATCCTTAAAGCCACGATGCCCGTGAGCTCCGACCACCAGCATATCTGCTCCTGATTCTTTCACTAATCTCACAATTTCTTTTGCAGGATTTTTAAATCCTAACAAACTTATTGCTTTAAATCCCTTTTGCAATAATTGATCCACGTAATGATCCAATTGCTTCTGATCTTTCCGGGTTTCATAATCATAACTCTGACTGCCCCATAACCTTGCCGACACGCTTTCAACAACATGCACCAAAATATATTCTGTTTCAATGTTTCCTTGTCCGATTGCATAACTGATCAGTTTTTTATCGTTTTCTGAAAAGTCAAGTGCTACGGCAATTCTATTATATTTAGGAATATCAAGAGTTACTGGTTCCATTTCAGGATGTATTTTAATTGAAGCAAGTAATTTTGTTTTTTGAATTATTGGTTCAGCAATAATATAAATAAGAAGTGCCGAAAAAAACAATCCGCTGATAATAATTAATGCCTGTACTGAAATATTATTTGTTGCAAATACAGGCATTGACTGACTTACAAGCATTCGTACATTTAAATATATCAGCACCAATGCAATCAGCCATGCAAAAATTCTTGTGATTGGATCGATGGTAAATTTACCCATTTTAGATTTATCACTTACAAAATGAATCAAGGGAATAACTGCAAAACCTAACTGAACACTTAAAATTACCTGGCTTAAAATTAATAACGAATCTACTTTTTCATCGCCATATAATAGTATTACTATAACGGCAGGGATGATGGCTATCAATCTTGTAATTAATCTTCTGATCCACGGGCTAATTCTTAATTTCAGATAGCCTTCCATTACGATCTGGCCAGCTAAAGTCCCGGTCACTGTTGAACTTTGGCCAGCTGCGATCAATGCAACAGCAAATAAAACAGGTGCAACATTTCCTAAAAATCCTGGAAGTAATTTGTGCGCTTCGTGAAGTTCTGCAACCTGCGAATTTCCTGTTTTAAAAAAAACAGTTGCTGCAACAATAAGGATTGCCGCATTTACTAAAAATGCAATATTCAATGCAATTGCGCTGTCAACCCTGTTAAATTTTATTGCCTGTTTAATTCCTTTTTCTGTCCTTTCGATTTTCCTTGTTTGAACCAATGCAGAATGCAGATAAAGATTATGCGGCATAACTGTAGCACCAATTATGCCGATGGCAATATAAAGTGCTTCTTTATTTTCAATTGTAGGAATAAAACCAGCAGCAACTTCAGTAAAATCCGGCTTTGCAAGAATGATCTCAATTAAAAATGAAACGGCAACGATCGCTACTAATGCAATAATAAAAGCTTCCATTTTTTTCATTCCCAACTTCTGCAAATACAACAATAAAAAGGTATCCAGGACAGTTATACAAACACCCCAGATCAGCGGCAATCCGGTTAGCAATTGTATACCAATGGCCATTCCCAAAACTTCAGCGAGGTCACAGGCCGCAATTGCAATTTCAGCTAATACATAAAGAATGAAATTTAAAAATTTGGGATACGCTTCCCTGTTAGCCTGGGCTAAATCGCGGCCACGTACAATCCCAAGTCTTGCAGATAACCCTTGTAACAACAGCGCCATCAGGTTACTCATCAGCAAGACCCAGACAAGTGAATAACCAAATTTACTTCCGCCTTGCAGATCTGTAGCCCAGTTTCCGGGATCCATATAACCGACGCTGATCAAATATGCCGGTCCCAAAAAAGAAAAAATTCGCCGCCATCCTTTTCTTTTTATCGTTTCAATACTTCCATGAATTTCTCCTAAAGAATGGTCATCGTGGCTTCTCTCAATTATCATAAACAAAAATATTTTGAGCGGCCATTCCGCTAATAATGCATTCAGGTTTTTTAGCTATTTTAATTTGTAATGAACCGTCAAATTCAAATGCCTTCAACACTTTAATTTGGGAACCGATTCCAATCCCATAATGATTCAGCATTTCCATCATTTCAGTAGTTTGGTTACTTACAGAACTGACAACGGCATTCTGTTTTACCGGCAAATCTTTTAAAGCCTTTTGTTTTAAAACTGCGATCTTTCCTTTTTCATCAGGTATCGGATCGCCGTGAGGGTCTATTTTTGGATTTCCAAGATAATCATCTAATTTATTAATTAGTTCAAGGCTGCTTACATGTTCCAATTCTTCAGCAACATCATGAACTTTTTCCCATTCCATTCCAAGTTTTGCTACCAAAAAGAATTCCCATAAACGATGCCTTCTGATGATTTTTAAAGCTTCTTTATTTCCCGCTTCATTTAACCTGAATCCATAATATTTTTTATACTCAAGTAATTTCTTACCTTTTAATTTCTTGAGCATATCTGTAATTGATGCAGCGCTTGTATTCAGAAATGCCGCTAATGAATTGGTATTTACTTTTTCAGTTTTCTCCTGTAAATTGTAAATACTTTTGATGTAATTCTCTTCGCTTTCAGATAATTTCATGTAGTATAAAAATAAATTTAGACAAATCTAAAAATAAATAACGAAACTAAACCATAAAATTGTGATAACTCCAAAAAAAATGATCAGTTCAGGCGCTCCCTGGGAAAATATCGTAGGATATTCTCGTGCTGTTAAAGCGGGAAATGTAATAGAAATCTCCGGAACGACCGCAGTAGACGGAGAAACGATTGTAGGAAAAGGAGATCTGTATCAGCAGGCTGTTTTTATTTTTCGAAAAATCGAAAAAATATTGATTGAAGAGGGAAGCAGCTTGACAGATGTAGTGCGAACAAGAATGTTTCTAACAGATATCTCAAAATGGGAACAAGTGGCAAAAGCGCATTTGCTTTTTTTCAAAGAGATAAAGCCTGCAACAACAATGGTTGAAGTAAGCAGATTAATTGATAAAGAATTGCTGATTGAAATTGAAGTGACAGCGGTAGTTTAACTTCCTTTAATTATGCATTTTCAGTTTTATAAGAATATAAATTTTCAAATTTTCTTATCTTCCAAAATACTAAATCAGCCAATTGCAAACAAATTAAATTTTCACAGTTTTTATTTTGTGTAATAATGTTCAGAGACTTTTGAACAACTGGGAATGTGTGTAAATATTACACATTAAATTTTCAAAAACAATTACTTTCTTATTTTTTACGTTTATATTGCGGCCAATAAATATTATTGAACACTATGAGTTTTGAAAATTATGTAATCCCCTATGAAATAAATGAACGTTATCAGAAAAAAGTAGCCTATTTCTCAATGGAGTATGCGATTGATCAACCTTTAAAAATATACAGTGGGGGGCTGGGTTTTTTATCCGGTTCACATTTACGCAGCGCTTATGAATTACGGCAGAATCTAATCGGCATCGGCATTTTATGGAAAGAAGGATATTATGATCAGGCCAGAAATTCTGATCAGACTTTGAAGGTTGTGTGGATAGAAAAAATTTATAATTTTCTTGAAGAAACCGGCATCAGGTTTCAGATAGACATACACGATCATCCGGTTTGGGTGAAGGTTTTATACCTAAATCCAAAAACATTTAATAGTGCACCATTATTTTTATTAAGCACTGATGATCCGGAAAACGATTATGTTTCCCAAACAATTTGTCATAGGCTTTATGATGGAAATGCGGCCACAAAGATGGCTCAATTTATTTTGCTCGGAGTTGGCGGTGCAAAACTGCTGGATCTTATAAATTACGATCCGGATCTTTATCATTTGAATGAAGCACATGCGGTGAGTGCTGCATTTTATTTGTATAAAAAATTCGGAAATGTGGAAGATGTAAAAAAACGATTGGTTTTTACAACTCATACGCCGGAAGAAGCAGGCAATGAAAAACATGACATTTTTCTTTGCGAAAAAATGAGTTATTTCTGCGGAATGCCTTTGCATGAAGTGCGCCGGCTAACCGGTACGACAGATGATTTATTTAATCATTCACTTGCTGCTTTACGATTTGCACATCTGGCAAACGGGGTCTCACAACTACATGGTGAGGTTAGCCGTCAGATGTGGTATAAATATGACGGCATTTGTGAAATAAAAGCAATTACAAATGCCCAAAACTGGCGCTATTGGGCAGACAAACAGTTATATCGTGCACGGCAGGAACACAATGATGATTGGTTCGACGATCGCAAAAAACATTTGAAACAACGTGCCCTGGCCATTGTTGCAGATCAAACCGGAAAATTAATGGATCCAAATGTTCTTACGATAGTTTGGGCAAGAAGATTTGCAGGATATAAAAGAGCAGAATTAATCACGAAAGATCATAGCAGATTTGAAGCCTTATTAAATAACCCAAAATATCCTGTTCAGTTTATTTGGGCTGGAAAGCCTTATCCGCTTGATTTTCCGGCAATCAATGATTTTAATCATTTGGTTAATTTAAGTAAACAATATAAAAATGTTGCAGTATGTACTGGTTATGAAATGTCATTGAGTAAACGTTTAAAACAAGCCGCTGATGTTTGGTTAAATAATCCGAGAGTACCACGCGAAGCAAGTGGTACCAGTGGTATGACTGCTGCAATGAATGGCGCCGTAAATCTGAGTACCAATGATGGATGGATATGTGAATTTGTAAATAATGGAAACAATGGTTTTGTTGTTCCGCCTGCAGATTATATGAATATGCATATTGAAGAACAGGATAATTATGACATGAATAAGATCTATGAAATTCTTGAAAATGAGATCCTGCCTTTGTATTATAATGATCATGATACCTGGAGACAGATCGTGAAAAACGGAATGCGTGATGTTCAGTTTGCTTTTGACAGCAACAGAATGGTTGAAGAATATTATGAGATTTTATACAAATAATTTTTCCAATTTTAATTTCATTCTATAATTAAGCGCCCACAACTTTTTCTTAAAGGATAAATTGATTTGTATCTTCATATTCTATTCTAAAATCTGATGATCAAAGGTGCTTTTTCTCTTTATAAAAAAGCCTATGGTGGGCTTTCATCAGGCACATGGTGGCTTTCTTTAGTAATGCTGGTAAACAGGATGGGCACGATGGTCATTCCTTTCATGACCATTTATCTTACACAAAAATTTGGAGTTTCTATTGCAAAGGCCGGATTTGTCATGAGTGTTTTTGGATTGGGCGCAATTGTCGGCGCTTTGATTGGTGGAAAATTAGTTGATAGAATCGGGTATTACTATGTGCAACTTGTAGCACTGGCTGGCGGCGGGGTTATGTTTATTGTGTTAGGGCAAATGCGTTCTTACACGTCAATTTGTATTGCCACTTTTATTCTCGCCCTGCTGAATGAATCTTTCCGCCCAGCCAATACGGTTGCCATTGCTCACTATAGTAAAGAAAAAAACAGAACCCGCTCCTATTCTTTAAACCGGCTTTCAATAAACCTTGGATGGGCTTTTGGCGGTGCTTTGGGCGGTTTTCTTGCTTCTTACAATTACAATTTCTTGTTTTGGGTAGATGGAATTTCAAATCTCCTTGCTGCCATTTTATTGTATCTAACGTTGGCGCCTACACGAAATTTTTCAACAGAAAAAATCAAAAAAGAAAAAACAATAATTGTTCATTCTGCATACAAGGATCGTGATTATGTTACCTTTATTTTGCTCACTTTTATTTTTGCATTTTGTTTCTTTCAGATGTTTACAACAATACCCGTTTTTTTTCGTGAACAATTTAAGTTGAGTGTTTTTTTTATTGGAGTCTTAATGGCTTTAAATGGCATTATTATCAGTGTTTTTGAGATGATCACCATCTTTACATTAGAAGGAAAACGCCCTTCGCTTCATTACATTTCAAGTGGAATGATACTGGTAGCGGTTTCGTTCTTATTATTGAATTTACATTCCGCCCATTCTTCTTTCATCGCCGTAATTTCTATGATCTTTATCACTTTCGGCGAGATTTTTTCAATGCCTTTTATGAATGCATGGTGGATAGGAAGAGCAACTCAAAATAACCGCGGACAATACGCAGCATTGTATACGGTTGCATGGTCGCTGGCACAGGCCGTTGGCCCTTTCACAGGCTCCTTGGTAGCAGAATATTTCAACTTTAAAATTCTATGGTACATTCTGGCCATAGTTTGTATTCTTCTTGCATTTCTTTATCGGGGACTTCATAAGCCTGAAGCAATAAATGGGAATAATCAGACTTTATAAAATAGGTGACACACTAAAAAAGACGGCCGTAATGAGCCGTCTTTTTTATTTTGAATAATTTAAATTTTACCCTCTCCTGTTTCCAAACATACGAAGTAAGAAAAGGAAAATATTGATAAAGTCCAGATATAGAGTTAATGCGCCTAGAACAGACATTTTCTTCACATCGTTTGCTGCAACTCCTCCTTCATATTCTACGCCTTCGCCAATACGTTTTAATTTCTGAACGTCATAAGCTGTAAGAGCTGTAAACACCATCACACCGATGATGCTGATTATATAATCTAACTGACTGCTGTGTAAAAAATAGTTGATCACCATCGCAATCAAAACACCAATTACACCCATCATTAAAATCCGGCCAAATTTTGTCAGGTCCTGGTTCGTTGTATATCCCATAACGGCCATCACACCAAACATCGCGGATGCCGTTAAGAAACATCCAAGAACAGAGCCGGGAGTATATGCAAGTAAAATAAAGCTGAAACTGATTCCATTAATAATTGCATAGGCGATAAACAAAGCCATCAGCGCCGTTGCTGAAAGTCGCTGATAAGCAAATGACATGATCAGCACAAATCCCAACGGGGCAAATAAAGTGACTTTTCCCAATCCTGTGAGACCTGTTGGCCCAATAAGATAAGCCATTAATTGTTCATTTATTGAAAACTGCCAGGCAAATAATGCAGACACTCCAAGGGCAACGAACATCCATAAAAAAACATTTGCAATGAAAGAACGGATGCGTGTTTCTTCCCCTGTAGGAACATAAGTTATATTGGTAATGTTAGCATTTTGATTTGATAAATCCATAGTTTAAAATTTTAGTAAAAATATCAATGTTTTAATAGAATAAGAAATTTCTCAAAGAGAAATAAGAAATAATTATGAATCAATTTTTCAGATGTTTCAACTAAAAAATTTGAAGGAAATTCTTGTTTTGTGAACGAAAATTATTTTGCATAACTGACCACGCAATCAAATTTATTTTCTCCTGCTCCCAGTTCTTCCGCAGCAGCGTTGCTGATAACTATTGCTAATCCGGAGTTTTGTTTAATATCCGGGATCGCATCTAACACTTTAGCATACACGATTTTTCCGTTAGCATTATTTTTTACTTTTAAGATTGTTCCGGGCACAGCATCATTATTGAAACAATAATACTTTCCATCCTGCCAACCACTCGTAGATTTAAATACTCCGGCACTTCCACTGTGATCAACAGCGGGTTTATTTTGATTTTGTTGTTGGTATAAATTTCTAAAATATCCTCCTGAGGTGTTATTCACGCTACTGTTACTGCCAGCTGTTTTGTTTTCATCCCGTGGTTCAGGTACTTTTTCAATAACAGGAGTTTTTTCAACTTCAGGAGTTTTCGGTTCAGCACTTACAACAGGTTTTTCAGTAACGGGAGTGGTTTTCTTTTGCTCGTTTAATACCACCGGATTAACCGTGTTTGATCTATTTGCTAAAGAAGATTCTGCTTTATTAACTTTTAAAAAACCAACGATCATCGGATTGCCCACACTCACTGCATCAGAAGAAAGATGATTCCATTTTTTTATGGAAGACAACGGTACTTTATTGTAGTTAACACTAAGCCTGTAAAGGGTTTCACCGGAAGTGACTGTATGGTAAACAGGAACTAAAACTTCCCCGTTCGCTGGCTTCCCACTTTGCAAAAAATTATTATTATTCAACGGAATTTTTAAATTATCACCGATGCCCAAGCCGCTTTGCAATTTCAAATGATTAAAAGAAGCCAGCTCTTTTGGATTCACATTATACATTCTTCCAATGCTGTAAAAACTTTCTTTTGGAGAAACAATATGATCAACATATATACCAGATCCGTTGCCTTTAATTTCAAGATTATTTTGCTGCGCAAATAAAAAATTACCTGTGATAAATGTAAAAATAATAAGCATGAACCATTTAGTCATAATAGCGTGTTTACAAGTTCTTAAAAATTTCTATCAGAAGGAAGCATCCTTACAAAGATGGGCAAAAATATTTATTCTGAATTCAGATAAGAAATGAATGAAGTTAAATTTTATTCAACTTATTCAGGTCATTTTTTTTAAACCGGTCAAAACAATAAAACCGGAATTTCTACAAACGCTGTTGCCACTTTAAAGACATTTCCTTTTTCCATGAAGAAAATGTTCCGCCAAAAATATGCTGACGGGCTTTTGTAACGATGTCAAGATAAAAAGCAAGATTATGAATGCTGGCAACTTGTAATCCTAAAATTTCTTTTGATTTCATCAAATGGCGCAGGTAAGCTTTGCTGTAATAATTGCTCACTTCACAATCAATCCCATCATCAATTGGCGAAAAATCTTTCTCCCATTTTTTATTGTCTATATTGATAATGCCATTACTTGTGAATAACATTGCGTTGCGGCCGTTGCGCGTTGGCATTACGCAATCAAACATATCAATGCCCAATGAAATACATTCTAAAATATTCCACGGAGTCCCTACTCCCATTAAATATCGCGGTTTATTTTGAGGAAGTGATTCACAACAAAGCTGGCAGATCTCATACATTTTTTCAGTTGGTTCGCCAACACTTAATCCGCCAATGGCATTTCCGGTTGCTGTTTTTGAAGCAACATATTCGCATGAAATCTTTCGTAATTCATGGTGAATTCCCCCCTGAACAATTGGAAATAAATTCTGGGAATAACCATATTTATTTTGTGTGGAATTAAATCTCTCAAAACATCTGTCTAGCCAGCGATTCGTTAATTCCAGAGATTTTTTTGCATAAGAATATTCACTTGCACCCGGCGGACATTCATCAAAGGCCATAATAATATCGCCACCAATAACCCTTTGAATATCCATTACTTTTTCAGGAGAAAATAAATGCCTGCTTCCATCGAGATGACTTTGAAAAACCGCCCCTTCTTCCGTTAATTTTCTTGTTCCGCTCAAAGAAAAAACCTGGTAACCACCACTGTCTGTAAGAATTGGTTTCGGCCAATTCATAAATTGGTGTAAACCACCGGCAGATTCCAAAACATCCAATCCGGGACGCATATATAAATGATATGTATTGCCCAAAATGATCTGCGCATGAATATCATTTTTTAATTGTTGCTGGGTAACGGCTTTGACGCTTCCTACAGTTCCCACTGGCATAAAGATCGGCGTTAGAATTTCTCCATGATCAGTAGCAATTTTCCCTGCACGCGCTTTTGTTGATAAATCAATATGTTGGAGTTCGAATTGTAAGGCAGCCATTGAAATCTTTATTTAAAAAAGGGCTGCAAAGATATGTGA
>Ga0157371_10003077_pt1 | contig 15475 bp, 13 predicted proteins | sample C45metaG_FD_113462 | JGI IMG/M metagenome (GOLD analysis project Ga0157371, IMG submission 113462) | Corn rhizosphere microbial communities from Kellogg Biological Station, Michigan, USA - C4-5 metaG | ecosystem: Host-associated > Plants > Roots > Rhizosphere > Soil | place: USA: Michigan...
AGAACCGGGAATACTCTGTGAACTATGTTGTACCAACTCCATCTCTTCCTGCATTACAGGACGGGTGAGTGCAATTGATAAAATATTTTGTGCAGATTCCATTGTAAAAAAATTGAATGGGGCAAAGTTACAAATTTTAAAGGGCATTATAGACCTTGAAGCGGCAATATGAGCAGAATCATATGCAGATTTTAGTTGTTTCTGTTGAAATAAAATGATATTTTGGAGTAATTTTTAATAAAAATAATTTGCAATGAGAACTGTAAATCAATGGCTGGAAGAATATGGTGAAAGCCATAAAAACGAAACCAATAAATCCATTCACTGGATTTGTGTACCGGCGATATTTTTTTCTATTGTTGGTTTATTATACAGCATCAAATTGCCATGGATCATCGACACACACACAGTAAACGTAGCAATGATTGCTATTTTACTGATCACCATTTACTATTTACGTCTTTCACTTCCCCTGGGAATCGGCATGTTTATTTTTGGAGTCATTTGCCTTTTTATCGCTCACCTTATTGAAAAGTATGTACCCGCTCCTTTATGGCTCGTGTGTGTAATTATTTTTGTGCTTGCCTGGATCGGGCAGTTTTATGGACACCATGTTGAAGGCAAAAAACCGTCTTTTTTAAAAGACATCCAGTTTTTATTGATTGGGCCGATGTGGTTGATGAGTTTTATTTATGAGGCAATTGGTATAAGATATTAGATAGCAAAAAAGAATTGCCAGTATTTCTTTGTTTGCTGTCTGATCAAAGCCTTCGGGCAGCAGATCAGTTATTCAAACAATCCCTTATTCAGCAACTGCAAAGTTTTTTCTTTATCCTCCTGTGAAATTAAAATAGAAATATTATGCTGGCTGCCACCAAAACTCACCATGCGCACCGGAATTTCTATGAGGCTGTCAAAAACTTTTGCCAGCAAGTTTTCTGTTTTAGAAATATGATAACCAACAATAGAAACGATGGTTTGATTTCCGTCAATTTCTATGCTTCCAAACATTTCAAGCTCCTTAATAATTTCTTTTAAAAAAGTATCATTATCAATGGTAAGAGAAACGGCAACTTCAGAAGTGGTGATCATATCAATAGAAGTCTGATATTTTTCAAACACCTCAAAAATCTTCCTTAAAAAACCATAAGCAAGCAACATACGGCTGCTTTTTATTTTAATAGCTGTGATAGAATCCTTTGCAGCAATTGCTTTTACGCCTTCCGAGTCTGAATGGCTTTCTATGAGAGTTCCTGCCGCGTGGGGTTCCATTGTATTCAGTAATCTGACAGGAAAATTAAAATGCTGCGCAGGCCAGATGCTTGCAGGATGCAAGATCTTTGCGCCAAAATAAGCTAGTTCTGCAGCTTCATCAAATGATAAATGCTGAATCGGCTTTGTGTTTTTTACAACCCGCGGATCGTTGTTGTGCATCCCATTGATATCGGTCCAGATCTCACAAACGGAAGCATGAACAGCAGCTGCAATTAATGAAGCGCTGTAATCGCTTCCGCCGCGTTTGAGATTGTCTACTTCGCCTTTGGCGTTTCTGCAAATGTATCCCTGGGTAATAAAAAGTGTATCTCCCTGGTGTGCTTCCAATAAATTGGCAAGTTTCACTTTTATATTTTCCACCTGCGGTTCGCCAAAGACGTCAATGCTCATAAAGTCGAGCGCCGCCAGCCATACATGGCGAATGTTTTGTTCCTGCAAATAAATGCTGAACATTTTTGTGCTGAGCAATTCGCCCTGCGCAAGAATATCTTTATTTAATGCTTCGCTATAAGATATTTTTAAAATGATGTTGAGAAATTCAAAATGCTCGGCAAGAACGTCTTTTGCTTTTTGATAAAAAATTTCACTCTTTACCAGGTTTTTAATAAATGCCTGGTAATGATCTTCTAAAGCATCAATACGATTTTTTGCCTTTTGCCGGTCGCCTTTTGCTAATGAATCGCTTATTTCGGTTAGCGCGTTGGTCGTCCCACTTAAGGCGCTTAGTACAACAATTTTTGGTTCATCTTCTTTGGTGATCAGCCTGCTGATTTCTGCCATTCTCTCTGGTTTACCAACGCTGGTACCACCAAATTTCATTACTTTCATAACCGTGATTTTTTAAAATTGGTTGCAAAAGTAATTAATTGCAGAATTCCTTCTTACGGCTAATAGATGTTTGCAAAACTTTCAACGAATCGCTTTCAAACTTTACTTTAATGAAGAATTTATAAATCTAACTACATTATCATGCAATTGTTTCAAAGATTCAGGATGCAGGTAAACCATATGGCCGGAGTTATAAAAATCGTATTCTATATTTTTTTGTAACGCCTTTGGCATTGGTAAATGTTTCATTTCATAAATTCCTTCAAAATAGGGAGTTCCCAAATCAAAATAACCCATGTTCAGCATCACTTTTAAATCCGGATTGTAAACCATTGCGTGCGCCAGGTCATTCATCACATTTGGAAAACCTAGAAATCCTTTCCGCTTAAAGTCCCATGGATGCACATCTCCAAAAGTTTTGTATTTCATTCCTTTTCCAAACTTTAATTCCGTTCTTACATAATTGTTGAACGCAGCTGTGAACGCGGCATCAATGTAGGAATCCATCGGATCGTATTGCGCATATTCACTCAGCGGATCAATCGCATCTCCCGCAAATCGTGAATCAAGCCGACCGGTGATCTGGTCTTCTTTTCCGAGCAACGCCTGCTCAAACTGCGGGCCGCTTACACGCAAATTGGCTTTTCGTATATATTCTGCCGGAAGCCCGGTATATTGATGTAATTTTTCTGCCATCTCATCAAAGGAAACAGAATCAAGCGATGCACCTTTGTTTAGCGCAACTGCATAATCATTCAACGCAAAATGTTCTACTTCTTTTAAAAATGGTTCTAATTGTGCCGGCTGATTTGGAAGCTTGTGATGATACCAGGCAGTAGCGGCAAACGACGGCAAAGCAAGTTCAAAAGGCTTGTCATTCCCCGGATGTTCATTGGCCGCATCGCTCATGTTTTCGTAAGTCAATAACTGAGAAAGCAGGATCACTCCATTCAATCCAACTCCCTGATCTTGCAAAAGATTTGAAACAACAGCAGATCGGAAGGTGCCGTAACTCTCTCCAAATAAGTATTTGGGCGAACTCCAGCGGTTGAAGTCAGTAATAAACTGAGTAATAAAATCAGCAAAAGCGCGGCCATCCTGATCGATTCCAAAGAAATCTTTTCCTTCACCAGCGCCGCCCATTTTTTTGGTAATTACTTCCCCAAAGCCTGTTCCAGGAGCATCGATAAAAACCAGGTCACTTGCATCCAGCAGGCTGTAATCATTATTTACGGTTTTATAAGGCGGTTTGGTTCTAGATGTATCATTCAAATAAACACGTTGCGGTCCCCATGCACCTATATGAAGCCAGATGGTAGCGCTTCCGGGTCCACCGTTATAAATAAAAGTGACCGGCCTGTTGGAAGGATCGTCATCGCTTTTCATATAATATACATAAGACATACTGATGGTGGGCGAATCCTCTTTATTTTTTAGTATCAGCGTTCCTGTTGTTGCATCGTAATTAATTCGTTTACCCTCTACCGTTACACTGCCGTGCGTCACCGATTTTTGTGGTTTTTTAAAATTAATTACTGTGTCTTTGCTGATATCCACTTTTACAGAAGTGCTTTCTTTTTTTACTTGTGCAAAAGAAGAAAAACTGAGGGCAAAAAGAAATACAAAGCAGTTTAGGATGTGTTTTAATTTCATGCGTTTTTTTATTTGAATTGAATCTGTGAAATCAACTTTATAGGTTTTTGTAACACCGATGGCGGCTAAAGCATTAATAATCAAAAGTATTTTAAGGATGAATAGCAAACAAATAAATATTGAGGATTGCTAATTTTAATTTGCCTGGTGGGGCTCGATATTTATTTTATAAATGAAAACATAAAGTGTGATTCTTTCCTTCTTTGCTGTAAATATTTTACAAATCGTTTTCAAAAGGAATTCTAACTTTATTTAATGGTGCGCGTCTTATTTTTTGTAGCTTTTTTATGCTGTGCTCAATTCACTTTTGCTCAGCCTGCTGTTTATATTCCTGCTGTCCAAACCAATAGTGCAGACGATATCGCTGCGTTTATCAACAAGCATTATCACAGTGATGATGAAAAAATTTCTGCGATTTACAACTGGATTACTTCGAATATTAAATATGACGCTGATAGCATTCATTATGTCATTTTGGATGAGGATAATGAACAACGCGTTTCTGTTGCCCTAAGGAGAAAAAGAGGTGTGTGTGAAAACTTCGCAGCGATTTTTAATGACCTGTGTCGTAAGTCCGGAATTCAATCTTTTGCTATTGAAGGATATACCCGCCAAACCGGATCTATTGACCGCGTTCCGCATGTGTGGTGTGCCGCATTTGCTGATAGCGAATGGAATTTCTATGATCCTACATGGGATGCAGGTTATGTCAGAAACGGAAGTTTTATAGAACACAAGCAAGGTAATTTTTTCAAAATATCCCCTGACGCTTTTATTCAAACTCATCTCCCTTTTGACCCACTGTTTCAATTCTTAAATTATCCGGTAACGTATAAAGAATTTGTATCCGGAAGCAGCGGCGAGCAGACTGAAAAAAATTATTTTAACTATAAAGATTCTCTTGACTCTTTTAGTAAACTGACCGGGATGCAACAATATCTATCTTCCATCAACCGCATTAAAAACAGCAAGTGGCCGGCTTCAAAAATCGATACAAAACTAAAACGACTGCAGCTTGAAATTGAAGTACGTTACCAGGACAGAGATATTGCTTTGTATGATTCATCGGTTGCTGATTATAACCATGCGATCGATTTATTAAACTCTTTTTACACTTACAAAAACAACCAGTTTCAACCGGCAAAATCGAATGAGGAGATGCAAACTCTTTTTCGCAATATCAGGAAGTTTGTTACCAATGCTAATGCAAACCTCAAAGAAGTAAATCTTTCAAAAGCGACACTCACTTTGAATACCGGCGATTTACAGCAAAAATTAGACGATTTGTTAGTGAATGTAAAACAACAGGAAAGTTTTTTGAAAAACCAGTTAAGCCATGTGAAATAATTAAGCGTCAGAATTAAGAATTCGGGTTATTTATTGTTTTACTGCTTTTTTATTATTGGCTTGTTCCAATCAACAAATAGTTTTTATTTTCTTTTTAAAATCTGAATTATTAGTAATATTTTTAATTCTCATTTTTATAAACTATTCTTATGGAACAATCTACTGTTATTATCAAAGACAACACTGCAAATCCGGCACCGCTGGGACTTCTGGCATTCGGCCTCACTACCGTTCTTCTAAATCTGCATAACGCAGGAATTTTTGAAATGAATTCAATGATACTTGCTATGGGGATTTTTTATGGCGGCCTTGCGCAGATCATTGCTGGAATCATCGAAGCGAAAAAAGGAAATACTTTCGGACTGGTTGCATTTGTTTCTTATGGTTCCTTCTGGCTTACATTGGTTGCCTTGATCGTAATGCCAAAAATGGGTTGGATACCTCCCGCTTCAGAAAGCGGGATGGTGGCGTACTTGGTCATGTGGGGAATATTTACAGCGCTTCTTTTTTTCGGTACACTTCGTATTTCCAGATCGCTGCAATTCGTTTTTGCCACCTTGACAATCTTGTTTTTTTTACTGGCACTTGGCGATTATTCCGGCAATACATTTCTAAAAACTTTTACGGGGTACGAAGGAATTATTTGTGGCGGATCAGCTATATACACCGGAGCCGGCGCCCTTCTGAATGAAATGTATGGAAAGGAACTTTTCCCGCTCGGATTGGTAATTAACAGAAGCTGAATCTTCAATATTTGCTTTTTTACTGAGAAAAATAAGTCGTAAATAAAAACGGTCGGCAGACAAAAAGATCAGCACAATTCCTAAGTTTTTCTAAAAATAAAAAACCTCAGAAAGGCCTATAATTCAGTCTTTTTTCTGAGGTTTTCCGAAAATTTTTTATTGCTTACGCAAATGCTTTATCTCCTTTTTTATACGGAAGATTTCCATCATAATGACCGGGAGCTTCAACATACCTGCGAGCTTGTGTGCATCCGATTTCGGATGTAAAGTATCCGAGCATCGTAAGCTCTTTCATCATTCTGAAATAATGTGAGGGATCGTCCTTCTTCTTGTTTTTCGTGTATTCCCTTTGCTCATTATCGAGTTTTACCAACAGGTCGTGGCGCTGTTGCGGATTGAGTTTTACAAACGAATTGTCATAAGTTTTCTCAGAAAAATCATTCAATTTTTTCATGCCTTCATGAAAAACTTTCTGATCTTTTTCTTCATAACAATCATTCACCATCACTGTCATAAACTGCCCTGTTTTCGCAGCTTTGGCGCCCGGAGTTTTTGTCGGTGGCAAAATGGTGTCGGCCACTTCATCGAGATAAGCAACATCTTCGGGCGTAAAGGTCATCGATACACCGGTATTGCTTTTACATCCGGATAAAAATGCATTGCCACCAATCAACGTTCCTCCTAAAAGGAGGGAAATATATTGAACGGCTTCTCTTCTGTTCATGTTAGATAGTTTAAATTTTATACATTATAATTTACACCAAAACCTGCGCGATAATCGCGTTTGATATATTCATTTACTTCCGGCACGTTGGTCACTTTCATCGCATTATTATCCCACAAAAGCTCTACATATCTTGCCGGATAATTATACCCTTGACCGGTAGATTTTGGAGTGCGAATATCAAACCCACGAATGGCAAGATTGCTCATTAGCAGTGCTTCTGTAAGCGGGCCTGCAACAGCAAAATCTGAATCCATCTGCATTTTTCCATATCCCGCCAAAGCACCCTCTACCCATTGTGCATAATGGCCTTCAGCGCCGGCCGGGATTCGAGGATATTTTTGAGGTACTTTCACTTCATTGGTTTTTGAGGTTGGTAATAATTGCGGATTCATTCCATAAGTGCCGCACATCATTTTTCCCTTCGTGCCAATAAATAAAGTACCGTTTCCACCATCGCCAAATACTTCATTCGGTCCGAGCTCATCAGGTCTTTCAGGTTGAATACCTCCGTCCATCCAATGAACGGTCACTTCACCCTGCGTTTTATCAGTCTTCGGAAATTTCATAATTACATGGCTGGAAGGCGGGCAGCTATCCGGGAAATATCCTCTTTGGAATTCACCGACATACACACTACCAACACTACACTGAACGGAATTGATATAACCGAGATTCAATACAGCAAAAGCCGGTTGTACAATATGACATCCCATATCTCCCAAAGCTCCGGTTCCATAATCCCACCAGCCGCGCCAGTTGAAAGGTACAAGGTTATTGAAATAATTTTTTTCAGGAGCGGTGCCGAGCCAGAGATTCCAGTCTAACTCCGGAGGAATTGGTGATGCTTCAGTCGGACGCGGAATTCCCTGCGGCCAAACGGGTCGGTCGGTCCAGCAATAAACGGTGTGCACATCACCGATGGTGCCGGCGTCGTACCATTCCATCAATTGTCTTACTCCATCACCTGAAGCTCCCTGGTTGCCCATTTGAGTCACCACTTTATATTTTTTTGCAGCTTTTGTAAGCATCCGCGCTTCATATACGTCATGTGTCAGCGGTTTCTGAACATATACATGTTTGCCCAGTTGCATAGCGGTATAAGCAGCAACCGCGTGGGTATGGTCCGGTGTGGAAACAGATACTGCATCAATGTTTTTGGCATCTTTGTCAAACATTTCGCGATAGTCTTTGTAATATTTTGCCTTCGGAAATTTCTTACGGCTGCCGGCAGATTGGCGATCATCTACATCACACAGAAAAGCAATGTCCGCTTTGCCACTTTTGTAAAAATGATTAATGTCATCAGCGCCTTTGCCACCCGCTCCAATGGCGGCGATTACCAATTTATCGCTCGGAGCAATGAAACCTTTTCCACCTAAAACATGTCGCGGAACGATCATAAAACCTGCCGCGGTGATGGCGGTATTTTTTAAGAAATCTCTTCGCGATGTGTTAGCAACTTTGTTTTCAGATTGATCTTCCATAATTACGATTTTAAACCAATTAAAAAATTATTTTCGAAGTATAATAGTGTTGATTAAATATTCCCCTTCTTCAATTCGCCAACCGCATGATCCACGGCACGCGCTGTCATTGCCATATAGGTTAAGGATGGATTTACGCAATTGGAGGAAACCATAAATGAGCCATCGGTAACATACACATTGGGTGCATCCCATACCTGGTTCCATTTGTTGAGCACAGATGTTTTCGGATCAAGTCCCATACGAGCCGTTCCCATTTCATGAATGCCTCTTCCCATCGTGCCATCGCCGTCAAATCCTTTGACGTCCTTTACGCCCGCTGCTTCCAGCATTTCCTTTGCATCATTCTGCATGTCCACGCGCATCTTTCTTTCATTATCTCTCCATTCTGCATCAATGGCGAGCACATTCAGTCCCCATTTGTCTTTCTTGTTTTTATCAAGCGTCGCTTTATTTTCATGATAAGGCAAGATTTCTCCAAACCCACCAATTCCCATTGACCATGGACCAGGTTCTGCCAATGCATCTTTCAAATCACCACCGATATTCATCTCTGCAATTTCGCGGCTCCAGCCCTGTCTGCTTGCGCCGCCTTGGTAGCCAAATCCACGGATATAATCTCTTTTATCGCCAAATAAATTGCGAAAACGCGGAACGTAAATTCCATTAGCACGACGACCATAATAATATTTGTCATCGTACCCCTCTACCGTTCCTCCTGCGCCAACACCGAGGTGGTGATCCATCAGGTTGTGACCAAGTTCGCCGCTGCTGCTACCAAGCCCGTCCGGCCATATATCTGTAGCAGAATTCATGAGTACCCATGCACTGTTAAGCGTAGAAGCGTTGAGGAAAACCACTTTGGCAAAATATTGATACGTTTTGTTGCTTTCGGCATCTAACACTTCTACACCCTTTGCTTTTTTGGTGTCTTTATCATACAAAATCTTTGTAACGATAGACCATGGACGAACCGTAAGATTTCCCGTCTTCATGGCCGCAGGCAGCGTAGAGGATTGGGTGCTGAAATAAGCTCCAAACGGGCATCCAAGCCAGCATTTATTTCTGTATTTGCAATTTGATCTTTCCTGGATCGGCTCAGTAATATTTGCGCAGCGGCCAATGATCATCGCTCTTTTATTATCATATTTCTTTTTTATCCGGTCAGCTACATCTTTTTCCACGACATTCATATCCATTGGTGGCATAAAATGGCTGTCGGGCAATTGTGGCAAATTCTCTTTCGAGCCACTGATACCGGCAAATTTTTCAACATAGGTATACCATGGCTCAATGTCTTTATAACGAATCGGCCAGTCTACTGCTATTCCGTCTTTTGCATTCGCTTCAAAATCAAAATCGCTCCAGCGATAAGTTTGTCTTCCCCACAAAAGCGAGCGGCCGCCGACGTGATATCCCCGGAACCAATCAAAACGTTTCACCTCCACATAAGGACAATCCTGTTCGTTTACCCACCAATCAACGTTCATTTCATTAAGGGGGTAGTCTCTTTTCAACACCGGATGGTCCTGGATCATTTTCTGCGTGCGACCTCCACGGTGCGGAAATTCCCACGGGCCTTTTACCGCGTTTACATAATCTTTTACGTGCTCTATATTTTGCCCTCTTTCGAGCATGATGGTTTTCAAGCCTTTTTCCGTTAGTTCTTTTGCCGCCCATCCGCCAGAAATGCCGGATCCGATGACAATTGCATCATAAGTATTTTCTGCCATTGAGTTTAAATTTTAGAATAAGATTTAGGTGAGGTACAAGTTTGAATTTGAATTTTATTTTTTTTGATAACCGTAAAGCAACAAATAACAAGAATTTAGATTTCCTTACTTATCGACAGGGTTTCAAACATCACAAATCAGTATCGCCTCTTTTAGCGAGTCCAATTTATTTTTATAAGTCGGCATAAATTCCTGAGCTACATATCCTTTAAATCCTGTGTCAACAATAGCGCGCATCACAGCGGGATAATACAGTTCCTGCGAATTATTTATTTCATGCCTTCCAGGTACACCTCCCGTATGATAATGAGCAATGTATTGATGATAATCGCGAATGTTGCGGATAATATCACCTTCCTGGATTTGCATGTGATAAATATCAAAAAGCAATTTAAAGTTATCAGAATTGATCCGTTTGCAAAGTTCTGCGCCCCATTCCACATGATCGCACTGGTAATCTTTGTGATCGATTTTGCTGTTTAATAATTCCATCACCATGGTTACCCCGTTCTTTTCGGCAAAAGGTAATATTTTTTCCAATGCGGTTTTGCAATTCTTCATTCCAATCTCGTCATCAATACCTGCTCTTGCACCGCTGAAACAAATCAGATTTTTATAACCCGCTTTCGCCATAATGGGAATTACATCCAGGTATTCTTTAATCAGTTTTTCATGATTTTCTGTGTGATTAAGCCCCTTATACAAATTATTATCACCGGCCGTATAACACATGGAACTAAATATTCCGTGCTTTTGCAATGTGGGCCAATCTTTTGGGCCAACGAGATCAATTGCGGAAAAACCAATTTTTTTTACTTCTTCACACAATTGATCGAGAGGTAAATAACCAAAAGTCCACCTGGAAACAGAATGATTGATATTTCCTTTCAATTTTGGAAATTTATCTTCCATTTTTTCAGAAACGGCGGCAATTGATTTGCCGGGTGAAAGGGCAATCGCTGAGGCGCCCAGGGCAAGGTTTTTTAATAACGCTCTTCTGCTTTGTTTTGAATTCATTTTTAAATTTTCACAGTTTGATCTACTGGTTTTTCATTTTTATCGTTGAAGAATATTGCAAATAATAGAAAGACGATGAATGCAATGATAGAAGGAATGATCCAGATCATTTTCCAGTCAAAAGTGTTTTCTCCGGTTTTATATGCATCGGCAATTAATCCTGCAATTTCAAAGCCTATCAGCATTCCAATGCCATAGGTAGCTAAGGTAATTAATCCCTGTGCAGCACTTTTAAATTTAACACCTGCTTTTGCATCAGTATAAATCTGGCCGGAAACAAAGAAGAAGTCGTAGCAGATACCATGTAAAATAATTCCGATTATCAACATAAAAGTAAGCTCTCCTGCATTTCCATAAGCAAATAAAGCATAACGAATAGCCCAGGCAAGCATACCGGCCAGGATGGTCACTTTAAATCCAAATTTTTTGAAAAAGAACGGAAGCAACAACAGGAAAAATATTTCGAAGAATTGTCCCAAACTCATTTTTGCGGTAGGGTTTTTCATTCCTATATCCTGTAGAAAAGGATTGGCATATTGATAATAAAAGGCCAATGGAATACAAATCAATATAGAGGCAATAAAGAAGATGAGAAAGTTTTTATCCTTTAATAACTTTAGTGCGTCCAATCCTAATACTTCCGACACTTTCATCTCTGTACCTTTTGCTATTTTCGGCGGTGTTTTTGGTAAGGTAAAACTGAATATTCCCAAAATCAGCGAAGCGATGGAGGCAAGTAGAAATGTATTTTTCATCAAACCGGCTTTTACGCTTTGTGAGGAATCCCATAAAAATACCAAACTGATGGCGAGTCCGGCGACGATCCAGCCAATCGTTCCCCAAACCCGGATCGGTGGAAATTGCTTTTCCGTGTTCGTCATCTGGTTAAATGAAATGGAATTGACCAAGGCCAATGTGGGCATAAATAAAATCATATAGATGAGCAGGTAATAAAAAACCTCAGGAGGATATACGTTGGTAACGGATCCGATATGATACACCTGGTACAACAAAACGGCCCCTAGCAGATGCAATATACCCATGATTTTTTCTGCATTGAAATAACGGTCGGCAATTAATCCAATAATAAAAGGAGCAATGATAGCACCCCATGATTGTGTTGAAAATACCGCGGCAGTCTGGCTGCCACTTGCGTTCAGATTGTTAATGAGAAAAGTGCCAAGGGTAACAAACCAAGCGCCCCAGATAAAAAACTCAAGAAACATCATGGCAGAAAGCTGCAGTCGGGTGGTAAATTTCATTTACAAAAATTTATTTTTTGGTTTAAAATGGATTTTAAAATAGTTGAAGTATTCAATTTAAAATTTAAATAGATTTCGTTAAAACAATAAATAAATGAATTCGAAAAAACTGACTTTAGAAGTTTAAATGTACAGATTTTATGTATAATTCAATTTTCTTTGAAAAAAAATTTTTAAAAGTTCGTTTTCCCATCAACCGATTCTGTTTAATCCGAAATCTTTTGAATAAAAAATTGCAAATCTGATCAGGCAATTGATTTTTGAAAAAAATAGAATAAAATAAATTATGCGGATCGGAAAAAATATTCTAAATTTCCGACCGACTCATAAGCAGTTAGTTTTGGTAAAGTGCTCCTGTTCTCTACAGGGGCACTCTATTTTTTTTTTTGAGGCAAAGCTTTTGCAGTACACAATCCTGTTGCATATCTTTTTCAGAAAAAAAATAAAAGAAGAACTTTTCCTTTACCCTTCATTATAAAAAAGGAAATAAGAATGTTCATTATTTGTTGTTTTACTGTCATAATGAAAAGACATGCAACAGTTATAAAAATATAATGGTGAGATTCGTCTCTAACAGTTTATTCAAAAAAAAGGTAATCCACATGAATCAGATCACAATAAAAGAAGCACAGCAAAATATTGATAAATGGATAAAAACTACCGGCGTTCGTTACTTTAGTGAGCTTACCAATCTCGGGATATTAATGGAAGAAGTGGGAGAATTATCAAGGATAATGGTTAGAAAATATGGGGAACAATCTTTTAAAGAAAATGATAGTGAACAAAATCTCGCCGACGAAATGGCGGACATATTTTGGGTTTTAATGTGCCTGGCCAATCAAACCGGCGTGGATATGACACAGGCTTTGCATAAAAATTTTGAAAAGAAAAATTTACGTGACGCACAAAGGCATCAGCAAAATGAAAAACTTAAATAAAAATTTTTGATTAAAATCTTCTTCCTAAAACAACCGTATTTCTAAAAGCCTTTTTCTTTCCTTCCGTATTAAAAATTTCGGTGTAGATAATATAAATCCCTTGTGGAAGCTTTCGGTTTTTATCGTCCAAACCGTCCCAACGGTACGAGCCTTTAATTCCACTTAAAGAATTTTTTTGAAGATAACGGACCGGTCTTCCGGAAGCATCAAAAACAGTAATATTAGCAACATAACCTACAGAAGGAAAACTATAATTAATGGTAACAAAATCATCTATGCCATCATTATCAGGAGAAAATATTTCAGGTATAACGGCGATGCCTGCACGTAAATCTTCTGTAACATGGAATTGTGAATTTTTATAACCCGGCGTGCCATAACCCACAGAAGTGGCAGCAGAATGAAAATTGCTTTGTACCGATGCAGCATCATAATCTACTCTTTCTAAAGAAACACCCTGTACATTTTTTAGCAGCGGGAAATGCCATTTTTCCGAATATTTTACTTCGTCTAAAACGTTTCCCTGTTCGTTTAATACAATTACATTTCCATTTGTATTTGGATAAGAGGGAAAGTGATCCATTTGTAAAAAAGCATCCGCATTTGTGGTTAAATATTGGCTTTTTACTGCATGAACATCCGTCGTCAGCAAAATAAATTCCTCAGGAAATAATAAAATACTTCCTATACTAACCGGTTGGATATTGCTGATAACATTGCTGCTGTTTCTGTTTGCAATAAATATTTTCCTGAGATCAATGATCTTTTTTGACCGATTATAAAGTTCCACATAATCTGCCCCACCTGCTAAAGGATTGAATAAAATTTCGTTAATTACCAAGTCCATTGAATCGGCATTTTGTGGAAGCCCAAACTTTGCTGAATTTTTTATTGCAATAAAATTTCCTGCACAATCGGAAATATTTTTAGCAATAACGTGATAAATAATTCCATGTTCGAGCTGGTTTTCCAGAGTGATATTTACCTCTTTAAAAAATGGAGAAGATACAGAAATATTTGTAGCAGCTACGTTCTTATCAAAGCTATAACTGTTTACAGAAGCCGATTTGGCACTATCGAGCGACTTATCAAACACCAACGAAATATTGTTTTTATCAGAAACAAAAGCACGTAATAATTTTGGCGCTGTCTCATCTTTAATCATTCCATCAACCGAATTCTTTCTTCCTGGTGTACCGCCGCTTGCGTCAATACTTGCTTTCCAGTTATCCAGTCCGGCACAAGGATTTTTTGTATCAATCATTTCCAACGACCATCCACCCGATTTTTTTAATTCACTTTTATAAGAATTGAGATCATATTGAACGGCATGAATGGTTTTATTTTCAGGAGATTTTAAAACTATCGTTGCAGCGCTGATATTCATTGAAGGAAAATTAGGAACTGCAATTGTAGGCCCATACTGCGAATATGAATTTGCCGAATTGCTAGCACAAACAATTACAAAACTATTAGGCAGTAAATTGTACGAAGGCAAAGTTGCTGTAGAATTGCCATCCACTAATTTCCAGTCTTTCAGGTTGATGGGAAAAGCGGACACATTTTTTAATTCTAAAAATTGAAAAAGAGGAAGGCCTACGGGCGGATTTGGATCAGGAAAAATTTCATCAATGATCACATCATAAATCTGTGGAGAATAAAAAACAAAAGAGACTGTGGCATTCCTCGTTTCATTTCCAAAAAGATCTTTTACTCCATTTACATTTAACGTGTATAGAATACCGTTACTGAACGCTTTATCAAATGAAAGATGAATCAGGCGCCGATTTGGCGAATCTAATTTTACTTTCGACGGCATTCCCAATCCGTTGTTGACAAAGTAATTTGAGAATAACTGGCTGCTTTTGTTTTCGACAATTTCATCAAACAAAAGATGAACTTCTTTGCTTGAAATAACTGTTGCAGATTCAATTGCAGGCCCCTGGATATCACGTTCAAAATGTTTTATTACAATATCGTCGAAAAAATGTTTTTGAAAAAAAGAAGAAGTACTTTGTTTAATCAAAAATCCGAAATAAGAAGAAGTATTATAGGTAGAATCAACCGCTGTTCCTTCTTTTGAATAATTATTTCCTGTTCCTGTTATGTCGCGGTAAACTGTCCATTCATCCATTTCATTGCGCACAACTTTTATTTTTAAAACATTATTACTGCGATTTAAAATGCCATTTTCGCCATCAATAATTTTGATGCTTGTGCCATCTGAATTTTTCCGGTACAGGCTGATTTCATCTTCAGTATTTCCGACGCGAACAAAATATCCGCTTGTGGTAACCAATTTCAAATTTTCCGAAGAAGCTGTTAAATAAGCATCTACATAATTCGCAGACGAAGGATTAAAAGCAAGACGCATCCAGAATTCCCATTCTGCATTGGTTGCGATATTATTCAGCGTACTCAAATAAAAACTGCTACCATCTGTTGTATTATTACTTTGCAATTGAAAT
>Ga0157371_10003079_pt1 | contig 15467 bp, 7 predicted proteins | sample C45metaG_FD_113462 | JGI IMG/M metagenome (GOLD analysis project Ga0157371, IMG submission 113462) | Corn rhizosphere microbial communities from Kellogg Biological Station, Michigan, USA - C4-5 metaG | ecosystem: Host-associated > Plants > Roots > Rhizosphere > Soil | place: USA: Michigan...
CGCTACGAAGGGATGACTTACAGCGCCATCGCGCAACGGCTGGGCATCAGCGTCAGTGCGGTGGAAAAACACATAATGAAGGCCTTGCTGCACCTCGGCACGCAGCTGGAGCTGACATGACCGTGGACAAACTGCACATCGCAAGCACAAGCGACCCGGTGCAGCACGCGGCGGCCGCATGGTTTGCGAGGCTGCGTGCCGATGATGTCAGCGAGCGCGAGCGACGGGAATTCCAGCACTGGCTGGCCGAAGAACCGCGCCACCGCACGGTTTACGAGCACCTGGAGATGCTGTGGTCCGATCTTGGTGCACACGCGGGAACACAGGAAATCGCCACGAGACTGCACGCAATCCCCGCGCGACGATTCCCGGCAGCCCGCCAACGCTCGCCGCGGCGACACGTTGCCGCATGGAGTGTCGCGGCGTTGTTGCTGATTGCTGCACTCGTCACGGGCTGGGTCTTCTGGTCGATCAGGCAACCGACGTCCAACCTTTACACCACGGCCACTGGCGAACGGCGCACATTGGTATTGCAGGACGGGTCTCACGTTACCCTGGACACCGACACGCGCCTGTCGGTCGCGTTCTCGCCACGAACACGCGAACTGACGCTGATCCATGGCCGCGCTTTCTTCCACGTCGCCAAGGATCAGGACCGCCCATTCCTGGTGACCACACCCGATGGCATCGTGCGCGCGACGGGTACCCAATTCAGCGTCTACGAGCACAACGACGCCGTCGAAGTCACCTTGGTCGAAGGCCGTGTGATCGTCACGCCCCACAACCACGCGAACCAGCACGGTGACGTGATTGCCATGCGTGCAGGTCAGCGCCTTCTGATGGGCAAGGGCTACCCTACGCCCCAGTTGGAACCTGCCCAAGCCAATACGGACACGGCGTGGCTTTCCGGCAAGCTCGTGTTCGACGATGCGCCATTGCCTTCGGCCATCGCCGAGTTCAACCGCTACACGACCGACAAGATCGTCATCGGTAACGACAGCCTGCGATCCATCCATGTGACCGGAGTATTCCGCACCGACGACAACCGTGGCTTCATCGACGCCTTGAAAATCTCGTACGACTTGTCGGCGATCGAGCATGGAGCGAACACCGTGGTGCTCGTTGCCGGCCAGCAAAAATGAGGTTCTCGAAGTGAGCCGGATTGTTCAAAGACGCGTGCAACTCAATGTGCACCATCTGACACATCCTTGAGCCAAAGAGTGACCGAACCACCTGGTGATGCGGCCACGGCTGCCTAGTGCGGAAGTCTCTGGCAGACTCGGACGAGAACCCGTCCAGCCCGGACCAAGGTGCGCCGCCACAGCCAAATCGTCGAAGCTATGACCTCCTGTCGGAGTCGCGGGCTTTCTTCATTTCTCGCCAGTGGGCATACTGCGCCTGCTTCGTCGGGGCTGGGTCTTCGTACCCCTGTAGCCAGAAGCGAAACCAGTCGAGATTTCGCTCATAGGCGGCCAGTTTATGCCTGGGCTGGAACTTCTGGTGCGGCTCGTTGGGGAAGACGTACAGGTCGGCGCGATGGTCGTGTATCAGCGGAATCGCGTAATCAAGCGCCATCACATATTCCTGTTCTGGCGTCTGCATCAGGATCGGCACCTTGATCTTGTCCAGGTTGGCGGCAGGAGAGAGAAGCCGCCAGCGCTTCGGGGTTTCATCCGGTGCGCCAAGCTGCCAGAACTCCCGCAACTGCTTGAAGAAAACATTCCCGCGCATACTGCCGAACAAATAATAGTTACGAGACATCTCGGGCGATGTGATCGACGCGGCGGCGAGCAGATCGGAATTCATCACCGTCCACATGGTGACTTCGGAACCGAAGCTGAGGCCGCCCATACCGACCTTGGTCCGATCGATCTCCCCCTTGGAAGCCAAAAGGTCAATGGCACTCCTGACCGCTGAAAGCGCCTCCCCGTATCGCTCAATCGCATCAAGACGGTACGGGGCCGTGTTGATGCACAGGGCCGAAATCCCGTCCTCGGCCAGCGAGGCAAACGGCCATTCGTCGCCCAATCCGCCGCGCAGGAAACCCCGGCAGTCGTAATAATTCACGAACAAGGGAGGAAGGCCATGGCCCATGCGGCGCGACGGAAAGAACTGTCCGGTAAATTCCTGGCCTTGCGCATCCGTCCAGCGCAGCAAACGTGACGGTGTCGCCTTCGCCTCATCCAGTGCCAAGGCCGCATTCGGGTCAAACAGCACCTGACGTTGCCCCGTCATCAGGTCAATCTTTTCCAGACGAGGCGGACGATCCGCCTTGGCGTTCACGCACACCAAGGCCTCGGAAGACACGCCACAACCGCCAAGCTGATAGCGATCACCACCATTGAGCATGCCGGCTGACTGGGCTACCAGATGCACGGTCCCCGATCGGACGTTCCACCAATAAATCGATTGTGCCTTCCCTTCATGTGGGTCGGTCACGGTGAACAGAACTTCGCCGCTGTGCGGTCGCCACTGGATGCTGCTGATCGCCTTCCCCGTGCACAACTCGGCTTGGCACTCGATGGCCCGGGTTGAGTCTGCCTTGGGCAGCATGGCGAGTCGCACATCGGGCTTTCTCATGAGCCCTTTCCCAGTACCGGTCCGTGTCAGTAACGCTAGTCGGCCCGTATCGGGATCAACTGCCAGCTCTTCAGGCGGCGGCAGCTTGTTGGACAGATCCGATGCCGTTGGCGGCTTTAATGGGTGCTCGGAGGAAGACAGATCCCGCATCTTCCCGGTCCCCAGATCGACGGCTTTCCACTGGTCCGGAACGCCTGACAGCAACTGAACGCGTTCCCACCCCAAAGCGTCCGAAGGGAAACGCTGCGTTTCCAGCCGCCCATCGATGTTGCCCGAGAGGAAAAGGCCGCCCTGACCCACAGGCACGGTATCGTCGATATGGATGCCGCGATCGTATTCGGCCCGCTCTGCCGCGATGACCGCAGCACGCGTGGCACCTACGCTGTATTTCAGGGTCTTGCCGTCGGCACTCAACGCAAAATCGCGAACGTCTGCCGGGTCGTGCGTCACGGGCTCTGCGCCGGAACCATCCACCGCCGCACGCCACACGGACATCTCGCCATCCACCAGAGCGCGGTAGTAAATCCAGCGTCCGTCGGGCGACCACACGGCACGGCCGGGCACTGACACCCCGGCGCTGTCGTGCAGTAAGACGCCACCGTCAGCAACCCGGTGGGGAGGCGATTTGCCATCCATGGCTTGCACATACCAGAAGACATCGTAGGTATTGCGCACCATCGACGCCTTCTCGAGTCTGAAGGCAACGCTGTTCCCTTCCGGTGAAATCACGGGGCCGCTCAAGTCAGCGACCTCCAGAAGCCGGCGGGGAGAGATCGCTTCCGCATGAGACAGGCCAGTGAACATCAGCAGCAGGCACCCCACTATCAGGGTCTTTTTCACAACGCTTTTCACGAACATGAGGATGACCTGGGTGGGGATGAGTGCCACGCGTCCCGTAGACGACAAAGCGGGATAACCGCTTCGACGCAAGAGAAAACAGGTGCCGCGGAGGCTGTATCCGGTATCAGAAGTGCTTCGACACCGAGAGACTCAGGAAACGCCCCACCGCTGAATAGTTGGTCGAGTCGTAGGGCGCCACGTAGAGCGGCTGGGCCACCCGATACAACGGCGGATCGCGATTAAGCACGTTGTCCAGCGACAACGCGAATTCCAGTCCTGACCAAGCGTCGTCGCGCTTGCCTGTGGCATAGCGAAGCGTTGCGTCAAACGTGGTGAACGAAGCGGATTTCACGCCGTCGATCAGGTTGGTGACGCCGCCGCGGTAATTGGCGAAGAGCGACGCGGTGAACCCTCCCTGCTTCCAGTCCCCGCCAAGACGGCCGCTGACCTTGGGCGGATTGAAGAGCGTGCCCGCCAAGGCATACGCCGACCCATTGGGAAGGGTCTGCTGCGTGCTTTCCAGCCAGCTCGTCGACCCACGTAAGGTCAACGTGCCCTCCCCCAACTCGACGAGGTATGACCCCGACAAGTCGATGCCCTGAATGCGTTGCTGAGCCGTGTTGGCGTATTGCGTGTAGATGATCGCCGCCACCTTGTCCGGGTCGTAAGGCGCACCAGCATAGTTGTAGAACGTTTGCGCATTCGCGATGACATCCTCCTGCGCCTGTAGCGTCGGTGCAAAGTCAACGAACGGTGCATAGATCGGGTTGCTCAAGGCTTGGCTGCCATTGGTTATGGGCTGAATCACACGATCACGATAATCGATGCGAAACCAGCTCAGTTCCATCTCCAGCTCGCGCACCGCCTCGGGATGAAACGCCAGCGACACCGACTGAGTAGTGGCGCGCTCTGGTTGCAGATTCTTGTTGCCTCCATCCAAATCCAATGCAGTGGCGTCGGCGGGATAACCGACGCCGCCAAAGCTCACCGGCGAAAACAGGTATGCGGTCTGCGCGTAGTACCGCTCGAGGAGCGTGGGCGCCTTGAACGACTTGCCCCAGGAGGCCTTCAACGTGAAGTCGGAATTGGGGCCATAGACCACGCCAAGCTTTGGCGTGGTGACACCGCCGAAGGTGCTGTAATCCTCCCTGCGTACCGCCGCCGTCACGTCCAGCCGCTGCATACCGCGGATCTGCTGATCGGGGCTGATCAGTGGCAGGTTGAGTTCCGCATACGCGAACCGGACGCCTTCGCTGCCGCGGAAGGAGCCGGCGCTGTTGATATAGTTAACTTCGCGGAACGTGTTCTCCCTGTAGCCGATGCCGGCCGCCAGCCGAGCATCGCCTCCGGGCAAGGCGAACAGGGGCCCTTCGGCGCCAAGCTCATAGCTACGGCTTTCGTTGCAGTAGCAGAGATCGGTGAGGGTCGCCGCGCCGCTGGCGATCACGGTCTGCACCATATGTTCGTGGTGTTCGTCCCAGCCGGATGTTGCACTTAGCGACAGCGACCAGTCGTCCGGCAACCATATTTCCAGGCTGGGCGAGACCAGGGTCATCGCTGTATTCGGCGTAACCCGGCTGTTGATGTGGCTGCTGCTGTAGTTGTACAGAAAAAGCTGGTCTCGCGTGGTGCGCAACGCATCCAGACGCAGTTCGGCGAAATCTCCAAGCGACTGATGGACGCTGAGCAGACCACTGTGCAGATTGCTCCCGGGATACAGGGTCGATGGGGCGTACTGTGGGGCAGGATTGAGCAGCTGCGTGGTGTAGCTGCGCTGGTTGCTGTAGATGGGATCGGCCGACTGGTTTTCGTAGGTTGCGATCAACCCGCCACTGTTCCAGATCGCACCTGCGGTGATGTCGTACTCGTGCGTGGTCAGGCCACCATCGGTAGCGCCGCCATAGCGTGCGCCGACGGTCACGCCTTGGAAATTGCGCTTGAGGATCACGTTGCCGACACCGCCCACCGCATCGGAGCCATAGATCGCCGAGGCGCCATCGGGAACGATATCGATGCGATCCACCGCCGCCACCGGTATCGCGCTGATGTCCACCGCCTGGCTGAATCCGTCGTAAGCCATGCGGCGGCCATCGAGCAACGTCAGCGTGGCGTCGGGCCCGAGGCCACGCAGGTCCAAGCCCGATCCGCCCGTCACGTTCTGGTTGGCGTTGCCTGCACCCGCAAGGTTACCGCTGAGCGCCCCAGGATTCTGTCCACCGGAGAAGTTTTGGGGAATGCTTCGGATCACCTCGCCCAGATCACTGAAGCCCTCATCCTGGATCTGCTGCGCACCAATCGTGATCGTAGGCGACGCCGTAACGCCGCCGCGGATGCGCGTGCCCGTTACGGTGACGGACTCCAATGTGGTAGGTGGTGCAGCCTTTTCAACGACGGACCGCTTCTGCGCCTGCGTGCTTTGTGGTTTCGCTACGGATGGGGTGCGCTTGATCACGACCGTGCCCGAATCGGTGAATTCGTAGGTGAGGCCGGTGTTGCGAAGCAGTGTGTCGAGTACCGCACGCGATGTGGAAGTAGTGTCGATGCGCGCCGTGGCATGTCCTTCGACAAGGGCGGAGCCGTACAGTACCTGCAGACCACTTTGTGCGATGAACTGGTGGAGCGCTTCTGCAAGCGAACCCGCGGAAATGTGGAATGCATGGGTGCCGGCATCAGCACCGGAAGATGGCGATGCGGCCAAGATCGTCGTCGCGGTCCCCAGTGCAACCGACAACGACAGTGCTTGCAGCAAGCGCATGCAGAGCGCTCGCGGACGTACTTCGTGAAATGGCAACATCCCCAGTTCTCCCCGCTTCCGGCCCGAATTGGGCCGCGTCTCAAACAAGAACGGAAGATCCGCTGCAATCCCCTATTCGTATCATCTGCAACTGCGCATTTCTCGTACCTTGGTGGCACCTGATCAGCACCAAAGTTCAACATTTCATGTCGTCATTCCAGGGCTGCCCGCGCCGTTTGCGGGCAGAACCCGGAATCCGGCTCTGCAACCCTTCGGAGCAAAAACTGGATTGACTCGCGCCATCCTTGGCGCTCGCCCTTCGGGTCGCCTGCGGCGTTCGCGTTTGCAGTCCTGTAAACGCAGTCGGGGCCATCGCCGACAAAGCCGGCGATGGCCCCGGAATGACAAGTTTCCTCAAAATTGTCGATGCCGTCTCACGTTGAAGATCGACAATTGTTTTCGGCAATCGAGAGCAGATTCCGGATCTCACCCACTTCGTGGGCTCGTCCGGAATGACGAATATATTTCCGGGGCACCGCGCTAGCGATGGTAGAGGCGGATCGTTTTGCCGCTTTGCTCGACACGAATGGGGAAGGCGCTTTCCAGTGCGCGCAGCAATGCATGGGTGTTGCCGATCCTGAACTCTCCGCTGACCTTGATGGCTTCCAGGCGCGGATCGGCGATGATCAGTTGTTCCTGCGCATAGCGGTTCGCATCTGCAACGGCCTGCGCCAATGGCGTGGCACTGAATGCGAGTTGCCCGCGGCTCCAGCTTGCCGAAATGCTGGGATCGGCCGCAGCTTGGCGCCATATGCCATCCCCCGCAACAAGTTGCTGGCCGCGGCTCAGTTGAGCCGTGTGATCGCCACGCTCGACATTGACCAAACCCTCGAGCACGGTGACCGTGGTCTGCTGGCCACTGTCGTTTACATCAAAGCGCGTACCGAGATCGGAAATGACGTTGCCGTTCGCGCGCACCACGAAGGGATGGGAGGCATCGTGGGCGACATCGAACAGCGCCTCGCCCTTCATCAAATGCACGCTGCGAATGCGCGCACCCAGCTTTACCTCGAGGACAGTGTCTGTATTGAGCATCACGCGCGAACCATCCGTCAACATGACGCTGCGCTGTTCACCATGCGCCGTCGTGTACCGCTTGATGGTGGAGTGATCGCCCAGAAACCAGAACGATATCGCCACGATCAATACGCCGGCAAACGAGGCTGCGATTGCCAGACGTCGCCGTCTGGCGGTACGACGCATGGAAGACTGTGCAGCGCGACGCGCCGCATGCCGGGCACGCTTGAGTTCGACATCGCAGGACAGACCACCAAGTTCATTCCACAAACGCTCGGTTTGCGCATAAGCCGAGACATGCGCGGCGTCAGCAGCGAGCCACGCGTCGAAATCGCGGTGTTCCGCCGTCGAGCACCCCTCGCTGCGCAGGCGCGCGAACCAGCGTTCCGCCTGTTGTTGGACTGTTTCCATGTCGTGTTCGGGATTCATGGCAACTCTCTCACCAATGCATCACGCCAGTGCGCGGCGGCACACCGCCAGTGCATGGGAAATCTGGTTCTCGACGGTACGCTCGGACGTGCCGAAGCGGCGTGCGATGTCGCGATAACTCAGGCCCTCGAACCTGTGCAGCAGGAAAACCTCGCGGCAACGCGGCGGCAACGCCAGAATCGCCCGTTGCAACAAGACAAGATTCTGATGATTGGCCAAGTTGCGATCGGGCTGCGGTTCGTTGGATACCAACTCCTGATCTTCGATCGCGCAATGGTCATTCGTGCGGCGCGACTTCGCATAGCGCCGACGATCTGCCACGACACTCGCAGCGATACGAAACAACAGGGCACGTCTCTCGCCTGGGTCATCGACCGCCTGATAACGCAACATGCGCAGGAACGTCTCCTGTACCGCGTCCTCGGTGGCATCGATACTGCCGAGTTGACGCAGCAAGTATCTGCGCAGGCTGGGTTTCAGTTCATTCCACATCTGCGCGAACAACGCGTCGCCGGATGCGGCGGCCCCATCGCCGCCCGTCAAGCGGGAAGCGCTTGAATCGGCCGTGCGGGATACTGGAAAGCGCAAGATGGCCATGAGAGATGAGCCGTCGCTCACTACTCCATACTAGAACGGTCCGGGCACGCTTTCCCCCTATTAATGGCGGAAGCGCTTGTTTGCATACGGCTTTCACCGAGACATCCGCGCCGTCCAGGGCGGCGACGCAAACCCACCGCCCAGGACCAGAGGCGAAGCCGCTCCCAATTCGGGGCCTCTCGTGATACCAATCGACCGTAGGTCAGGACTCACGCAACCGAATTTGCTCCGAGTCCAACACGGGCGGTCCTTGTGCGGGACGCGCAATGGTCCATGCGCCACCCGCGCGCACGGGCTATTGGCCCTGACGATCGTCCTTGCCTGCACTGTGCACCGGACGAGCCGACAAGGCTTTTTTCATTTCTCGCCAGTGAGCATACTGCGCCCGCTTCGCCGGATCGGGCTCTTCATAGCCTTGCAACCAGAAGCGGAACCAGTCCAGGTTGCGCTCATAGGCGGCCAGCTTGTGCTTGGGCTGGAACTTTATGTGCGGCTCGTTCGGGAAGACGTACAGGTCGGCGCGATGGTCGTGTATCAGGGGAACCGCGTAGTCTAGCGCCGTTAGATATTCCTGTTCCGGCATCTGCATTAGGATCGGCGCCTTGATTTTGTCCAGGTTGGCGGCAGGAGAAAGGAGCCGCCAGTGTTTGGGCGTTTCCTCCGGTGCACCAAGCTGCCAGAGCGCTTGCAACTGACTAACGAAGACTTTGCCCCTAATGCTCCCGAACAGATAATAGTTGCGGGACATCACCGGGGAAGTGATCGACGCGGCAGCGAGCAGATTGGATTGCATCAACGTCCAAAAGGTGATTTCGGAGCCGAAGCTGAGGCCGCCCATCCCGACCCGGGTCGGATCGATCTCCCCTTTGGATGCCAAGAGGTCAATGGCGCTCCTGACCGCCGCTAGCCCCTCCCCGTACCGCTCCATCGCATCAAGACGGTAAACGGCATCATCGTTGATACACAGAGCGGAAATCCCGTCCTCGGCCAGCGAGGCAAAAGGCCATTCATCGCCCACCCCGCCGCGCAGGAAGCCCCGGCAGTCGTAATAGTTCACGAACAATGGAGGGGGACCATGGCCCGTACGACGCGCCGGAAAGAATTGGCCGGTCACTTCCCGGCCTTTTGCATCCGTCCAGCGCAGTAAACGCGACGGTGTCGTCTTTGCCTCACCCAGAGCCAAGGCCGTGTTCGGGTCGAACAACACCTGCCGTTTCCCCGTCTTCAGGTCAATTTTTTCCAGACGAGGTGGACGATCCGCCTTGGCGTTCACGCACACCAAGGCTTTGTAGGATACCCCGCAGGCGCTGGAGTAATCACGACCGCCACTGAGCAAGCCCGCGGATTGGGCGACGAGATCCACGGCACCCGTTCGAACGTTCCACCGGTAAATCGATTGTGCCTGCCCTTCGTGCGGGTCGCCCACGGTGAACAGCACCTCGTCGCTGTTCGGTCGCCACTGGATGCTGCTGATCGCCTTCCCTGTGCACAACGCGGCCTGACACTTGATGGTTTTGGTTGAGCCTGCCTTGGGCAGCATGGCGAGCTGCACATCGGGCTTTTTCATGAACCCTTTCCCGTTACCGAATCGCGTCAGCAACGCCATACGACCCGTATCGGGATCAACCGCCACTTTCCAGGGCGGTGCCGGCTCAAGAGTACGCATGCCCAAAGCCTTGCGTATATCGTTGGATAGACCCGTCGATGTCTTCGGCGGTTGGAGTGGACGCTCGGAGGCAGGCAGATCCCGCGTCTTCCCGGTCTTCAGGTCGACTGCTTTCCACTGATCCGGAACGCCTGCCAGCAACGAAACGCGCGCCCACACGGGAGCACTAGAAAGAAAGCGCTGCGTCTCCAACCGGCCATCAACATTGCCGGAGCGGAAGAGACCACCTTGGCCGATAGGCACGGTATCGTCGATGTGAATGCCATGGTCGTACTCGGCCTGTTCCGCCGCGATAACCGCAGCGCGCGTGGCTCCCACGCTGTACTTCAGGGTCTTGCCGTCGGCACTCAACACGAAATCGCCGACATTCGCCGGGTCGTGTGTCACGGGTTCCGCGCTGGACCCATCCACAGCCGCGCGCCAGACGCCCATCTGGCCATCCACCAGTGCACGGTAGTAAATCCAGCGCCCATCGGGCGACCAAATGGCATGACCGGGCACCGAAACCCCGGCGCTACCGTGCAACAGAACACCACCGTCTGCGATTCGGTGGGGCGGTGATTTGCCGCCCATGGCTTGCACGTACCAGAAGACATCGTAGGTATTGCGCACAACCGAGGCCTGTTCAAGCCTGAAGGCGACACTGCTTCCGTCCGGTGAAATCACGGGACCGCTGAAGTCAGCAACCTCCAGGAGCCGGCGGGGAGAAATCGTTTCCGCGTGAGACAGGCTGGTGAACATCAGCAGCAGTCCGCCCGCCATCAGGACCTTTTTCATAAGGCATTTCATGAACATGGTGGATGGCCTGGGTAGGAATGAATGCCACACACTCCAGCACGCAGAGCGAGATAACCGCTCCGGCGCAAGTGATGGCGCATGCAGTAAAGGCTGTTCTGATGACGACCGAAATTGCGGATGCCGAAGCTCGCTCGAAATCCGCGACGATGACCGCTCAATCCGAAAATATTAGCCTCACCATGGAGTCGACTTGCATGACGTCTCGTCACGTCGGTCTGCCAAAGTGGAGATTTCCGACTGATTGAGTGCGCGATCAAACAGCATCACGTCCGCAATCTTTCCGACGAAGCCATCCCCTATACTCAGCGGGAATGGGTTGGCAGCAGGCTTTTTGTCGTAGCGTGTTTCGCGAGCCAACTCGCCGTCGACATACAAGCGCAAGGTGTTGCCATCGTAGGTAACGGTCACATGATGCCAACCAGGAGCAATCTTCTGCTCAACCAGCCCTCCGGCGGTGTCCTCGGGAGCTTCACCGCGATACAGATAATCTTCACCGGCATTCACAAACCCGGATGCATCTCCCGACGCCGACATCCCGATGCCGTAGGAATCTCCCTTGCTCAGGATGTTCGAGCCGGAATAGGCCAGGATGCCATTATCGTATCTCAGGATACGATCCTCATTTTTCACATAATGGAGTCTCATCACATCGTAATATGTCTTGCCACCAACAACATCCAACATCTTGTACCCGGTGATATGGTCATCTTCGTCGCCTCCAATCTTAAGCTTCTGGGTCCAATGGTTACCATTCAGATCCGTACTCGCAGTCCAAAACGACATGCCCATCGGGCCCAGCTTAAGCATGGATTTCGAAAGGTGCTTGGTGGCAGAGAAGGAATACAGAACCTTATCACCTACGGCTTGAATACCAGCCGGTGCTGCATTACCCGTGCCGAACGTCCTCTGATGTTCTTGAAAACCGGAACCATCCGTCGCCACGCTCCCGGTCCACAGATGAGCATCTCCCTTCGAGTCTCCCTTTGAAAGTGAAAAATAAATGCTATCCTTATTGACCGTCAGCTTGGCAACTATCCACCAAGTGGCATCATGAACGCGGTGGATTTCATGCCAGTCTGAACCATCCAGGTTTGAGGAAGCGATAACTACATGCATCTTGCTTTTGTAACCACCACGAATAGCTCCATCTTGCGACGCACTGGAGACAAAAATGTAGTATATTTTGTTACCGGATACCTGAAAATCCGGTATCAAACCACCGTACCCATCTTTCGTTTCCTGTAGCGCCTTCCAGGACGATCCATCGAGATTGGATGTTGCGGTCCATAATTGCCACTTCCCGTTTTTATCCTTCATGGGGAATGCATAGTAGATCTTGTTGCCAACGACTTGGATGTTGAGGGTCTGCTCTGTGTCATAACGTCCTTTGGTAGCTGTCCTCTGAATCGACTGCCAACCCTTGCCATCTATTCCGCTCGTGCCGGTATAGATCTGCCAAGTGCCATTAGCAGCATTTCCGAAGTACTGGAAATACATTCGATTTCCGACAACCTGCAGCTTCGGCTCAAGACCGCTTAATGGCAGCTTCGTTCGTTGCTCGTCATGCCAAGTCCCAAGGTTGACATCGACAACCCCCGACCAGATAACAGACGGCCAATAATACGGACCCTTTTTAGGCGATTTATAAGTGCTATCTGCCAATGGATCAGAATTCGTCACAAAATAAATCTTGTCCCCTACAACCTGAAAGTTTGGACTTCTCATACCAGTAGTCAGATTCAAAGTCTGATACCGGGATCCAGATCCATTCACCCAGGCCATGGCCGAAAAGGCATGCTTGAAATTCAATAGATCATCCGCATTCACGGAAATGCGGCTCTTCCCATAAAACTCTGCGGCGCATCCAAATGGTGAGTCAACTTGTCTGACGTCACCCACAATAGCGCTCTTTCTATCATGCGAGATGGTGTCTTCTCCCAATTTCTCTGCATTCCTGAAGTCGAACGAAGCAACAGGCTTCAGCCCAATGGCCGGGCTCGCTCCCGGACGTGCAACACACACTGCCGGGTAGCTTCCAATCGACAACAAGGCAAAAGCCATTGTCAACAAGCGGAAATGAATCAGATACCTTTGCATTGCAAACCTCTTTTGTCGATGCGACTCGTCCGGGCTACAGCTTTGCCCCGCCTTGCCACCTCTTCGCACGTAGCACCGGCACTGTATATTTCAATATCTGCTGCCAACCCGAGCGCCATGCCGTGGAGTTCCGTCGGCTCACGGTGACGGACTCCATACCCAAGCTATCCATTGCCTGCACACCAGACATCAATTTTGTCATTCATGTGCCCAGTGATGAATTCGTGCTCGTTTTGGTATCACCTGTTCGAACCATCAACGCCATCACCATCTTTTGGTTATGGCGACACTGACGAACCTTCCAATAGCTGAGTAGTTCGTCGAATCGTAGTTCAAGTAAATTGATGAAAAAGGTGTGAGGTAGGGTGGGCGTTGATTGGTGAGGTTTCGTATCGAAGCTGATAGGTCGACATCGTTCGACACATGCCAGATTCCGGTTATATCTACAGTCTTCATAGACGTACCGTTTTCGCTCGGGGCAGTCGTATTATTGGTAATACCTCCCAGGAACGTGTAGAAGGCAGACATGGTGAGCTTGTCTCGATCCCACGTCGCACCCATCCGCGAACGCCAGTGGGGCGGGTTGTAAACTGTCCCGGCTAGATCGATAACGGGAACCATTGCACTGGTTTGTTGTTTGCTTTCCAGCCAACTTGCGTCTCCACTAAACCTGAGTGAACTGTTCATAAATTCAAAGTCATAGCTTGCCGAAATGTCCACACCGTGAATTTTTTGTGCAGCCACGTTGACGTATAGATCATTGAGAATGGCTATAACGGTATTGTGATCATAGGTCGCACCTGAGTAATTAAGAAACCGAGTCGCATTTTTTATCAAATCCATCATCTGTTCTTGAGTTGGGTTCAAATTTACGAATTGCTTGTATGCCGGTTCGGCCAATGCTGATCTGAAATTGATGATGCCCTGCGCAACGCGGTCTTTGTAATTGATGTTGAAATAGCCCAGCTCAACCTGAAGGCCAGGCAATGCACGTGGATGCAACCCCAGTGTCGCGGTCCAGGTTGTCGCCCGCTCCGGCCGCAAATCCGGATTGCCGCCATAGGACATGAGCGCGGTCGCTGTGCCCGGATAGTCGACACCTCCAACCGTTGCGGCCGGCCACAAGTAAACTACCTGGCTTTCGTACTCTTGGAGGAGCGTCGGTATCTTGAATGACTTCCCCCAGGATGCCTTGAGATCAAAGTCTGCTGTGGGCGCATAAATGATTCCGACCTTTGGCGTCGTGATGCCACCGAAGTCATTGTAATCCTCACGCCTAATGGCGGCGCTGAATGAGAGTTGGTTTATCATCGGTACATTGAGGTTCGGCGAAATGACTGGAAGATACAATTCACCGAAAACGTAATAACTATGCTCATCCCCTCCTTGTGGTTTTTGTGGGCCGATCAAAGAATAGGTACTGAAGGTGTTTGAGCGATAGCCGCCTCCAAATGCAGCATTCGCATCGCCCCCAGGCAAGTTGAAAAGCGGCCCTTCCGCATCCACCTCCCACGCCTTAACGCTATTGCAATAACAATACTTTGATTCTCCGATTAATGATCCGTTTACGGTCGTATAAACAGGAACATCTAATACGCTTCTGTCTTTTCCGTAAGTTCCCTTTACTGACGCTGTCCATGTTTTGGGGAGATGAAATGTCAGAGTGGGCGATACCATATATTTATTTGTGGAGAAATGGCCTCCATAAATCGTACCAAGTTGATTGGTGGATCTATCTGAACTGCGCTCGGTGTATACGGCATCGACCTTGAACGTGGCGTAGTCTGACAACTTCTGGTGGCCGCTGAAGATCCCCGACAACACATTGTTGGTGGGCAGAATGCTGTAGGGTGTCGGCAAATAATTGGTATAATCCCTCTGCTGCCCCGTGATACCGGTGTCGGTTTCCGAATCCAGGGCGGCCAAGAAGCCACCACCTGACCACTTGTTCCCGCCTACGATGCTGTATTGCTGTTGAAAATCACCACCACTCGTGGCCTTGCCAAGGCGGGCCGTGGCCGACAGACCGCTGTAGTCGGGCTTGAGAATGACATTGGCAACGCCAGCGACCGCGTCGGATCCGTAGATGGCTGAGGCTCCGTCGGCAACGATCTCAATGCGGTCGACCGCCGCCAGTGGAATCTGGGAGATATCGACTGCTTGCCCGTATCCGTCGTACGACAGACGATTGCCGTTGAGCAAGGTCAGGGTTGCATCTGGGCCCAATCCTCGCAAGTCCAGCGCGGAGCCTCCCGTTATATTTTGATTGGCGATTTCGGCACTTCCCGGGGCTTCCGCTCCTATACCTGGGTTTTGGCCCCCCGAGAAATTCTGCGGAATATCGCGTATGACTTCTCCGAGATTCGTTTGACCCGCCTGAATCATCCGCGTCTGGCTGATTTCGATGACAGGGGATGCGGGCGGTGCCCCCGGGATGCGCGTGCCCGTAACCGCTACCTCACTCAGAATTGTCGGTTCGGCTTTCTCTTTGGAGCGGGCTGCTGCGTTGCTGGACGCCGTCGGGCTGTTCTTTTGAGGCGATGGCGGCGCCTTGCGTATCACCACGGTATGCCCGGAGTTCACGAGCTCGTAGGTGAGTCCGCTCCCCGCCAGCGCCTTGTCCAGCGCTTGGCCCAGCGTGAAGTGACC
>Ga0157371_10003084_pt1 | contig 15449 bp, 7 predicted proteins | sample C45metaG_FD_113462 | JGI IMG/M metagenome (GOLD analysis project Ga0157371, IMG submission 113462) | Corn rhizosphere microbial communities from Kellogg Biological Station, Michigan, USA - C4-5 metaG | ecosystem: Host-associated > Plants > Roots > Rhizosphere > Soil | place: USA: Michigan...
ACCGGTACCAAAGCTCGTTATCAGCGTCAGCTGGCTACCGCTATCAAGCGCGCCCGCTTCCTGGCCCTGCTGGCCTACACCGACAGCCACGGCCGCTGAGACCGGGTTTTCGACAAGTAGTTAAAGGATAGATGTGCATGCGCGCCTTGGCTGATTTCATCATGCGTGGTCGTGTGCAGGCCGCTCTGGTAGTGGCTGGATGTGCGGCATTGCCGCTGTTGTTCTGGTTGAGCGCTGCCGCCGGGTGCCTCGTGTACCTGCGGCGCGGTATGAGTGACGCCGTTGGCGTCCTCGTCTGGGGTCTGCTGCCAGCGTTGGTCTGGTGGTTCTTCGGCGAACCGCGCACCTTGATGGTGTTGCTGGGCGCGCTGGGGCTTGCGACGCTGTTGCGCGCAGGCTGGTCCTGGAATCGGGTGCTGCTGGCCAGCATCGCGCTGGGCCTGGTGTATGGCGTGGTTCTGGGTGTGGTATTCCGCGAACCGATCGAGGCCATGGCGCTGGAGCTGAACAAGCTCCTGCCCAGGATGCTCGACGGGCTCTACCAGCAATTGTCGGTAGAACAGCGGGCTCACCTGGCTGCGCTGATTGCGCCAGTGCTCATCGGCCTGATAGCGGCCTTGCTGCAAGCCGTCAGTCTGCTGGCCCTGATGGTAGGGCGGTACTGGCAGGCGCTGTTGTATAACCCCGGTGGTTTTGGTGACGAATTTCGCGCCATCAGAATCCCGTTATGGCCGGCGCTATTGCTGCTGGCGTGCATGCTGATCGGTCCGAACTTCGGCCCGCAATTGGCCATGCTGACGCCGTTGTGCAGCGTACCGCTGGTGTTTGCCGGGCTGGCCTTGATGCATGGCCTGGTGAAGGAAGGCCGGTTGGGCAAGTTCTGGCTGGTGGGGTTGTACGTCACGCTCCTGTTGTTCATGCAGCTGATCTATCCGTTGCTCGTGGTCTTGGCCATTGTCGACAGTCTGGTTGATTTTCGCGGCCGCATGGGGCCCAAGAAGGGTACCGATGATGGTTCTGCGAACGGTGAAGGTTAAAAGTTAAGAGGTTAATACCAAATGGAACTGATCCTGCTGGAAAAAATCGCCAACCTGGGCAACCTGGGCGATAAGGTAAACGTTAAGGCCGGTTACGGCCGTAACTACCTGCTGCCATTCGGCAAGGCCACCGCTGCGACTGCTGCCAACCTGGCCGCTTTCGAAGAGCGTCGTGCCGAGCTGGAAAAAGCTGCAGCTGACAAGAAGGCCTCGGCCGAAACCCGCGCTGCCCAACTGGCCGAGCTGGAAGTGACCATCACTGCCACCGCTGGCGACGAAGGCAAGCTGTTCGGTTCGATCGGTACGCACGACATCGCTGATGCCCTGACCGCCTCCGGCGTTGAAGTGGCCAAGGCTGAAGTTCGTCTGCCGAACGGCACCATCCGTAACGTCGGCGAGTACGACGTTGCCGTGCACCTGCACAGCGACGTCGAAGCAACTGTCCGCGTTGTCGTGGTAGCTGCCTAAGTAGTACCTGACGGTCTGGCACCTCGCGTGCCCGACAGTTAACATCGGGCACGACTCTGTGAAAGCAGGTCGTGCCCTTTGTCTTTTCAGCACCCCCCAGATTCCAGTGTGGTCATGAACGAGATATCAACGCCCGAGCAATACGATCTGCAAACTGCCGCCCTCAAGGTGCCGCCGCATTCCATCGAGGCCGAACAGGCCGTGCTCGGTGGCTTGATGCTGGACAACAACGCCTGGGAACGCGTACTCGATCAAGTCTCCGACGGCGATTTCTACCGGCATGACCATCGCCTGATTTTCCGCGCCATTGCGCGCCTGGCGGATCAGAACACCCCGTTCGACGTGGTGACGCTGCACGAACAACTCGACAAGGAAGGCCAGGGCGCGCAGATCGGCGGGCTCGGTTACCTGGGCGAGCTCGCCAAGAACACGCCGTCGGTCGCCAACATCAAGGCCTATGCGCAGATCGTTCGTGAGCGGGCGACCTTGCGCCAGTTGATCAGCATCAGCAACGAAATCGCCGACAGCGCCTTCAACCCGCAAGGTCGCAACGCCGCCGAGATCCTCGACGAGGCCGAACGGCAGATCTTCCAGATCGCCGAGGCGCGGCCCAAGACGGGCGGGCCGGTCAGTGTCAACGACCTGCTGACCAAGGCCATCGACCGTATCGACACGCTGTTCAACACCGACGAGGCGATCACCGGCCTGTCCACCGGCTACACCGACCTGGACGAGAAAACCAGCGGCCTGCAGCCCGCCGACCTGATCATCGTGGCCGGCCGACCGTCCATGGGCAAGACCACCTTCGCCATGAACCTGGTGGAAAACGCGGTACTGCGCAGCGAGAAGGCGGTGCTGGTGTATTCGCTGGAGATGCCCGGCGATTCCCTGATCATGCGGATGCTGTCGTCGCTGGGCCGGATCGACCAGACCAAGGTCCGTTCCGGGCGCCTGGAAGACGACGACTGGCCGCGCCTGACCTCGGCCGTCAACCTGCTCAACGACCGCAAGCTGTTCATCGACGACACCGCCGGCATCAGCCCGTCGGAAATGCGTGCGCGCACCCGCCGCCTGGTGCGCGAGCATGGCGAGATCGGCCTGATCATGATCGACTACCTGCAACTGATGCAGATTCCCGGTTCGAGCGGCGACAACCGGACCAACGAGATTTCGGAAATCTCCCGCTCGCTCAAGGCCCTGGCCAAGGAATTCAACTGCCCGGTGGTGGCCCTCTCCCAGCTCAACCGCTCGCTGGAGCAACGGCCCAACAAGCGCCCGGTCAACTCCGACTTGCGTGAGTCCGGGGCGATCGAGCAGGACGCCGACGTCATCATGTTCGTGTACCGGGACGAGGTCTACCACCCCGAGACCGAACACAAGGGCATCGCCGAGATCATCATCGGCAAGCAGCGTAACGGCCCGATCGGCTTCATTCGCCTGGCGTTCATCGGCAAGTACACGCGCTTCGAAAACCTGGCGCCGGGCAGCTACAACTTCGACGACAACGAGTGACCGCCGACCACACCCGTGCGCAACCACACGGGCAGGGTGCGCCGTTCGAACGCCTGCAGGTCGGCCAGCGCCGTGTCGGTGCCCAGCCCGCAGCGTGCGAGCAGGGCGCACACGGTTTCCTTCAGCGCCTTGCCGCGCAACTGCGGGTAGTCGAGCAGGACGCGGGCGGCGGCCATCTCCAATAGGGTGGCCGGCACGGCCGAGCCCAGTGTGGGCGCCGCCAGATAGCCATAGCCCTCACCGTGCAGGGCCTTTTCGCAGAGCACTCGGTTGAGTCGCTGGCAGCCTTCGCTGTCGATGCGCCCCGGCAATAACGGGTGCGCATGGCCGGCCCAGGCCAGCATCTGCAAGGCCGGGCTCAGCAGGCTGGCTTGCCCGGCCAGTGCCGGCACCCGCAACAGTTCGGCGAAGCCGGCCGGGCCGTGGGCCAGGGTGCGCAGAATCGGCCCGAACAGCTGCGCCGAGCCCTGCACGGCACCGATGCGGGTGTCGAAGGTCAGGCCACCCTCGGCAGGCGCCTGCGGCAGGGCGATCAGCGCCTGGCGCAGCAAGGCCTGCCGATGAGCCTGCGGGTCGAGCGGGCATGGCTGGCGCTGGTACAGGTCGCAGCGATCGGACTGATTGCGCGCCAGGTCCTTGAGGGTTTCGCGCAGCGCGCTGTCACGCGTTTCGGCTACCTGGGCCTGAACGTTGGCCGGCAGCGACAGGCCATCGATGTTCTCCAGCGGCGTGGCACTGCCAATGTACTCGCAGCCGCTGCGGGCCATGCGCTCGATGACATCGGCCACGTGCAGCGACACCCAATGCTCGTTCAACAGTTCGTGGGCCAGGTAACGCGGGTCCTGTTGCTCGGCCCGTTGCAGATAGGCGCGGGCCTCGGGCTGGTGAGCGAAAAAGCCGGCCTGGGCATCGCAGAGCCGACGCAGTTCGGCCAGCCCGGCGGTGACGCGCCGGGCAGAGTCCGTCGCCTCGCAGGTCTGGGCGTAGCGTTGCAGAAAACGCTGCGGCGCACTGAAGAACGCCAGCCCCGGCTGCGCCATGTAGCCCAGGTACACCAGGCCGCCCGGCTTCAGGCTGGCCGCGATGAAACGCTGGATGGCCTCGCGGTTGCGCTCGCTGATCCAGGAATAAACGCCGTGCAGCACAATGAAGTCGTACCGCGCAGGCTGTCCGCTGGCCTGCTCGGCCAGTTGCTCGAAATGGGCCTGGACGAACCTCAGGTTGCGGACGCCGCCATCGCGCGCCAATTGCTCACCGTGGGCGATGTGGGCCGCATTGAAGTCGACCGCGACGAAGCGTCCGGCCGGGTTCGCGGCGGCGGTCAGCACGCTGCCCAGGCCCTGGCCACAGCCCAGTTCGCACCAGTCGAACGGCTGGCTGATATCGACGCTGGCCATGCCCAGCGCCGTGGCCACGAAGTTGAGCCAGACCGGAGTCATTTCACGCTGGAAATGATGGGGGTAGGGCACATCCATGATGTAGCCGTCGTGCAGTTGGCGCATGTCGATTTCCTGCCCGGGACATCAGAATGAAGTGGTCACCGAGGCGAAGAACGCACGGCCGGGTTCATTGTAGGTGTTGGCGCCCTGGCTGGAGCCGGCCCCTTCGCGGTACAGGCGCTTGTCGAACAGGTTGCTGACCCCGGCGCCGACGCGCAGATGGCGATTGACGGCATAGGTCGCGCTCAAGCCCCAGACATTGTAGGGATCGCGCTCTTTCAGGGTCGCGCCGGCAGTCGCCGCGTTGGTCGAGAAGGCCCGGTCGCGCGGCTTCTGCACACCGTAGAAGGTGCCGGAGAACACCAGGTTGAGCTGCTCGGTGGCTTGCCAGTCCAGCGAGGTGTTGACGGTGTACTCGGGAATGACCGACAGCGGCTGGCCGTCCTGGTCGGTGTTGTCGAGCATGTAGGTGAAGTTGTTGTTCCAGATCAGGACGTCGCCGGCCGTGCCGATCAGCGGAATATTGAGGTTGCCTTCAAAGCCTTCCACCACCGCGTCGGTGGTGTTTTCCCAGCGCAGCAATTGCCCGCCCGTGGCACTCGCGGTACCGGTCGGGGTGTAGCCCGCGGCGATTTTGCTGTCGTAGTCGTTACGGAAGTAGGTGATGCCGGCGTTCCAGCCGTCATGGTTGAAGGCGATGCCCAGTTCCTTGTTGATGCTGATCTCGGGGTCCAGGTTGTCATTGCCCAGCACGTAGCAGCCCCCCGCAGAGCTGATGCCGGCAGGGCAGCCCATGCCCATGGTGAAGTACAGGTAGTTGGGGTTGCTCTGGTACAGGTTGGGCGCCTTGAAGGCCCGGGCAATGCCGCCCTTGACGGTGATCTCGGGCGTCAGTTTGAACGAGGTGTTCAGGCTCGGGCTCCAGTTCGCCCCGAACTGGTCATGGTGGTCCAGGCGCAGGCCGGGTGTCAGCACCCAGTCGGGGGTCAGCTCGAGGTTGTCTTCGACGAACACCGAGCTGAGCGTGGCGTCCATTTCGGAGCTGCGCAGGGCGCCGGCCGCCGGAATGCCGTCGACGCTGCCGAAGTTGCCCAGGTTGATGTCGCGGCTGAAGGTGCTGGGGTCGTCCAGCGTCTGCCGGTTCCATTCGGCGCCCACGGTGAGCACCTGATGCACCCAGGCCTCCAGCGGTATGTCCAGTTGCCCGTTGATCACGTAGCTCTGGTAGGTGCTGGTGTCTTTGGCGCCCGGCGGTGCCTCGCCCTGTTCGCCGATATTGCCGTCACCGCCGCCCACGTTGCCTTCGAGCATGCGGTAGTTGCGGGTTTTTTCGTACTGGGCATAGACCTTCGAGGTGCCGAAGTCCCAGTCGCCCTGATGGGTGACCGAATAGGTGTTACGGAACATCGTATTGGTTTCTCGGCCAATGAATTGCGCGATTTCCCCGGCATTGGCGTTGGCGGCGCCGTTGCTCGACCCGGTCGCGGTGTCGCCGGCGTAGATATTGCCCTGGCGGCTGTAGCCGGCTTCGACGTCCAGTGTTTGCTGGTCATTGAGCTGCCAGGACAGCAGGCCGTTGATGTCTTTGTTGCGCACCCCTTCGCGGCCGGCGGCATAGGCGTCTGCACACAGGGCGCCGTCACAGCTGAAGGCGCTGTGGTCCTGGTTGAGGGTGGCGCTGTCGGCATCGGTGGTCGCGACGTTGCCGTAGACGCGATACACCAACCCCTCGGTCAGCGGCCCGCTGAGGCTGAAGTTGCTGCGCCGGGTACCGCCTTCATCGCTGTCTTCGGGAATGCTGGTGTAGGCGGTGATCGAGCCGCTGGTTTGCTCGCTTGGGCGTTTGGTGATGATGTTGACCACCCCACCCATTGACCCGGAGCCATAGCGGGCCGCCGCCGGGCCGCGCAGGACTTCGATGCGTTCGACCTGGTCGGCCGGCACCCAGTTACTGTCACCCCGGGTGTCACGTTCCCCCGAGCGGGTGTAGCGCACCGAGTTGCGCGAGGTCACCGGTTTGCCGTCGATCAGGATCAGGGTGTTCTCCGGGCCCATGCCGCGCAGGTCGATCTGGCGGTTGTTGCCGCGGCTGCCCGATGCGCTGTTGCCGGTGAGATTGACGCCGGGCATGCGCCGGATCACGTCGGACAGGTCATTGGCCGGTGGGCGCTTGGCGATGTCATCGGCGGTGATGATCGACACGCCCGGGGCCTGCTTGAGTTCCTCTTCAGCGCTGCCTAGCACCTGGGTTTCCTGCAGCTCCAGAGCCGGCTCGCTGCCATCGGCGGGCAGGTCGGCGGCCTGGGCGGCGAACGCGGTGGGGCTGGCGGCGGCCATGATTGCCAGCGACAGGTAGCTGAGGTTGAAGCGCGACGCCATGTCCATAGTCTCCGTACGCAGATAGGGGGCACGTGCAAGCACCGACGGCTGGCAGGCAGCAACGCCGGTGAGGGGGAGGACGCAGGGTCCCGGCACGTTGGTGAGCGCGAATGCTATAGATTCTTATTAGCGAGTAAAGATCATTTACAAAAGTTACACAGCCCCACGCGGGTCTCGCACGCTGGCCTAACCCGTTACCGCGCAGGGCACCTGCGACTGGGCTCCAATGCGCTTCTCGACTCATGGCTGACCAGTCATGCAGTGACGAATCCAAGGAGCCCAGGATGTCGACGTCAAGCCACCCCCATCACGCTTTCATCCAGGCCCGAGTGCCGTCATGGCTGTCTGGCGCCACGGCCGAGCAGCGCGAGCGCTATTTCACCCTGGCCAAGGCCAGCGCCGCGAGTGCCGCCCAGGCCGCCGTGCTGTTGCGCCGGCTGCAGTCGCCCGAGGCATTCGCCCGGGAGCGACTGGCGCCCGCACTCAAAGACCGCTTCGCGCTGAACATCGACATTGACCACACACACCTGGTCCGCTTTCACACGCACGCCAACCTGTTGGAACGCACGCTGGAGGTCTCCGAGCACACCCTGCTGGAAGCGGCCATGCAGAATTTCGCTGCCGACGAAGGCTTCGCGGCGGGTTCTGCGCTCCTGCCGGCGGGCAGCCTGCAAAGCGAACTGTACGAGGCTGGCCCGGGACGCATTGGCCGGCGCTGGAATTATGACCGAAGCCGCGTGTTGCCCATCACCCCCACGGACTTTGCCGACTGCTGTCGCCTGCTCGACCTGGGTGGCGAGTATCAGCGCCACGTCGCCACGGCACTCAAAAGCGCCGGCAGCGAGACGCTGCTGGAGCGCAACTTCACCGACTCGCTGGCGGTGCAGATGCAGGTGGCCCTGCTCAAGGGGGACATCGATCAGGCCGAGCACGACATGCTGCACGCTTACCTGCAAGCCGGCACCGCGCAATGGCACGGTCAGCCGCTACGCTGCAGCAGCCTGCGCCTGGCCGTGAGCCTGGTGCGCAGCGGCTATGTGCTCAATGGCCCCTTGCTGTTCGACACGGCCGACGGCAAGGGCCGCTGCGTGGTCTACCTGCCCGGGCAGGCGGGCTGGACACTGAAGGCCTTCGCCTCACGCCAGGCCTTCGCCGACGACCTGCGCGAGCGCCTTCGCGACCCTGACTGTCGCGCTCACCTGCGCCGCTACATTGCCGTGGCCGAACAGCCGGCGTTCTTTCACCGGCTGATCAATACCCTGAGCCCCAAGCCGGTCGACCTGCTTTTTCCCGAAGACGGCGTCGCCGATCCCGAGGCCGATATCGGCCTGGCCTGTGACGCTATCACCGAGTGCCTGCCAGCCGCCTACCGGCAGCTGTGGCAAGCGCGAACGGCACAGGATGCGAGCGCTCTGATGGTGCCGGTGGCCACGGTCGACAGCCAGGCCAGTGCCGAGCGCTGGGCCGGTTACCTGGCCGACGGCCTGACCCTGTTGAACGTGGCCGCCCTGTTCATTCCCGGCCTCGGTGTGCTGATGTTGGGTGTGGGCGTGCTGCAAGTGGCGGCCGACATTTTCGTCGGTATCGATGACTGGCAGCATGGCCAGACCGAAGACGCCATGGCGCACCTGGCCTCGGTGGTGGAGAACGTGGCGCTGGTGGGCGCTGCTGCCGGGGCGGGTGCCTGGGTCAGCCAGTCAGCCTTCGTCGCCGACATGATCGAGGTCGTCGATGGCCAGGGCCAGGCGCGGCTGTGGTCTCCCCAGATGAGCGGCTATCGTGCAGACGTGACCCTGGCGGCTGACGCCCAGGTCAACGATCTGGGGCAATACACCCTGGGCGCGCAGCGCTATGTACGCCTGGATGAGGCACTGTACCGAGTGGCGCAACGGCCCGGTACCGAGCAGTGGGAGGTGCTGCACCCCACCGATGCCGGCGCCTATCGACCGCTGCTGGTCGAACATGACGGCGCCTGGCGCCTGCAGCACGAATTCGCCGGTACCTGGCAGGGCACGGCGCTGATGCGCCGATGGGGCGCGCGGATGGACCCGTTCAACGATGCGCAGTTGCAGGCGATGCGTCAGGTCAGCGGCATCAGCGAGGCGCAGCTGCGCGAATGCCACGTCAACGGCTCGCCGATGCCGGCACTGTTGGCCGACACCCTGCAGCGCTGGGAAATTGACCTGGACCTGGAGCAGGCCATCGCCGTTGAAGGGGCGGCGTCCGCCGAGGTCAAGGCGCAACGCTTCAGCGAGATCTATCGACAGCGGCAATTGACCGTACGGGCGGATGTCGCGTTGCTGCAGCGCGATTTTCCCGGCCTGCCCAGTGGGCTCGCCGAGGAAATGCTGGGCAACGCGTCGGATGCCGAGCGCCAGGCATTGTCGAGCCGTCAGCGGGTGCCGGTGCGTCTGGCCGAAGAGGCGCAGCGCAACCTGCGTCGGCTGCGCTTGAATCGCGCCCTGGAAAGCTGCGTGCTCAAAGACCTGGGCAGCCCGGACGGCGAACGAGTCAAGCAGGCGCTACCGGCGCTGGCGCAGAAGACCGACCATCTGCCGCTGGTGACCGAGACGATGCGCGAACAAGCCGCCGAGGCGTTGGGGCAACGGGCGGTTCAGCCGTGGTTCCGCGCGCCCGTGCGCGACCCGCTGAACCGCCTGGGTTACCCGCTCAGCGGGCGTGGCCAGGGCCGCTGGACCCTCGAGGAGCGGATCAACCGTCTGTTCCCCGGCCTGATTCCCGAAGAGCTCACGGTGCTGCACGCCGAATTGTCCCTGAGCGGTCCGCTGGACGCCGTGGTCGCCGGCCTGGAGCAGGATTACCGGACCCTGGAGGCCAGTCTCGATCAATGGGTCGACACCCCAAGCACCTACACCTACGAAAACGGTACGACGATGGAGGTCTCCAGCGACAGTCGACGCCAGGCGGCGACCATCATTCGCCGCGCCTGGCGCCGTGACACGCCGACCCGGCACACTGCCCGCGGTGAACCCTTTGGCTATCGGTTGAACCTGTCGAACCTGTTTCTGGGGACTTTGCCGTCTCTCGGGGTTGCGTTCGGCCATATCGAAATACTGGTGCTCGATGACATGTACCTGCGCAGCGATCCCTCGGCGTTCCTGGCGCACTTCCCCAACCTTCGCGAGCTGTACATGGGCTGCAACCAACTGACGGCCATTCCCGCAGGCGTGGCGGACATGCGTTCGCTGCGCATCCTGGAGGTCAATTTCAATCGAATCGACGGCAGCTCAGAGGCTTTTCTGCCCCTGCAACACACCCATGGCCTGATGGTGCTGGACCTGGAAGGCAACAGCATCCACCGGCTGCCGGCCAACTGGCCAGCCCCCGACAGCCTGCAACGCCTCAATCGCCTGGATCTGTCGAACAACTCGCTGCAATTGGAGCCGGAAGACTGGCGCGGCCTCACTCGGTTGCCGGCGCTGCAGCGGCTGGACCTGGCCGGTAATGTGCTGACCCTGGACGAGGCCGGCCGTAACCTGTTGGCCCGCCTGAGTCGCCTGGAGCACCTGAACCTGTCCTACAACCCGCTGGCCCTGGCGCCCGACGTGCGAGCCATGACCCGCCTGCGTGCGCTGTCGCTGCGCCACACGCTGATCACCCAGTTGCCCGACGGCCTGCTCGAACTGATGGCGCAGCCCAGCCCCAACCTGGCGTCGGTGGACTTGTCGAGCAATGCCATCACTCACATACCGCCGTTGCCGGCCAGGCTTCTGGGCAGCGCCCACCAGAGCGACCTGCTGTATTTCTCGGTGAACAACAACCCCCTGGACGAAGCGAGCATTTACAACCTCGAAGGCGCGCACGAGGAGATCCGCTTCAACGTCACGCCCACCCTCGATGATGCGCCGCCGCCGGCGCCCTCGTGGCTCGAAGCGCTGCCGGACAGCTTGCAGGCGGCGATTGCGCAGGCCGAGCAGGACCCCGACTCGCGGGCCTTCTTTGCCGTGCTGGCGCGTTGCGTCGACACCGCCGATTACCGTGTCAGCGCCGTGGCGACCCAGGCGCGCATGCGGGCGATTGCCGAGGCCGCGCTGGGCCAGCTCGACGGGGTGGACGGCGAAGGGCTGGTCGACCTGCGCCAGCAGTTGTTCGACGCGGCGCAGGATGTCACCGACACCTGCGGCGACGGCGTCAGCCTGGTACTCAACCGTTTCGAAACGCTGATCGCGGCCTGGCGCGCTGCCAGCTCGGCAGCCACCGGGGGCGAAGCGATGTTCGGCCCCCTGCTGCGCGAAAGCGAGCGCCAGCTGCGCCTGGTGTTGCTCGACGACATCAGCATGCGCATTGCCCGGTGTCGAGTGCGCCGTCGCGCCGTGATTCTGGAACAGGTGCGGCTGCGTCAGGAAGACCCGAGCACCTGGCCGCCGCTGGCGCCTTATGACCACATCCGCGATCAGGACCTCTGGAGCCTGCCCGACGAGGCCGAGATCCGCCTACTGGCACGGCGGCTGCTGGCCGACCCGGCGGGCCCTTACGCACTCGACCTGCCGCCCCAGCCCGAGGCGCTGTATGGGGAGATTCTGTCGATGCAGAGCGTGCAGGAAATCAGCGCGGCGGTGCGTGCCCAGGCGACCCGCACCGCACTGCTCGACTGGCTGGGCGAGCAGGGGTTCTGGCGCAATTACCTGGAGCGTGTCCATGCCCAGGCGTTCGAGCACTGGCGTGACCTCTGGAGCGAGGTCGCCGACTATTTCGAACAGGTCGCGCTGGCACCGGCCGACAGCCCGCTGCCCGCAGCGCCGGCCGAGCCGGTGATGGCCGAGCTGGAACGCGGCCTGCCGGCCATCGAGTGGCGGCGCGACGGCGTGGTCCGGCTGCCGGAGTTGTCCGAGCAGGCTTACCTGGCCGGCTACGACCGCCTGCTGGCCTTGCGTCGCGAAGCCTTGGCCGCGCTGGTGCGCAGCCTCTCGGAACCGCTGGTCGCCCGCCATTCCCAGCTTCCCTAGGCACCACAAGGGTTTAGTGACCCCTGCGATCAAATCCGACGCGCACCGTCGGATTTGATCATTTTTTGTGCTATATTCCGCGACCGCGAATTTCTTCGTTACCCCTACACGCCAACGCCGGTCATCGACATGCAATCAGCCAAGCCATTGTTCGACTACTCCAAGTACTGGGCCGAATGTTTCGGCCCAGCGCCTTTTCTGCCCATGAGTCGGGAAGAAATGGATCAGCTCGGCTGGGATTCCTGTGACATCATCATTGTCACGGGCGATGCCTATGTCGACCATCCGTCGTTCGGCATGGCGATCATCGGCCGCCTGCTGGAAGCCCAGGGCTTTCGCGTGGGCATCATCGCCCAGCCCAACTGGCAGTCCAAGGACGACTTCATGAAGCTGGGCGAGCCGAACCTGTTCTTCGGTGTCGCGGCCGGCAACATGGACTCGATGATCAACCGCTACACCGCCGACAAGAAAATTCGTTCCGACGACGCCTACACGCCCGGCGGCCTGGCCGGCAAGCGTCCGGACCGCGCCAGCCTGGTCTACAGCCAGCGCTGCAAGGAAGCCTACAAGCATGTGCCGATCGTGCTCGGCGGTATCGAAGCCTCGTTGCGCCGCATCGCGCACTACGACTACTGGCAGGACAAGGTCCGCCACTCGATTCTGATCGACGCCTGCGCCGACATTCTGCTGTACGGCAACGCCGAGCGCGCCATCGTCGAGGTGGCCCAGCGCCTGTCCTACGGCGAAAGCATCGAAAGCATCACTGACATCCGCGGCACCGCCTTCGTGCGCCGCGACACCCCCGAAGGCTGGTTCGAGATCGACTCCACGCGCATCGACCGCCCGGGCAAGATCGACAAGATCATCAACCCCTACGTCAATACCCAGGACACCCAGGCCTGCGCCATCGAGCAGGAAAAGGGCGGGGTCGAGGACCCGCAGGAAGCCAAGGTGGTGCAATTGCTGCCCAACCCCCGGCTGACTCGCGACAAGACCGTGATTCGCCTGCCGTCGTTCGAGAAGGTCCGGGCCGACGCGGTGCTGTATGCCCACGCCAACCGCGTGCTGCACCTGGAAACCAACCCCGGCAATGCGCGGGCGCTGGTGCAGAAGCATGGCGAGGTCGATGTCTGGTTCAACCCGCCGCCCATTCCGATGACCACCGAGGAAATGGACTACGTGTTCGGCATGCCTTATGCCCGTATTCCACACCCGGCATATGGCAAGGAAAAGATCCCGGCCTACGACATGATCCGGTTTTCGGTGAACATCATGCGCGGCTGTTTCGGCGGCTGCACCTTCTGCTCGATCACCGAGCACGAGGGGCGAATCATCCAGAACCGTTCCGAAGAGTCGATCATCCGCGAGATCGAAGAGATCCGCGACAAGGTGCCGGGTTTCACCGGGGTGATTTCCGACCTGGGCGGCCCGACCGCCAACATGTACCGCATCGCCTGCAAGAGCCCGGTCATCGAGTCCGCCTGCCGCAAGCCGTCGTGCGTGTTCCCCGGCATCTGCGAGAACCTCAACACCGATCACTCGTCGTTGATCCAGTTGTACCGCAGCGCGCGGGCACTGCCGGGGGTGAAGAAGATCCTGATCGCGTCGGGGTTGCGCTATGACCTGGCGGTGGAGTCGCCGGAATACGTCAAGGAACTGGTCACCCACCACGTCGGTGGTTACCTGAAGATCGCCCCCGAACACACCGAAGAGGGCCCGCTGAACCAGATGATGAAGCCGGGCATCGGCTCGTATGACAAGTTCAAGCGCATGTTCGAGAAGTACTCCAAGGAAGCCGGCAAGGAGCAGTACCTGATTCCTTACTTCATCGCCGCCCACCCGGGCACCACCGATGAAGACATGATGAACCTGGCGTTGTGGCTCAAGGGCAACGGTTTCCGGGCGGACCAGGTGCAGGCGTTCTACCCCTCGCCGATGGCCTCGGCCACCGCGATGTACCACTCGGGCAAGAACCCGCTGCGCAAGGTCACCTACAAGAGCGATGCCGTGACCATCGTCAAGAGCGAGGAACAGCGCCGGTTGCACAAGGCCTTCCTGCGCTACCACGACCCCAAGGGCTGGCCAATGCTGCGCGAAGCGCTGGAGCGCATGGGCCGCGCCGACCTGATCGGGCCGGGCAAGCATCAGTTGATCCCGCTGCACCAGCCGGCCTCCGACAGTTACCAGAGTGCACGGCGCAAGAATTCGACGCCTGCCGGTAGCCACAAGGTGGCCCGCGAGCAGAAGATCCTGACCCAGCACACCGGTTTGCCACCGCGCGCCAGCGACGGCGGTAACCCGTGGGACAAGCGCGAGGAAGCCAAGGCCGCCGCTTTTGCCCGCAACAAGCAGGCTGCCAAGGACCGTCACGACGCGGCCAAGGGCAAGGGCAAGAAGAAACCGCGGCAGCCCGTGCTGCCCCGATAAGGGTCTGCCAGGCCCGGCCGCCGTCAGGGCGCGGGTCTGGTATTGCACCGCCAGCCATGGGGCCAGGGTCGGATTTGCCTCACGCCCTGCGCTCATTCTGTGCGACGCTTGCGCTGCTGATCGGGCATGGCGCTTTTTTGGGGCCGTGCCTGGCAGAGCAAGTGTGGAGTAGCAGGCTTTGCCGTGTCTGGCATAAGTCTTGCGCTGACTCCTTACCGTTCAGGCTCGCAGGAGGCACGCCGTGTCGATCCATGTCGCATTGCACCACGTCACGCATTACCGTTACGACCGCGCGGTCGAGCTTGGCCCGCAGATCGTACGCCTGCGTCCTGCCCCCCATAGCCGCACGCGGGTGTTGTCCTATGCCCTGAAGGTGGCGCCGCAGGATCACTTCATCAATTGGCAGCAAGACCCCCAGGGCAACTACCTGGCGCGCCTGGTCTTCCCGGAAAAGACCCGGGAGCTGCGCATCGAGGTGGACCTGGTTGCGGAAATGGCGGTGTTCAACCCGTTCGACTTCTTTCTCGAACCGTACGCCGAAAAGATTCCGTTCACCTACGCGCGCGATGAAAAGCACGAGCTGACGCCTTATCTGGAAACCCTGCCGCTGACGCCGAAGTTCGCCGAGTACCTGCAGGGCATCGACCGCACACCGCTTCCGAGCATCGACTTCCTGGTTGCGCTCAATCAGCGCCTGAGCCAGGACATCCGCTACCTGATCCGCATGGAGCCGGGCGTGCAGACGCCGGAGCACACGCTGGAACACGCCTCCGGTTCGTGCCGTGACTCGGCCTGGCTGCTGGTGCAACTGATGCGTCACCTGGGCCTGGCGGCACGCTTCGTGTCCGGCTACCTGATTCAACTGACCGCCGACGTCAAGGCGCTGGATGGCCCGTCGGGCACCGACGTCGACTTCACCGACCTGCACGCCTGGTGCGAGGTCTACCTGCCGGGCGCCGGTTGGATCGGCCTGGACGCCACGTCCGGGCTGTTCGCCGGCGAAGGGCACATTCCCCTGGCCTGCAGCCCCGATCCGTCTTCGGCCGCGCCGATCACCGGCCTGGTCGAGCCGTGCGAGTGCGAGTTCGTCCACGAAATGTCGGTGGAGCGTATCTGGGAAGCGCCGCGCGTCACCAAGCCGTACAGCGAAGCGCAGTGGCAAACCATTCTGGAGGTGGGCCGGCAGATCGACGTCGACCTGCAGCAGGGCGACGTGCGCC